>VOFE01001710.1_pt1 | contig 16001 bp, 19 predicted proteins | sample 5384071 | NCBI WGS metagenome assembly VOFE01 (sample SAMN12384724, study PRJNA508395) | human gut metagenome | isolation source: healthy gut D | host: Homo sapiens
TCAAGGCTTGGAACCATGAGGAGAAGAGGCAGGAGGTATGTCGTTTCATTGCAGAGACGGCTGTTCAATACCCAAATCATCGGGGCATGAAGAAGAAACTGATGGATTTGATGCCGGTGGAGCCTTTTCATGGGGAGCCTTTGGCTATCGTTCGTGAGCCGAATGAATTGGAGAGCTCTCTGATGTAGATATTTTTTTCTGGTTATTTTTGACTTTACATACTGACATTTATATAGGACATGATGAGAAATGCACCTGTAATTTTACCTGTGTTTTGGATTTTCCGTCTACTGGTCTGTCTGGTAATACCTACCAGCATTTCATGACCAATAATATCTAAGGTCTATGGCATATATTTTTGACACAAACATATTCATTCGTTCAAAACATGAGATGCCTATGGACTTGTGGCCTACTTTTTTGGACTAAGATTGCTGGAATGATAAAATCTGGCAATGTGTTCTCTAACATTCAGGTGAAAGAAGAGATAGATAGAGGTGGTGATGAATTGACCGACTGGATGAGGGACAATGTTCCAACTGGATTTTATATAGAGAATGAGCTTGATGTAATGGGCAAGTATGCTGAAGTTATGAATTGGGCGCAATCTAATACTGTTTACAGACTGGATGCTATTTCTGAATTTGCATCAGTAGCAGATGCTTATCTTGTGGCTACAGCTGCGGCAAAGGGATATACGCTTGTGACAAATGAAACCGCTGATCCTTATTGCAGACGAAGAGTAAAAATTCCAGATGCCTGTAATGCATTGAGAGTGAGATATTGTGACTTGAATACGGTTTTGCGAGAACTGAATATTACGATTTAAATTTCTTAATATAGGTAAGCGAGAATGGGTCTTTTCTACTCTTGATAACTTTGTGTAGGTTTACCATGGAACATATGCAAGTTTCTTTGATGCCAATGGAGTCAAGAAACTTTTTCTGGAAAAAGATTAGTCTGAATTTTAGGTTCATGGTTAAACATCATTATTGATTTTTAATATGGAAACAATACAAGTAAAACTTGCAGCTTTTGATGGCTCTGGCTTTGAGAAAGGTGCTGGATTTATAAAAACCACCTTATGGTATTTCGTGAATGCTCTGATAGTTAGGGCTTCATGGAATCCATTTATGGGTATCAAGATAGCTATGCTTCGTTTGTTCGAGCAAAGATAGGTAAAAGGTCTGGTGATTAAAAACGAGGTGAGAATCAAGTCGCCTTGGAATTTGGTAGTTGGTGATGATTGCTGGTTAGGAGAGGGCTGCTGGATAGACAATTTGGATAAGGTTGTTATTGGCAGCAATGTATGTATCTCGCAAGGTGCTTTGCTCCTTACTGGTAATCATGACTATACCATATCATCTATGCCTTATCGTAATGCTCCTATCTCTATAGAGGATGGGGCATGGATAGGGGCAAAGACTACTGTGTGCCTGGTGTCACAGTTCATCGCAATGCTATACTGACTGTAGGCAGCGTGGCTACGAAAGATATGGAGGAGAATGGTATATACCAAGGTAATCCTGCGGTGAAGATAAGAGAAAGAAAAATAAAAAGGGCATCCTGCAGGATGCCCAGTATACTGTAGGGAGGTTGATCGAAACCAAGGACTAAACGTCTCATTGAGTGATGCTCTCCCTTATTATCGAATTTTGTTTTGCGCTGCAAAATTAAGATTTTAATCGGCAGATTCAAATTTTTATTCACAAAAATATTAATTGAGATGAAAAAGGAAGATTTTCAAGAGTTCTTCAAGCAAAGAATGGCTGAAATTATGCATAAAGACACACTTGATAGCTATCGAGTGAGGGCTAATAATGCTCATACCATACTTAAGGAACTTGGCTATGTAATGGAAGGATGGATTGCTGGGAATATAAAACGCTTTGAAACCGTTGAACTCTGCATTAATGAAACTATCTCCCTTGTAAAAGAGGATAATTGTCTTGTGTTTACTAATTACTCAAAGGAATTATTCTTAAATGACTTAGATGAATATAACAAAAAATCTAAGAGTAATAATGATGTACCTCTTTTTGAGGATACAAACAAGATTATTTATCTCGTTAATGAGTGTTTGACTACAAATGAAGGGGCTTCTTATCAATTTAATAAAAAAAAATAGAGGCGCAAGTTACTGTAGACGAAGAGATTGATGATGATAAGTTTAGTCCTAAATTGAGGGAATTTGATAACTTGTTATCATCTTTTGCTTGTGAGCTGTTGATGATTGGTTATTCAAAAAGATATCTCTATAAATTCTTTAATTCTTTCAAGAAAAATCTTAAGGGGTTATCTTTTGAAGCTGCTTTTGAAGAAATGAAACAAAATTTAGAGAGTTACAGCAACATTCATTTTTTGTGGTAATAAAACTAAGTTTTAAAAATGTAAAAGAATGCACAAGCCGCAACAGATGCTGTTGACTGGTTAAAAGATGAAATGCCTGAGGCATTTAAGAATATAGACAAATTGCGTAGATCTTTTTATAGTCAAGAATAAATCGGTTAAATTCTATATAGAAAAATTTGAAGCTCTGGATGCATATATGGCAGTAAGACTGGCATATGAGAAACTTTCAAAGTTGTTGGATTTTAAACAAGATGTTATCTGTGGATATGCTTTTGCCAAGTTATGCTCTTGCTTTAATGGTTAAAGGGATGGATTTTCTGTTACTTATGAAAAGTTTTTTTGAACTTGATAATGGCGGCCAGTTTTTGAAAGTTGATGGTAATATGTTGTATGAAAAATTGAGCCTGATAGAAAAGTCAGAGTTGGTGTTAGCTGATGTAAAGGATAGAATTACTGCTGCCCTGCGACATTTACGAATAGGTGATGGTCAGGTGGAATTAGAGCAACAGTTTATCAATTATTGGATTGCGTTAGAGTTTATTTTTGCTTCTTCATCAAGTAAAGACAGTACATATTCTCGTATTAAGGAGAATCTTGTCAATCTACTTTCTGCATGCTATGTGAAGCGTAATATTCTCTATCTTGAAAACTGGATGAAGAGAGAGGGAATGTTAGAAGATGGGGAAAATTTAATTGAAATGATTAATGGTGATGAAAAAGAGTGGACTTTGGATAAAAATTCTGTTGAAATATCGATTCAAGAATATGAAGTCTCATCTTCATCATAAAGATAAAATAAATATATATATAGATAATCATGAGACGCATCTATTACAGCATATATCTCGAATCTATAGACTTAGGAATGAGTTGGTACATGAAGCTGCATTAAAACAGGATATTGAAAATGTTGCAAGCAATCTTCGGTTTTATCTTGTATTTGTTCTTAATCAAATGATAGATTATTTTTCTGATAACACTGCTAATGTGAAACCAAAGTCTATGCTTCAGTTCTTTTGGAATTACGAGAAATGTCAGAAAGCGATTAAAACGCTGGGGAAAACGGATGTTGTTTCTGTTATTTCTCACATTCATATAGCTAAAAGTTATATTGTTTAAAGGTATGCCAACGATATAGATAGTATTAAAAAACTAAGGAAAATATTATGTTTGATAAATTTCATAAACCTATACAGATATGCAATTGAAAAATGTAGAAAAAGAACTGTTTGATTTACTGAAGTTATCTCTATGGTCTCGGTCTGTTTCTTCCTTCAACAGATTGATGGGGAAGATGGGGCTGTCGTAGAGAGGATAAGAGATTGTTCGTGGAAATCGTTGTTTGAACTTGCTAAGGAGCAGTGCGTCTTGGGAATTTTAGCTGATGTCCTTACAAATTGCAAGGGGAATGTAGAAGTTTCAAAGGATGTTCTGTTGAACTGGATAGGTTTGGTTATGAAACTGGAACAGCGAAACATAAAGATGAACCGAATGGTTATTTCGCTTTTCGGAAAAATGAGAAGCTTAGGCTTGCATCCTGTGCTGATGAAAGGGCAGGGCTTTGCGCAAAACTATCCGAACCCTCTGCACAGGGTCTGTGGTGATATTGACCTCTATTTCAAGCAGCAGGATGATTGTAAAAGGCTATCGACTGGGCTATCCGTATGGGTGGACATTCTCATCAGGGGAATGAAAGTGCTTGGGAGCATAAGCATTTTGCTGTTGACCTGAAGGGTTTTGAGGTGGAACTTCACTATCAGATGTGCAGGTTTGAAAACCAACGTTTACAGCGACGCTTGCAAAATATCATCAATCATGAGTTTGCCGTTAATGAGCCATATTATGTACGGATAGAAGGGAGGAGATAGAAACGGTGCCGCCTACTTTGTCTGTGCTGCATCAGCTGATGCATATTACTCGCCACCTTTTGGAGGCTGGTGTAGGTATCCGTCAGATTTGTGACTTGGCAGTCTATGTGGATAGGCATTGTGATGAAATCAATGCTGATGTTCTCAGGCGATATGTGGAGGAGCTTCAATTAGATGAGGTAGCTGGGGCTTTAGGTTATATTTTGGTGGAAATGTTAGGTCTGAAAAAAGGAGAAATGGTCTTTGGGGATTGTGGCTGATCATGCTGGGTTTATCATCCGTGAAATTTTCGATGGTGGTAATTTTGGGCGTCAGCGTACTGCTTTTCAACGTAATGAGAATGTTTTTGTTCGGAAATGGCATTCCATGACTTGTTTTGTCAAGCGCTGCTTGCTTTTCAGACATCTGCTTCCTGCTGAATCGAAGCTATCTTCTCAATAAATTCTTATTTAATATTCATGTAAAACAGGATTGAGATTTGATTTTGTTTTTCTTTATCCCATATCTTTTAAAACTTGACAATTATGAAAGTAACGATTATAACATCCTGTTACAACCGTGAACAGACAATTCGTGGTTGTATAGAAAGTGTTTTGTCTCAGGACTATCCTGATATTGAGTATATCGTGGTGGATGGTGCTTCTAAGGACAATTCGCTGAATATTATCAATGAGTATAAGGACAAAATCTCGAAAATCATCTCTGAGCCTGACCATGGTATGTATGAAGCTATCAACAAGGGTATTCGTGCTGCTACGGGTGATGTGATTGGTCTGGTACATTCGGATGACTTCCTGTTCTCTAACCAGACGGTCTCGCATATCGTTCAGAGGTTTGAGGAGACGCACGCTGACTTCCTCTATGGTGACGGTTTGTTTGTGAATCCGGAGAATACTGATAGGGTGGTGCGCAACTGGATAGGTGGTACTTATCGTCTATGGAAAGTGCGTCATGGCTGGCTTCCTTTGCATCCTACCTGTTATATTCGCAGGGATGTGATGGAGCGTAAGGGGTTGTATAACGAGAGTTACAAGATTGCTGCTGACTCAGACTTCCTTTTCCGTTATCTTCTGGGTGGTGAGTTGAGTGTAACGTATCTGAAAGAGTATATCGTGAGAATGCGCATGGGTGGTTTGAGTACTGATTCTGCCAGGAGAAAGCAAATGTGGAAGGAGGATATCAGATTGTATCAGTCGCATGGTGTGAATCCTTCAATCACGAAGGTCGAGAAGATGATGTGGAAAATTCCACAGTTTATCGGACTTTGTTTAAGTGATAGTCGTGAATAATGATATATAGAATTGAAAAAATTTAATAACAAAATTATAAACTTTTAAAAACAGAAAACTATGTGGTTGAAAATTATTTTAGCTATTGTCGGTATTATAGTAATTGGTTTTATTGGTATGGTCATTAAAATGGCTGTTACTGATGCTAAGGAAGAAACCAGAGATATAGAAGAAGCAGTAAGAAAAAAGCTAAAGAGTAGCAGTTAGTGTGGATTGCTGCTGATAGAAATGGCAGTATGCTCGATGCTGATGAGGGGAAGGAATAAAAATCCGTGGCAGGGATGCCACGGATTTTTTGTATCGGGAGTTCGGGATGGGATATGGGTCCGCGCCTTGCTTGTAGGCTGCTTGCTCGCTGCTTGTTTCGAAAACCCACCAGTCCTCCCTTACCCTTAAGGGAGGGTCCACCGCTTTCCCCAAGCCCATTTTCTCATGGAGAAGGTTGGCTGCACTCGGCATATTTCAAGCGAGCTTGACTCTGCTCTCGTTTGCACAACCTTTCCCTCAGGGTACAGGGGATGTACCAACCGCCCTTTCAATAGTCTTTACGACCCTTCGGTTCCCCTTGTAGGGGACAGAAACGGTGCTCAAACCGCTACGCTATAAGGTTGACGGACCATCAGAGGTCTACGCCAGCAGCAAGCTGCAGTTTTTGTGCGGGATGAACCGCCTTGCTGAAGAGCTGTTTATGGGAACGCAGGGACACGATGAAGGCTGTTTGATGCTGATTGCTCGCAACTTGCAGGGTTTGCTGCTGATGGGAACGCATGGACACAAATAAATACTTACTACTTTGGGATCGCATTGCAGGGATAGCTGTTTGAGGGGACTGCAGACAAGGTGGATGGCGCATTGCGTATTTTGCTGATAACTTGCAGATTTTCTGCTCTTTTTTCTTGGTGATATTTAGAAAAAGATGTATTTTTGCGGAAAAGTCTAACGTTTAAAATTATAGGTTATGGCAATATTAACTATACAGGTGGAAGATAATATAGTGTTATGGCTGGGCTCAAGAAGGTTCTTGAGTCTATGAATGGTGTTGTGATTATTCCTAATCATCAGAAAAGCATGTCTGGGATAGAAGAAGCAATGGATGATATTCGTCATGGTAGAGTGACAGAGTATAAAAGTGCTGATGATATGTTTTGAAAAGTTGGGAATATGAAGCACCTCGGAATATTCTTCTATGATTTCATCATTGTATAAGGGCTTGATTTTTCCTGCAAAAAGGCTGTTGATAACTCGGCGTGTTGAGGCAGTGGCATTTCTTTGTGATAAAAGCAGACACAAAAATGTTGGTATCAATAACTGCGTACACCATTGCGTTCTTTCTTAATCGTCTGACTTCTTTTATCTCTGCATTGATTTCATCAAGAGACATTTCTATGTTGTTTTCTCTTGCCGTCTTGCACATGTTTTCAAAAGCTTCTATTGCCTCGTCTGTAACCTTGTCTTCTTTGCTTTCCTTTGCTTTGATGGCAAAAGGTATACTTCGTGTGCGGATTACCGCCTTGACAAATACATTGATTGCTGCATTTGCACTCATGCCAAACTGCTCACAGAGGCTGTCGAACATAGCTTTCTGTTGTGAGTCTATTCTGACTGTCATTGATGTCTGTGCCATAACGTTATCTGTTTTAATTAATATTGATTGCAAATATAGGGCGTTTTGATGTGAGTTGTATGACTTATGACTTCTTTTTATCAAAGTTTAACAGTAAATACTGAAGTTTTGCATGTGGTTTATGTACGGGTTTCTTGCCTTCAGGGCGTGTTGCTTGCTCGCAACTTGCAGGAATTGCTGTTTATGGGAACGCAGGGATACGATGCTGTTGGCTTTAACTTCTAACGAGCGGAGGGAGTGATAACTTCTTTAACTTCTATGACTTCTTTAACAGCTATAACTTAACTACAGCTATAACTTCTATAACTTAACTTCTGTAACAGAAAAGATGTAAAGGTATGACAGGTTTATATTTTCGATTTATTCAATTTAGTTTGGGACTTTATGAGGGCACAGAGTTTCTTGATGGAACGGAACTGAAGGGGTTCGACTGGGGCGCTTTCTATGAGTTTGCTAAGGAACAGACTCTGATAGGGGTTGTGTTCGAAGGGGTTCAGAAACTGCCTAAGGAGACTGCGCCACATCTGCAATTGCTGATGAGCTGGTTTGCCTTCAGCAGAAAGATTCAGCAACGTAATGAGGTGCTGGACAGGGCTACTGTGGCGCTATACAATAAGGTGAGGGATACGGGGTATTCTTGCTGTATTTTTGAAAGGGCAGGGAATGCCGTGATGTATCCTAATCCTTCGGCAAGGACGCCCTGGCGATGTGGATATATGGGTGAATGCTGGGCGTGAGGAGATTCGGGCTCTCGCTCACTCGCTTGTGAAAAATACGAATGGACAGGTGGAGGATGAGAGTATCAACCATATTGGTCTTACCATCAATGGTGTGACCGTGGAACTGCATTCTACGCCCGGATTCATGGCTAACTTTGTTTTTAACAGGAGGCTGCAGAAGTGGCTGAAGAGAAATGTCGATGCTCAGTGTGGCAACATGGTGGAACTGGTGCATGGCGATGGTGCTGTCGCTGTTCCTACGCCTTCTTTTAATTGTGTTTATCAGCTTTATCATCTCTACCATCATTATTTCTATGAGGGTGTGGGATTGAGACAGGTGGTGGATTACTTCTTCGTGGTCAGAAAATGGAATGTGGATTGTGAAAAGTTAAGTTCCTTGCAGAGGGAGTTGAAGCTTCTTGGATTGTGGCGGTTTGCTGGGGCTGTGATGTTTGTTCTGCATCAGGTGATGGGGCTGCCGGAGGTGATGATGATTGCTCCGATGGATGCAAAGAGGGGACGGATGCTTCTTGATGATATCTTGAATGGTGGCAACTTCGGGCATTATGACAAGCGGATGGATTTGGGACATAATCTTAATAGATTGTGCCGGGATTTCAGGTTGTTGAGGTCTTATCCTGCGGAGGCGCTTGAGTGAACCGGTGTTTAGAGTGTGGCATTGGTGCTGGAGAAAAATAATTTATAATGTTCACAACGAACATTATAAATTATTTTTCTTAAAGGGATTTTTTTAATAAAGCTGGCTTTTCGAAAACCTACCCGTCCTTCCTTGAACCTTAAAGATCTTCGAAAACCCACCAGTCCTCCCTTACCCTTAAGGGAGGGTCCACCTCATCTCGGTCTTCTCCCTCAGGGAAGAAGAGGAAACCGCTCCTCCTCGTCGCTCGGAACCATTTCATTCTATGGTTGGCGGACCATCAGAGGTGTAGCATCGTCGAGGATGAGGAGAGACATTACGATGTCGCCAGTCATGTTGTAGAGACGGCGAGCCAGGAAGTCGTGAACTGCCTGATCGTTAGCTTCCTTCACCTTGTTGATGGCTGCCTCGTAAAGTTCTACGAGCTTGGCAACACGCTCCTTCAATGCCTTCAAGTCATCTGATACCTCGTTCTCCAACATCTCCTTGATGATGCTGAGATAAGTGCCGTTGGTGATGTAGCGGATAGCTGCAACCACCTGCAGCTGTGTCGTACCCTCGTAGATAGAGAAGATGCGGGCATCACGGAACAGGCGCTGGCACTTGTACTCCATGATGAAACCGGAACCTCCGTGGATGCTGATGGCATCGTATGCATTCTGGTTGGCATACTCTGAGTTCATACCTTTAGCCAATGGGGTGAAGGCATCAGCCAAGCGGGTGTATTTCTTCATCTCCTGACGCTCCTCTGGAGTGAGCTTAGTGTCGCGGGCGATGTCTTCCAAAGCCTTGTAGATATCTACGTAGCGAGCGCAGCAGTAGAGGAGTGAACGGCCTGCATCCAACTTAGCCTTCATTCTTGAAAGCATGTCGTAAACGGCTGGGAAGTTGATGATCTTCTCGCCAAACTGAGCACGCTCCTTGGCATAAGCCAAGCCCTCGTTGTAAGCCTCCTGCTCAACACCTACACTCTGAGCGGCGATACCCAGACGGGCACCGTTCATCAAAGCCATTACGTACTTAATCAATCCGAGACGGGTGTTACCGCAAAGCTCTGCCTTGGCATTCTTGTAAACCAACTCGCAGGTAGGAGAACCATGAATACCCAACTTGTGCTCGATGTGACGAACGGTTACGCCACCATCACGCTTGTCGTAGATGAACATAGAAAGACCACGACCATCCTTGGTGCCTTCCTCAGAACGAGCCAGAACCAGGTGGATGTCTGAGTCACCATTGGTGATGAAACGCTTCACACCGTTCAGACGCCATGTGCCGTCCTCATCCTGTGTAGCCTTCAGCATCACGCGCTGCAAGTCGGAACCTGCATCAGGCTCTGTCAAGTCCATACTCATGGTCTCGCCTGCGCAGATGCGAGGAATGTACTTCTGGCGCTGCTCCTCAGAACCGAACTCATAGAGTGTATCGATACAGCTCTGGAGCGACCAGATGTTCTGGAAACCGGCATCGGCAGCAGCAATGATTTCAGAAGCCATAGAGAAGATGGCGTTAGGCAGGTTCAAGCCGCCGTAACGGCGAGGCATGGACAAGCCCCAGAGGCCAGCCTTGCGGGTAGCATCGAGGTTCTCGAATGTCTTGCTGGCATAGATCATGCGGCCATTCTCCAAGTGTGGACCTTCGAGGTCAACATCCTCAGAGTTTGGTTCGATGATGTTAGCAGCTACATCGCCGGTAATATCCAGCAATCGCTTGTAGTTCTCGATGGCATCCTCGTAGTTGACAGGAGCATCTTCAAACTGGTCTTTTTCTACATAATTTCTTTCCTTCAAGTCCACAACACGCTTCATAAGCGGATGATTCAAGTGGAACTCTATCTCAGGATGGTCTGTATAATAATTAGCCATTTTGCTTTTCTTATTTAAATAATGTGTAATGCAGATTACTTAGAATTCTGCTTGTAGTACTTGATGAGCTTAGGAACCACATCCTCTACATTGCCGTTGATAACGTAGTCGGCAATCTTGTTGATTGGAGCATCAGGATCGTTGTTTACAGAGATGATGATGCCTGAATCCTGCATACCGGCGATGTGCTGAATCTGACCAGAGATTCCGCAGGCGATATAAACCTTAGGATGAACGGTAACACCAGTCTGACCAATCTGACGGTCGTGATCTACCCAACCTGCATCTACTGCAGCACGGGAAGCACCTACCTCACCATGGAGGAGATGAGCCAATTCGAAGAGTTGGTCGAAGCCTTCCTTGCTTCCTACGCCATAACCGCCGGCTACGACGATGGCAGAACCCTTCAGGTTGTGCTTGGCAGCCTCTACGTGGTGGTCGAGTACCTTTACTACGAAGTCCTCAGCAGGAACATACTTGCTTACCTCAGGGTAAACCACTTCCTTCTTGCACTCACCCTCGTAGATGCTCTTCTGCATTACGCCGGAACGGACGGTAGCCATCTGTGGACGGTGCTCTGGGTTTACGATAGTAGCCACGATGTTACCACCGAAGGCAGGACGAATCTGATAGAGCAGACCCTCATAGTGCTTGCCGCTCTTCTTGTCGTCGTAATCACCGATTTCAAGTTCTGTACAGTCGGCGGTAAGACCGCTGGTCAATGAAGAAGAAACACGAGGACCGAGGTCGCGACCGATAACGGTAGCACCCATCAATGCAATCTGAGGCTTCTCCTCCTTGAAGAGGTTGACGAGAATGTCTGTATGAGGAGCTGAAGTGTATGGGAACAATCCCTCAGCATCGAAAACAAATAATTTATCTACACCATAAGGGAGAATCTGATTCTCTACCTGACCCTTGATGCCGGTACCAGCCACGATGGCATGGAGCTCCACGCCCTGCTGGTTAGCGAGCTTACGCCCCTTGGTGAGCAATTCCTGAGATACTTCGGCAACGGTTGTGCCTTCTACCTCGCAATATACAAATACGTTGTTCATTGTCTTTTCAAAATTATCCGATAATACTTTCGTTCAACAATTCCTTCATCAGTCCGTCGATGTCTTCATCGCTGCTGGTCAAGGTCTTGCTTTCCTTAGCCTGGAACACGATGTTCTTCACGGCCTTCACCTTGGTAGGTGAACCGCTCAAACCGCACTGTGCAGGGTCGCCGTCAACATCGGCAACACTCCACTGGTTCAGAGTGAGGTAAGGGCGCTCTTCATAGAGGTTGGCCCAAGGCTCATCACCCTTGCGCTCCATAGGGCAGGTAGCGTATTTATATTTCATTACGAGCTTCACGTTGCATGGGCGACATGGAGCAGCACTTCCGTTTACGGTGATAACCAATGGCAATGGAGCCTCAACAGTCTCCACACCACCATCAATGAGGCGGCGTATAGTAGCCTTGCCATCCTCTACCTTGAGGATTTCCTCTGCGTAGGTTACCTGGTTCAATCCCAACTTCTGAGCCACCTGCGGACCTACCTGAGCTGTATCACCATCGATAGCCTGGCGACCACCGATCACGATGTCAACGTCACCAATCTTCTGGATACCAGTAGCAAGGGCATAGGAAGTAGCCAATGTGTCAGCACCGGCAAAGAGACGGTCGGTAAGCAACCAACCCGTATCAGCACCACGATAAAGACCCTGGCGGATGATTTCGCCAGCACGTGGAGGACCCATAGTCAAAATACCAACTGTAGAACCTGGATTCTGCTCTTTCAATCGGAGAGCCTGCTCCAATGCGTTCAAATCTGAAATGCCTCTACGTCATTGAGTTTCATGAATTGCTTGAAGCCCTTCATCATGTGGAGCATCATCTTCTCACGCTCCTTGGAAACCTTTCCCAGGGTGAATACATCCTTACCCAATCGCAATGGGATGCGGATGAACATGAGTTTTTTGATGCGGTCTTCCTCTCGGATTGCCTCGGGATCGAAGCGCTTGATGAGGAGTCGGGCTCCGTTTGAGCCGATATCAATGGATGCTAAATTCATCATTATTTATATGCTTTATTATTTATATGCCTTATAAAGTTCTTCCTGACTGCGGAATGGCTCGCCTTTTACAAATTCCTTGCCGCCCTTGCCATCTACCACTCTGCCGTTCATGGTATCTCTCATACCATAGGAGATGGTGCGGAGCAGGTCTGCCTGCATATCCTCGTCATATACCGGGGTGAGTACCTCGATGCGGTTGATGAGGTTTCTTGGCATCCAGTCGGCAGAACCGATGAAGTATCTTGGCTTGCCTCCGTTGGCAAAGATGAGGATACGGCTGTGCTCCAGATAGCGGTCGATGATGCCCACGCAGCGGATGTTGTCGCTGAGCTTGGCGATGCCTGGCACCAGCGAACAGTTGCCGCGGATCACGATGTCTATCTTCACGCCAGCCTTTGAAGCCTGATAGAGCTTGGTTACCATGTCGGTATCGGTGATGTGGTTGATCTTCATCTTCACCCAAGCCTCCTTGCCCTCGTTGGCATTCTTGATTTCGGCATCGAGCATGCGCAGGATGCGGCTCTTCATGGAGTTTGGAGAGACGAGAAGCTCGTTGAAGCGGAATGGTGAGAATGGGCGGTCGATGAAATCGAATACCTTAGCCACCTCGTTTACCAGCTTAGTACGGGCTGTCATCATCAGATAGTCGGTATAGATCTTGGCATTGCCCTCGTGGAAGTTTCCGGTTCCCACACAGGCGATGTTGCCCTTCTTTGATTCGATATAGAGCAGCTTGGAGTGGATCTTCAGTCCTTCTACACCGAAGATTACGTTCACGCCCTCTTCCTGCATGCGCTTGCTCCATTTGATGTTGCTCTCCTCGTCGAAACGTGCCAGAAGCTCTACCACGGCAGTTACCTTCTTACCGTTGCGGGCAGCAGTGATGAGTGCCTTCACTACCTTTGAATCCTTTGCCAGACGATAGAGGGTGGTCTTAATCGCCTTCACCTCGGGTTTGATAGCTGCCTCACGGAGCACACGGATGTAGCCGTTGAAGCTATGGTAGGGTACATGGATAAAACGGTCTTTCTCACGAATCTGGTCGAGGATGCTCTCGTTGGAAAGGAACTCAGGCTTCATGATAGGAGCCCACTTCTCGTACTTCAGTTCCTTGTGTCCGCAATCTGGGAACGACATCAGATCCTTGTGGTTCTGGTATCTTCCGCCAGCCAGTGAAGCATCCAGTTCTTTGGTGTTCAATCGCTCACGGAGTTTCTTTTGGAGTTCCTTCGGCATCTCCTGATCGTAGATTACGCGCACGGCTTCACCCTTCTTACGGCTGTTTACACCCAGTGCAATCTTCTCCATGGTTCCGAAGTCGGCATCATTGTCCATCTCCATTTCGGCATCCTTGGTAAACTTGAAACTGAAAGCACGGTAGGTGCTCTCCTTGAAACCGAGGAATACCAGAGGTAGACAGTATCTGATTACATCGTCCAGATACATGATGTTGTCAAAACCCTCGCTTGCCGGCACCTTTACCCAGCGTCCGTAAACTCTATCTGGTACCTTTACTACGGCATATTTCTTCTTCTTGTCATCCTCAGCCTTTTCTACGGCAAGGTAAATGCGGTTGTCCTCCAGTGTGGAGAGGTCGTCTATCTCGTTGAGCCAGATAGGGTTGACAGAACCATTGAGCTTGTCGTAGAAGAACTGCGTAAGGAATTCCTTCTGCTCGTCGTTGAGCTGGTCTTCGTTGAGCAGGCGAACCTTGTGTACTTCAAGCTCTCGGAAAACCGTATCCACCGCCTCAGTGTATTCTTTCGAATAAGATTCATTGAGTTTATTAATTGCTTTAAGTGATTTCTTAATCTGCTGTTCGGTATCCTTGTCGAGCTTCTGGTTGAACATGCGGTTGAGTGATGCCACGCGGACACGGAAGAACTCGTCAAGGTTATTGGAATAAATACCGAGAAAAGAGAGACGCTCCAACAATGGAACGTACTCTTTCTCTGCTTCCTGGAGAATGCGATGGTTGAAGTACATCCAACTGATATCGCGTTCTACGTATGCCTTTTTGAGTAATTCTTCTTTGGTCATAGTCGTTTGCTAATTATAGAGTTATTTAACTTTCTAATGTCTTTCCATACGTCTGGGCTTTTGGGCTTTCAGCCCGTTCTTGAACCACATTCGAAAGTTTGTGGGTTATTTTATTTTGTAGACTCTTTCTTATTCTTTTTTTCAACTTTCTTTTCTGGAGCAGCTTCCTTCTTCTCTAAGTCAGCTTTCTTTTCAGAAGTCTTTTCTTTCTTCTCTGCGTTAGCTTTCTTTTCAGAAACTTTCTCGTCCTTCTTGTTCTTAGAAGGTTCTTTAGAGTCTTTGCCTGGTACTTCCAGAACGAGGAAATCTGTATCTCCGTCGATAAAGTGAAGCTCTTTACGGAAGAACTTGCTGCTGCCTGCTGGAACGATGATGTCGTGCAACTGGTCGCAGTCATCGAATGTATGACGGCTCAACTTTTCTGGAGTTCCTGCGAAAGTAATCTTCTTCAGTTTGTCGCATTCAGCGAAAGCGTATGCTTTGATAGCTTTCACGCTGGCTGGTATATAAATGTTATCCAATTCATCACAATCATAGAATGCATCATGTTCAATCTCCTTCACCGTACTAGGGATGATGACATGAGCCAATTGTTTCTTGCCACGGAAAGCCATCTCTCCGATAATCTCTACTCCCTCAGGAATCGTAAAACTGGCATCATGGTTCATGTAGTAAACCAAGCGCTTCTTGTCGGCGGTATAGACTGCCCCGCCGTCAAACTCAAAATTATCGCTGTCAATCTTCTGTAAGGCGAGGTTGAGAACCAAGTTTTCAAACTTACCGTCTTTCTTGGACTTCTTCTTGAGAATCTCCAAAATTGCTTTTTTATTTTCCTTCATATAATCATATATGTTAATTGTATTTCTTTTCGGTTGCAAAGGTACGGCGATATTTTTAAACTAGAGCGAAAAGATGGTTACATGTTTATGACGATGATGTTACAAATCGATCTCTGCGATGAGGAAAGATCAAGATGCTTGATGCCTACACACGCATCAAGCCCGAGCACCCTGCAGTTTACCATCGGTCAGGAGCGAGTGCCATTCACCATCGATGCTCACCGTTCTCCTCATCAGCAGTACTTTGCCAACCGTTCGTTCATCGCCAAGCAGGTGGGTAACGTGCGCGACGTGGGTGCTGAAATCGGATACACCTGGAATGTTGGCTTCCCTATCGTGGTGAATGCCGGTATCTTCAATGGTTCTGGCTTGACCAACCAGAAGGATTACTGGACCAAGGGTGTTAACTATTCTGCCAAGGCTCAGTTCCTCTTTCCGAATGTCAACCTGGTGTTGAGTACCCAGAAGATCAAGCCCTCTGACGTGACTGTGAATATGTATGATGCAGGTGTTACCTTCCACTATGGTGGTTTCATTGCCGAGGTGGAGTATCTCTACAAGCATTATTCTCATAACGCCTTCCACGATGTGCATGCCTTCGATGGTTTTGCCTGCTATGACATCCCTGTTCGCAACGACTGATCAAGAAGGTTTCGCCACTGGTGCGTTATGATTTCATGAGCG
>VOFE01001865.1_pt1 | contig 16001 bp, 21 predicted proteins | sample 5384071 | NCBI WGS metagenome assembly VOFE01 (sample SAMN12384724, study PRJNA508395) | human gut metagenome | isolation source: healthy gut D | host: Homo sapiens
TCTTATCAAAATATCATGATCGATATTATCAAAGAATCCTTTAATGTCTCCTTCAACAAACCATTTGGAACCTGTAAAAGTATCCTTGATACGGGATAGTGCCGTATGGCATCCTATCATTCGTTAAACATATTAAATAATAACTCACTGTCTCCCTTCGCCATGTACAAGGCTTTCCCTTGCTCGGACTACTACGGAGACTCTGTTGTCATATAGGATATTCAGGGGGCAAACCCCATAGCCTTTCGGCATTCCTACTTAGACAATCCCCATTTAGACATATAGTAACATAGCTCAATAGATTGTCGGATGCGATTTTCGTCCTTTTCCGCTTATTGCGGCTGTTCTGCAATCGGTTTTCGGCTCTCGTACTTGAGGTAGGAAAGTAGAAGTATTGCAGCCCGACGTTTGTAACTATCTTCCGTCGGGGTTTACCAACTAACAACTCGGACTGTCGTTCAAACAGTATAGTCTTCATCCTCATATCTATCATTTCATTTAGACATTCAGTAGCAGCATGATAGTTAGCTGACTTATGCCGTTTCCAACATGCGACACTCCCCACCGCCTTTCGGCTAAGTGGATAAGTTGGCTAATGACCGGCGTTGAAAACCCTTGCCGGGTAGGTTGCTAAGCCTACAAACACACCTTGCTATTTGCCAGTGCAAATAAAAATCCGCCACGGACGGATTGGGGTTAGCGGATATTGGTAAGCCCCGGCATTCACCAGCCCTGTTTTACACCTGACCCCCTTTCGGTTTGTTACTCCGTTGCAAAGTAACGGTGATTTAAAATGCTGTAAAATAGTATATTGGTGGACAAATAAGGACAAATGGGGACATTTGGGACAGCATCTCGAAACGGGTTGTTTTTCTGCGTTTATTTGTCCCGGATTTAAGAAAGAAAGCAATATGGACGGATGGAAATATTAAAACAGTGTCTTTTCAATATTGAAAACAAAATTGCAATATGGAAAATGATTGAAAGCAATAAATAAATAAATGGAAAAATAAAAATCAACCAATAATGAACGGAAGCATTATGGAAAACGAGAAAACACCCCTTTATGTAGCCTTTTCCACCCAAAAGGGCGGGGTCGGCAAAACCACCTTTACCGTGCTGGCGGCGAGTTACCTCTACTACCTCAAAGGCTACGATGTGGCGGTGGTCGATTGCGACTACCCGCAACACTCCATTGCCGGGATGCGAAAGCGGGATGCCGAGCAGGTCGGGGCGGATGAAGATTACAAGCGAATGGCGTATGAACAGTTTACCCGGCTGGGGAAGAAAGCCTACCCGGTACTATGCAGTTCACCCGAAAAGGCGATTGCAACGGCTGACGAACATATAGCCACCGGACACGTGCCGGATATAGTGTTTTTCGACCTGCCCGGCACGGTGAACAGCGAGGGCGTGATAAACTCCCTTGCGGGCATGGACTACATTTTCACCCCCATTTCAGCCGACAAGGTGGTGCTGGAAAGCAGCCTGTCGTTTGCAATGGCTATCCAAAAGCTACTGGTGAGGAATGAAGCCTGCCGACTTGCCGGGCTGTACCTCTTTTGGAACATGGTAGACGGTAGGGAGAAAACAGACCTTTACACCGCCTACGACAAGACGATTAAGGAACTGGAACTGCCGCTGATGAAAACCTTTATCCCCGATACCAAACGCTACAAAAAGGAACTGGTGGCGGATAAAAAGGCGGTGTTCCGCTCCACGCTCTTTCCCGCCAGCCGCCCGCTGGTAAGGGGAAGCAACTTGGAAGAACTGATAACCGAAATAGTGTACTACATCAAATTACAATGATATGGCAAAGCAAAGCGGCGGGATGCCGAAGATAGACGAGGATTTCATGAAAGAGCTTATCTCGCAGGGTGTTCCCAGTAAACAAGATAATAATAAGACGAATGATGTACCGCAAGAAACACAAACAGAAACGGTGCAAGTAGAGAAACCGACACCCCGCAAGCGCAAGGGCGGTTCGGGCGACTACCGGGAAACCTACTTTCAGAAAGTGGAACTGGCAGACCGACAGCCCTTGTACGTGAGCCGAACCACCCACGAGAAGCTGATGCGTATCGTGACAGTGATAGGCGGGCGCAAGGTGACGGTAAGCAGCTACGTGGAAAACATTCTGCTGCGGCACTTCGAGCAGTACCAAGACGAGATAAACACCCTGTACGAAAGCCACTTCCAAAAGCCTGTCTGACTATGATAATCTATTGCATACTTACCGGGCTTTTGGTGTACTATATCGCCCTATGGCTGTGGTATCGCTACACGGACAGCCGGACATCACCGGGCAAAACGGATGATGCGCCGTTCCCACGAAACGAGGTTTCAGGCTACACGCTGATAGGTGAAAGCCGATACAAGGGTGGACTAATCGGGACAGCGCAGGACAAATCGGGACACCTCCCGCAAGCGGCTGAAAATGATACTATTTTTGCGCCGCAGGCTGACGGACTGCCGGAAGAAACGCCCGGTTACGAGAATGACGAACCTGACTACGAGGACGAGGAAATAGCCGGGTACATGGACGGTGACGATGATACCGGACGGGCTACGGGCGTGAGCTTTGACGAACTGGGCGAAGCGGTACGCACGGCGAACGCCGACAACTCCACCGAAGCGGAGACAGCGGCAAGCCGCCGGGACACTGGTAAGCATTGAGGGGACGAACCTCTACGATGCGGTGGTGGAGAACATCAACGGCGGGCTGGCAAAGGTGGCGGAACTGCTGGGCGCAACGAAGCGGAACTGGCTACGGCTGCTGTCCCTGCCGAAGCTGGCAATACAAGCGAGGAACACGAAGCGTTCGACATGAACGATTTCCTATAATATAATAATGTGTAACAATATGAAACAGCGGTGACTACGGTTGATTGGCAACCTGAAAACCAAACAGACAAACGGGACTATCCCCGACCACTAAAATTTCAAATTATTCACCAGCCGGGAAAGGCGGACTTCCCACCCGCCGCCCGGCATTAAAAACAAATCACAATGAGAAAGAAAATCTTCTTGTCGGCGGCTATACTTGCCGCTGCGGTAAGTGCCTACGCACAAGGCAACGGGCAGGCGGGCATCACCGAAGCCACGAACCTAATCACAGGGTATTTCGACCCCGGAACAAAACTGGTGTACGCAATCGGGGCGGTCTGCGGCTTGATTGGCGGGGTAAAAGTATATAACAAGTTTTCAAGCGGCGACCCCGACACCTCAAAGACCGCCGCCAGTTGGTTCGGAGCGTGCATCTTCCTGATTGTAGCCGCCACTATCCTGCGGTCGTTCTTCCTCTAAAACAGCGGCAATGTCTGAATATCCGGTAAACAGGGGTATCGGGAAGCCGGTAGAGTTCAAGGGGCTGAAAAGCCAGTACCTCTTCATCTTTTGCGGCGGCTTGCTCGCCGTGTTCGTGGTGTTCATCATCCTGTACATGGCGGGCGTGAACCAGTGGCTATGTATCGGTTTCATCGTGTCGGCTTCGCTGCTGCTCGTGTGGCAGACGTTCCGGCTCAACGCCAGTACGGCACGCACGGGCTGATGAAAGCCGCCGCACGCAAAAGACACCCACGCTTCATTATCAGCCGAAAGGCGATACCCCGGCTGTTCACCTACAAAAGAAGAAAGGAAGAAAGAACATGAGAAATATGTTAAAGGCTACCACGCTGGAAAGGAAATTTCCCCTTTTGGCGGTGGAGAACGGCTGCATCATATCAAAGGATGCAGACCTGACGGTGGCTTTCAGGGTGGAACTGCCCGAACTGTTCACCGTCACCAGTGCCGAGTACGAAGCCATACACTCGGCGTGGTACAAGGCGGTCAAGGTGCTGCCCGACTACTCCATAGTACACAAGCAGGACTTCTTCATCAAGGAGAACTACCAGCCCGACACGGAAAGGGACGAGCTTAGTTTTTTAAGCCGCTCCTTTGAACGGCACTTCAATGAACGCCCGTTCCTGAACCATTACTGCTACCTGTTCCTTACGAAAACGACAAGGGAGAGAAGCCGCCGACAGAGCGACTTCTCCACCCTCTGCCGGGGTAGGATTGTACCGCAGAGATAGCCGACAAGGAAGCAGCGGCAAAGTTCATCGAAGCGGTCGGGCAGTTCGAGAGGATCATGAACGACAGCGGGTTTGTCACCCTTACCCGGCTGGCGGCATCGGAAATCACCGGGCAGGACGGAAAGGCGGGCATCATCGAGAAATACTTCTCGCTCTCGCAAACCGATACTACTTGTCTGAAAGACATCGGGCTGTACCCGGAAGAAATGCGGGTCGGGGACGATATACTATGCCTGCACACGCTTTCGGACGTGGAAGATTTGCCCGGAAAGGTCGGGACGGACTGTCGATTTGAGAAACTGTCCACTGACCGGTTCGACTGCCGACTGTCATTCGCCGCACCTGTGGGCGTGCTGTTGTCGTGTAACCACGTCTACAACCAGTACATCTTCATCGACGACCACGGGGAGAACCTGAAACGCTTCGAGCAGACCGCCCGGAACATGCACTCGCTCTCCCGCTATTCCCGTGCCAACCAAGTGAATAAGGAGTGGATAGACGAATACCTGAACGAAGCGCACAGCAAGGGGCTTATCTCGGTGCGCTGCCACTGCAACGTCATGGCATGGAGCGATGACCGGGAAGAACTCAAACGCATACGCAACGATGTGGGAAGCCAGCTTGCGCTAATGGAGTGCAAGCCACGCCACAACACGGTCGATACGCCCACGCTCTTTTGGGCGGGCATACCCGGCAATGAAGCCGACTTCCCCGCAGAGGAAAGTTTCTACACGTTCTTGGGGCAGGCTCTCTGCCTGTTCGTGGAAGAAACGAACTACAAGAGTTCGCTTTCGCCGTTCGGTATCAAAATGGTGGACAGGGTAAGCGGTCGCCCGCTGCACATCGACATATCGGATTTGCCCATGAAGAAAGGCATCACGACCAACAGAAACAAGTTCATACTTGGGCCGAGGGGTCGGGTAAGTCCTTCTTTACCAACCACATGGTGCGCCAGTATTACGAGCAAGGGTGCGCACGTGCTGCTGGTAGATACGGGTAACAGTTACTTGGGGCTGTCCCAGCTTATCCACAAGCGCACGCACGGCGAGGACGGGATTTATTTCACCTACACCAACGAAAACCCGATAGCGTTCAACCCGTTCTATGTCGAAGACGGGGTATTTGACATAGAGAAGAAAGAAAGTATAAAAACCCTGATACTTACCCTGTGGAAGCGGGACGATGAAGCCCCCAAGCGGTCGGAAGAAGTGGCGTTGTCCAATGCGGTAAGTGCCTATATCGACCTGATAGGCAAAGACAGGTCGGTAACGCCCTGCTTCAACACGTTCTACGAGTTTGTCCGGGATGATTACCGCCGACAGCTTGAACAGAAGAACGTCAGGGAAAAGGATTTTGACATGACAATTTCCTGAACGTGCTTGAACCTTACTATCGTGGCGGTGAGTACGACTACCTGCTGAACTCCGACAAGGAACTGGATTTGCTGCATAAACGCTTCATAGTCTTTGAATTGGACAACATCAAAGACCACAAAGATTTTATTCCCGGTAACGACTATCATCATCATGGAAGCCTTTATCAATAAGATGCGCAAGTTAAAAGGTATAAGGAAGTTAATATTAATTGAGGAAGCGTGGAAAGCGATTGCATCGGCGAACATGGCGGACTACATAAAATATCTGTACAAAACCGTCAGGAAGTATTTCGGGGAAGCGATTGTGGTAACACAGGAGGTAGAGGATATTATTTCTTCCCCTATCGTGAAAGAGAGTATCATCAATAACTCGGACTGCAAAATCCTGTTAGACCAAAGAAAATATCTCAACAAGTTCGACAGCATACAAAACCTCTTCGGACTGACCGACAAGGAGCGTTCGCAGATATTGTCTATCAACATGGCGAACCACCCCGGACGGAAGTACAAGGAAGTGTTCTTCTCGCTGGGCGGCACACAATCGGCGGTATATGCCACGGAAGTTTCATTGGAAGAATATTACACGTACACAACAGAGGAAAGCGAAAAAATGGAACTGTTCGCCCTCGCCGAGAAGCTGGGCGGCAACCTTGAACTGGCTATCAAGCGGCTTGCAGAAAGCAAAAGTAATCCCCAATTATCAACAACTTAAAAATTAAAAATAATGAAATGAAACGGTGTCAAAAGATTGTTTCCGGTATTGCTGTGCGCCTGCCTGCTGTCGATGGCAGCCTGCAAGGACAACACGCAAAAAGAACTGGAAAGGATGCGGGGCTATTGGGTACACGTCAGGGGACACCCGGCTTTCACACTCTCGGAAACGGGCGGCAGATACACCGTCACCCGGAAAGCGAATGTCAGGGGCAGAATACTGGAAACGGCTTACCCGGTAACAGAACGGAACGGCTGCCTGTTCATCGAAACGGGCTTCCGCATACAGTTCACCTATGACAAAAAGACCGACCGGATAACGCTCACCCGGCGGCGAATACAAACGAGTTACAAACCCTGAAAACAAAAGATAATGAAAAGAACAATTCTCCTTATGGCGGTATGCCTTTGCTTCATCGGCAAGGCATCCGCACAGTGGGTGGTGTCAGACCCCGGCAACTTGGCACAGGGTATCATCAACACCACCAAGCAGATAGTGCAGACTTCCACCACAGCCAAGAACACGCTGGACGGCTTCATGGAAGCGCAGAAGATTTTCCAGCAGGGTAAAAAATATTACGATGCGCTCAAAGCGGTACATGATGTGGTTAAGGGCGGTGTCAAGGTGAAGAAGTCCATTGAGCTGGTGGCGGAAATCTCCGAAATCTACGTGCGAAACTACCAAAGTATGCTGGCAGACCCGAACTTCACGCCTGACGAACTTTCCGCAATATCAGCCGGGTACGCCAAGCTGCTCTCCGAAAGCTCGGACGTGTTGCAGGACTTGAAGAATGTAGTGAACGTGACGGGCATGTCGCTGACGGATGCCGAAAGGCTGGCTATTATCAATAATGCCTACCGAAGCCTATTCAACTACCGCAACCTCGTGAACTACTACACCCGAAAGAACATTTCCGTGTCCTACCTGCGGGCGAAGAAGAAAAACGACACCGACCGGGTGCTGGCTCTCTACGGCTCGGCGGATGAACGCTACTGGTAACATATAAATCGGTATGCCTATGTTATTAGCAGCAGTGGATTTTGACAACCTGCACCAAGTGTTGCGGGTGCTGTACGATGAAATGATGCCCTTGTGCAGCAACATGACCGGGGTAGCCAAAGGGTATAGCCGGGCTGGGAGCGCTGTTCTACGTAGCCGCAAAAGTGTGGCAGTCGCTCGCACGTGCCGAACCCATAGACGTGTACCCGCTTCTGCGTCCCTTTGCGCTGGGGCTGTGCATCATGTTTTTTCCGACTTTCGTGCTGGAGACTATCAACACGGTGCTGTCGCCAGTGGTGAAAGGGTGCAACCAGCTTATGGAAACGCAGACTTTCGACATGAACGAGTACCGGGCGCAGAAAGACAAACTGGAATATGAAGCCCTGATGCGAAGCCCCGAAACGGCTTACCTCGCTTCGGACGAGGAATTTGACCGACAACTGGAAGAACTGGGCTGGTCGCCCTCCGACATGGTGACTATGACGGGCATGTATATGGACAGGACGGCTTATAATATAAAGAAGTCCGTCCGGGACTGGTTCAGGGAGCTATTGGAAATGCTCTTTCAGGCGGCGGGGCTGATTATAGACACGCTGCGCACGTTCTTCCTAATCGTGTTTTCGATACTGGGTCCGCTGGCGTTTGCGATTTCCGTCTATGACGGTTTCCAAAGCACGCTGACCCGGTGGATTTCACGCTATATCTCCATTTACCTGTGGTTACCCGTGTCGGACTTGTTCAGCAGCGTGCTGGCACGCATACAAACCCTGATGCTCCAAAAAGACATCGAGCAGCTTTCAGACCCGGATTTCATCCCGGACGGGAGCAGCACCGTGTATGTAATATTTATGATTATCGGCATCGTGGGCTACTTCACCATTCCAACGGTGGCAAGCTGGATAGTGTCGGCTGGCGGTACGTCTGCCTATAACCGCAACGTGGCACGGGCTGGTTCAATCGCCGGGGCTGCGGTCGGTGCGGCAAGCGGGAAAGTAACAGGGAAACTACTCAAATAACCAACATCAATATTTAGTATATGGAATTTAAGTCATTAACGAACATCGAAACGAGTTTCCGGCAAATCCGGCTCTTTGCGCTGGTATTCATCTGCCTGTGCGCACTGGTGACGGGCTTTGCCGTGTGGAACTCGTACAGCTTCGCCGAAAAGCAGCGGCAGAAGATATACGTCCTCGACAACGGCAAAAGCCTGATGCTGGCACTCTCGCAGGACATGGCGCAGAACAGACCCGTGGAAGCCAAGTCGCACGTGCGGCGTTTCCACGAACTTTTCTTCACCTTATCACCCGAAAAGGGGGCTATCGAAAGCAACATCAAACGCTCGTTGTTTCTCGCCGACAAGACCGCTTTCAACTATTACAAGGACTTGGCGGAAAAGGGCTACTACAACCGGGTGATTTCCGGAAACGTCACGCAGACGGTGGAGATTGACAGCGTGAAGTGCGACTTCGACCAGTACCCCTACAAGGTGAACACCTACGCCCGCCAGTTGATTGTCCGGGAAAGCAGCCTGACGGTGCGAAGCCTTGTGACCTCGTGCCGGCTGCTCAACGCCACCCGGAGCGACAACAACCCGCACGGCTTCATCATCGAAGCGTTCACCATTACCGAGAACAAGGATTTGCAGACCATTAAAAGATAGCCTTATGGAGAGAAAACGAAACTACATCGAAAAGGTGCGGGACTGGGCGGACGACCGCCTGCGCCGAATGTGCGGACGGATTACGCCGGGCAAAAGGCTGGCGGTTATCCTCCTGATGTTCTTCTTTTTCGGCGGCTTGTCTATCTACATCACCGTTTCATCAATCTACAATATCGGGAAACGGGACGGCAGGCGGCTGCAAATAGAACACATCAGGCAACTGCCGTTGCACGGCAATGACACAACCCAAAAGTATCAACCCGTTAAACAGACCGCAATATGGAAGAAGTACAGAAGAATGAGAACGGCACGACCGTACCGCAGGCGGACGGGAAGCCGAAAAAGGAAGATAAACCCAAACGGGAACTTACCCCGCAGCAGGTGCAGCAGCGCAGGAAAATGATAGTCTTCCCGCTGATGTTCCTTGCCTTTGCAGGGTGCATGTACCTGATATTCGCCCCCTCCGGCAAAGAGGACGTGAATGTGGAAAGCGTGGGCGGCTTCAATGCCGACATCCCCCTGCCCGCAGAGGACGGGATTATAGCCGACAAGCAAAAGGCTTACGAGCAGGCGGTGCAAGCCGCAAACAGCAGGACAAGATACAGTCCTTGCAGGACTTCGGTTTCACCGGCTGAATGATGAAGCGGAAGAACCACAAGAGGAAATCGACCTGCTGCCGGAAGAAGAAAGCCCCAAAGGGGCGGCGGTGCTTCTTCGGCATACGCTTACCGGGACATCAACCGCCAGTTAAGCACGTTCTACGAAACGCCCCCTGTGGACGAGGAAAAAGAGGTATTGAAGCGGCAGGTGGCGGAACTGACCGACCGACTGCAACAGCAGCAGAACGCCACACCTACGGCTGACGACCAAATGGCACTCTTGGAAAAGTCCTACGAGCTGGCGGCAAAGTACATGAACGGGCAGGACGGACAAAGGGGACAGATTGCCCAAATACCGACAGCCGGGCAGAACGGTGGCGGTATCGGCACTCCGGCTATTCCGGTGCAGGCTATCCGGGAAACGACCGTATCGGGATTGCAGCAGCCCATGAGCGATGCCGACTTCATCCGGGCTTACAGCCAGCCACGAAACTACGGCTTCAACACGGCGGTAGGCACGGGCTACGCTATGGGCAGGAACACGGTAGCCGCCTGCATACACCAAGACCAAACCCTGGTGGACGGGCAGGCGGTGAAACTACGGCTGCTCGAACCCATGCAGGCGGGGAATATAGTTGTGCCGAAGAATACCCTTGTAGCGGGAACGGCAAAAGTGCAGGGCGAACGGCTCGACATACTGGTGTCCTCGATTGAGTATGCGGGCAACATCATCCCGGTGGAACTCGCCGTGTTCGACACGGACGGGCAAAAGGGGCTTTCCGTCCCGTCTTCAATGGAGCAGGAAGCGTTCAACGAAGCTATGGCGAACATCGGGAGCGGGCTGGGTACAAGTATTTCCTTTGCCCAAAGTGCCGGGCAACAGGTGGCTATGGACGTGACAAGGGGCTTACTGCAAGGAACGTCCGGCTACCTCGCCAAGAAGTTCCGAACCGTGAAAGTGAAGCTGAAAGCAGGGTACAAGGTCATGCTTTACGCCAAACAACAATAACCATTTTATCAACCACTAAAATTTCAATTAGCAATGAAACAGATTTTTGGATTGTTCGCCCTCTTGCTGGGCGTGTGTGCGGCAAACGCACAGGAACCACCGACACCGTGAAGTATGCGGCTGGCAACGACTTGTACCGGGGGATTACCCGGAAACTGCCGTACCGCCAAATGGTAACGCCCTACGGCGTGGAAGTGACATTTGCGAAGACGGTACATATCATCTTCCCCGCCGCCGTCCGCTATGTCGATTTGGGAAGCAACCATATCATAGCGGGCAAGGCGGACGGTGCGGAGAACGTGATCAGGGTGAAGGCGACCACCGAGGGGTTTCCGGGGGAAACGAACTTTTCCGTCATTTGCGAGGACGGAAGTTTCTTTTCATTCAACGCCAAGTACGCCCGTGAACCGGAAATGCTCAACATCGAAATGAAGGACTTCTTGGAGAATGAAGATACGTCCGACTTCTCGCATACCCGCATGAACATCCATTTCCGGGAACTGGCGTGGTGAAAGCCCGCTGTTAGTGAAGCTGATAATGCAGAGCATCTACAAGAACAACGACCGGAAAGTGCGCCACTTGGGTAGCAAGCGTTTCGGCATACAGTTCTTAATCAAGGGGATTTACACATATAACGGGATGCTCTACGTACACACGCAGACAAAGAACAGTTCCAACGTACCTTTCGACACCGACTTCATCAAGTTTAAGATAGTCGATAAAGAAAGTACCCAAGCGCACGGCTATTCAGGAAACGGTGCTGGATGCGGTACGCAGCTACAACGAGGTAATAGAGATTGCCGGGAAAGTACCGTGCGCACGGTGTACGCCCTGCCGAAGTTTACCATTCCTGACGACAAGCTGCTGTTCGTGGAACTCTACGAGAAGAACGGCGGGCGGCATCAGACCATACGGGTGGAAAACGCCGACATCGTGAACGCCGAAGTGATTAACGAACTCAAAATCAAGTAGGGAATGAAAAAACACATCTTTATAATGATGCTCTTTGCGCTGTGCCTGACCTCGTTTCAGGCACACGCACAAAGATACCTGCCGGGCATGAAAGGCTTGCAGGTGACGGCGGGCATGGCGGACGGGGTGCATTGGAACGCTGGCAGTGATTTCGCCTACCACATCGGGGCGGCGTACAGCGTTTACACCAAGAACGCCAACCATCGTGATTGGGCGGCTGTACAGCGTTGACTACAAGGAACGCGCAGAGGGTGGCAACCGCTGGGTGATTGGCGGCGAATACCTGCTACCTTGCTGGATAAGGACTGCTTCATTTACGGCGGTGCGCTGACGCTGGAAAGGATATGGCTCTGAATACCGCAAGGGAACAGTTCTCGGACACCGCAGAGGTATCTTTGGGACTATTACCTGAAATATAATAATGTATATGAAGAATGTAATGTATAAAATCATCATGGGCTGCTACATCGTGGCTCGGCGCCGGGTATGAAACGAGCAACCGCCTGTAAAAACTGGATATTCGGACGGCGTACCTTTCTGGATAAGGACGCATTTACGGCGGTGCGCTAAACGCTGAAAACCGGAAATACGCTGCCGACTGGTGCGTGGCGGCTATTACCAGCCGACTACCTAAGGGAACGGGCGTTGGACGGCAAAGGACATAGGCAAGTTGGATAACGCAGGTGTTCCTGGGACTGAAATTCATTATCAACTGACCGAAACGTTCCGGCTCTACTACACCTCGGCATCGACAGACCAGCAGACGATTGACATTTATATCATCGACAGCTTCGGGCAGATGCAGCAACTTACACTATCATTTAATAATGATAACAGCAAAGGCAAGAAACAAGAGTAATAGTGAAAGCCTTAAAAGATAAGAAGAAATAGAATAATACACAAGTAATACAAATGGTCTATCCCTACGTCGATAGACCCATTTGTATTACTTTATAACTATACCGATGCTATTTGTTTTATAATCTGTTTATAATAGAGAGATACAAGTTCCTTTTCATCTTCTCCTGCATAACTATTGTGTGCAATTAAACATCTAACTTTATATAGTTCTTCTATCTTGGTTGAAATCCAACTTTGAGTTGGAAAGTATTTTTTGAAATACTCCCAATTATTGAGTATCAATTTGGATAAATCTATAAAATCTAAGTAGTAAATATCTTTATCTCCTCTCAAAGGAAGCCATTTATTTTGTGCTTCATCTTTTTTTCGAGTAGCAATACCCTTAGATATGTCACCGGGAACAGTAAGTTGAGAGAAATAATTTTCACCCAAAATATCAGATAAAGTTTTATCTATAAAATTGCGAAGTGAATTTTCAATGCAATAAAGTGTAACATACAAATCAGACATTTCTTTTCCTTTTTGCTTTATGTCATCGGAAAGAATATCCAATTTGGTTTGATTTACTGATTCGATAACTTCATTTAATACATCACTATTACCACCTATATGCAAATTGGGTGAGATGTTAATTTCCATAATATCATATCCGGCATTAGGGGGCATCACCATACGACATACTTTTAATAGAACGTCTTTTATTGCAGGAATATCCGAAGCGTGTTCAGCATAAGCATTTTGAGAAATATAAAAATTAACAGACGTGTACATTGCATTCCAACGCTTACCTGAGAAATTGCTGGTATCTGATATTTCGCAATACCCGTCTTTTACAATATTATAATATTTATATCCGGCATATTTAGGGTCACTTTTCAATATAGTAGTAACAGTATTGAAAAATGATTTATTATCCGGTAATTCATATGTAAATTCACTCATAACTATATCTATTAAAATGTTTTATAGTGCAAAATTAGTAATTTTTGTTGGACTATAATTTAGGAAGTGTATTTTTTAGGGAAGATAAGCGGGTTTCTTTGCTACTTTATTTTCCGGCACTCACGAAAGAAAGTAGCGGCGGCAAACAGCCGCCGCTCTATTAACTGGTTTTAAGGCTCTTTATAGGCACATATCTCTCTAACCACACCTTTACCTGTTCCATGTTATATTCGCCCGTGATGATTGCCGTATGGTCGTTTATGGCTACAAACCGGACACTTTCATAGCTGTTTACCCAGCCTTGCAGGGAACAGACACCCCACGTTGCCACATCTTCAAAAACACTGCGGTCTATCCGGCTGATTGGCTCGCCGAAAACTACCGTCATTATCTGAAAGTCCGGTTTGTCCTCCAACAGTTGCAAATGGTGCAGCGTGCCGAACTCGTCAGTTTTGCGCCCCACACGCCCACACATCATTATACAAATCATCGCCCCACTGGTGCGGGTGGTCGAAACGGACTTTGACCGCTATGGAATGCCGGTCGTCTTGGATGTCCTCGATAACGCCCGTTACCATTAAGCCCGTAAAAATACACTCGCAACGCTTACCGATAAGCTCCTTGTTTACTTCTGTCGTTTTCATGTCCCTAAAATTTACTTGTTTATTACTCCGTTCTTCTTCGCTATCCACCCGTCACGCCTGCGGCGGCACTCGTCCAGCGTTTTGGCTACCGTGCTGAAAAGTTCGCCGTCCGTGTGGCGGTAGTCATATTGATAATAAAAATTTGTCCCCTGAAAGCCCCTAAACGGCATTTCACGAACTTTTCTTCTCCCGGTGTTTGGGTGATGCTTACCCCGTTTTTGTTAAGTGACTGCATGATGTCTTATTTTTTATGGTTATAAACTTGGTTGTTTTTAGCGGGCAGGGCTTTGACACCCCGCCCGGATTGGTTGTTATGCCGCACGGAACACAAAGCCGTCATCAAACCAGTAATCGCACATGAAAAGGTCACGGGCAAACTTGTTTGTAATCGAAATAAGTCTTTGCGAACTCCGGCAGGTCGTAACATTCCTCTACAATTTCATAGGCGAAATCTTCTTCATCGTCATATTCCCCCTGATACTCATCCCGGAAATCACGTACAAGGTCGTCCGCATCTTCCTCGCCCAAATCATGGCTTTTATAGTTGCACCACACGAAAAAGGCTTCCTGCTCGGTGTCGCCTAAATCTTCCACCGCATCACGCAAAGCGAAAAAGTTTTCCGAAAGCCAGCTTTCGTCGATTAAGTTCTCCGGCACATTCTCCCAATCCTGAAACATGAATTCGGCATCTTCTTCGTCCTTGTGCAATTTCCGGCAGGCATCATAAAATTCTTTCTTGTCCGAATAGTCCGAAAGGTCGAGCCATGCGCCGGACAATGAACCGTTGTTATACTTGGCATAAGTGCCTACATAAACGCTTGCTTCTGATAATACCGTTGCTTCCATGATTGTAATTTTTTTTAATTTTATGCGGATTTGAGAGGTGAGGGAGTTGAAGTTTCACTGAACTTTTTTCCTGTTTCCCGTAAATCCGACTTTTTTTTTATGCGTCTTCCGGTCGGGTCGGTCGTTTTCGTTTCACATAGGCGTAAAAGGGTAGTGTTTAGACTTTGCAAGTTTTTGGAAAAAAAATACCTCGCAACCAGCGGGCGGGAAAGATTTTAAAGAGGAAATTTACTTTAGCCAAACCGGAACGGCTCGACCTTGACACGTAACTACCTTTGCCTATTGAAATGATAAAAACGGCTGTCCCGGCTGGGGGACTGCATTATGAGGAAGATTTACAGATAGGGAAACAGGGAAAAAGGTGCTGTTCCTTTCATCTTTGATGGGAACTTACTGAAAATGCGGGCGGGAAAGGCAAGGGTGTTGTGAGCTTGCTTGCAATACGCTTGTGCGGGTTTCCAACGGCTCTTTTCACGGAAATACAGTCAGCCATGCCACGCACGGCTGGCGTTTCGGGGAATGTGCCAGTGGAAAAGGATATAAAAAATGCGGGTAGTCGGTGGACTTCCCGCAAGGTGGAAGAATGTATCTTATTGGGATATATCTTGTTAGGTGAATTCGTTACCGAAATCGTTACCTATTCGTTTCTGTCACGGTTATAGGTAACGAAACCTACCGGACGGCGTTCTTTCTGTTGCTTCGACTGGCTCAGAAGCTGGGTAAGGGCTTGGAGCAACCCCCTGTTCCGTGAAACAATCGGGAAGTATATAGCTGTGTTTCAAGCTCTCCGGCAACTGGTCACAATTTGTGACCAGTTCGTCCCATTCCTCTTTCGTCATGGTAAAACGGAAGTCGGGCGGGAAGCGTTTTTCGTTACGCTTTACTGCCTGTTTCAAGGCTTTTGTCTGTACTCCGTAAAGTTCTGCCAAATGAAAGTCAAGCATTACACGGTAACCCCTGATTTCAAAAATTTTGTTCTGAATGATTTGTAAGTCCATAATTCTATTATTTATAAATTAAACATGGTTTCCATATCTTTGAATTGCCTGGAAATAGCGGACATATCACTGGCTATCTTGTTTTTCGTAAAGCAAGTGACTGAAAGCGTACTTTTCAAAAGGCTATGCCCCAATATTTTGGCTGCGGTTTCAAGGGGAATACCGTTTTCCGAAGCTATCGTAGTGGCAAATGTCCGGCGGGCTGAAAAAGTGGTGATAGTTTTGTTTATACCACATTCAAAAGCTATTTCCCGTAACCGAATATTCATTACAGGCAAAGGAAAAAGCGGAAACAACCCGCCGTCCTCTTG
>VOFE01001901.1_pt1 | contig 16001 bp, 27 predicted proteins | sample 5384071 | NCBI WGS metagenome assembly VOFE01 (sample SAMN12384724, study PRJNA508395) | human gut metagenome | isolation source: healthy gut D | host: Homo sapiens
CAGTATAAAAGAGAAGATAAAAACCGGCGCAGGCGGCGTGTGTGGCGTTAGCGTTTATCGGATGTCTGTTCGTAGTGAAGCCGGGATTTCACAATGCGGCATTGGTTCCGGCGCTGATCGGAGTCTGCGGCGGACTGGGAGCAGGCATTGCATATACTATGGTGCGTGTGCTCGGAACGCATGGGGTGAAAGGTCGGTCATTGTGTTCTATTTCTCCTTATTCTCCTGTCTGGCGGTTGTGCCCTTGGCTGGTATTTCACTTTACCCCGATGACAATGAAGCAGCTTGTGACATTGCTGATGGCAGGATTATTCGCAGCGGGTGGACAGTTTACGATTACGGCTGCATACACCTATGCACCTGCAGGGAAGATTTCCATTTTTGATTATTCGCAGATTATTTTTGCCACGATGCTGGGATTTATCCTGTTTGGGAGATTCGGATAAGTACAGCTTTACTGGATATGGGTTTATTATTTTGGAAACGCTGGGAATGTTTCTTTATAATATGAAAATGGCGGAGCAGCAATAAAATAGAGGATATAGATCAAAGACAGGCAAGCATTTTTTTTACATGTTCAGCCTGTCTTCTGCTTACAGGTATTTCTTTTTATCATTTGAAAGATACAGAGTAAACTTATTGAATTCGGAAACATAATTCAGATTGACGATATAACTTCGATGACACTGAACAAAGGCAGGCTCCAGCTTTTTTCAGAAGTACCGAAAACTTTTCTGAGGTGAAGTATGTTTTTGCGGTCTGCCATATGAATATTTGTGACTCTTAACGTTCGTTCCATATAAAGGATTTTCTGTTGAAGCAGGGTATAAACTTCTTTATTCCACGATGTCTGGAGAAACTGCTGTGAAAGCTGACGGATATTTTCCAGCGCCTGTGTGACAGCTGGCTTCAGCCAGGATTTTAATTCCGGTTTATAAAAAAAAGGTATGTGCCACATGGTAAACCGGACTGACATATTTCAGATATTGGCTGATAAAGATGATTTGTGTGCAGGGATTGAGCGTTGATATTTTTTTCTGCAAGATCTATGCCTGAAAATTCTCCCAGCTCAATATCCATAAATATGATATCGAATGGACAGTTTCCGTTTTTAAAATATCCCAAAGAGTCCTGATAAGAGAATTTCTGTATGGAAACAGGAATGATTTGAAGGATTTCTTTCTGCAGAAGTTCAAGATATACGGGATCGTCTTCGCAGATGGCGGCTGAAAGCTGCTGTACACTCATGAATTTTTCTCCTCCTTGTGTTTTCTGGCCAGAGTCAGCATAATACTGGAAGCTTAAAAGTGTCTTTTTTATCTTCCCATAAACAGTAGCCATTATATTTTTTTGCAATCTCCTCATGATCATAATGCCGAAGCCATGTATCTGAATCCTTTTTGTTGTTTTGCGGTTAAAAATAACAGATTTGTTTTTTTGAATTGATCATATGAAAATGCAGGATATCTCCTTTACGATAGATGCTTAGCTCAAAAAAAGGAGCAGGTGTATCTGCGATACGGCATGCTTCCACTGCGTTGTCAAGAAGATTAAAGAGCAGGGAACAAAGATCCGTTTCGTTTAATCCTTCCAGCTCCTTGGCGGCGGCAGAAAGCTGGATGTGGAAATTTGTATGGATATTATAGTGATCTGCTTCTGCCTTTTTTGTCTGAAGGATGGCGTTTATAAAAGAATCAGCGCAGTATACTGGGAAGCATATATCAGAGGCTATGATCCATATGGAGAAGACGTAGCCTGGTACAGCAGGGATACGTTGGAAAAGGCAGAAATAGCGGATTTTCTGCCGAATGCAGAAATTCTGCTGATTGCAGATGATAAGGTTTATTATTATGGCGTCGGAGGAATGGTCTGGAAGATGTTGTGTATAGCTGTAATCTGGATGGAAGTGATAATACGCCCTTAATGATTCTTCCGGATAATTTTGGATATAATTTTCACGCGACGCAGACGACGGTTGTAGATGGGGACTTGTATATGGGATACAGTTTTGACAGAAAACTTTATAAATTTCCGGCGGGCACAGCAGTTGCTTCAGAGGAGATGTATCTCAATGATTCAGAAGAAATAGAAATAAGCGGATATAAAATTTGTGGTGATATCATTTACTGCACCGATGGATGGACCGAAGACTTCTTTAAAATAGATACGGATGGAAATTACCTGGGCACCTGCAGCAAAGAGAATATCATGAAGCTATACGTGCGCAAAAAGGAATCTCGGCAGAATCGTGACTTTATCACATACAAACCCTCCTTTTGGGGTATCCTAAGTTCAGTAAATGAACAAGGAGGTAATCCATATGAGGTTAAAAGATAAAGTAGCGATCATTACCGGCGGAAGCAAGGGGCATTGGTTTTGCAACAGCAGACGCATTTCTCAGAGAGGGCGCGAAGGTGATCCTCACAGCAAGTTCCCAGGAGTCGGCAGATGCGGCAGTAGAAAAGCTGAAGGAAAAATATCCGGATTCGATCATAGCCGGAATCAGCCCGAATCTGGCAAAATTGAGCTCTGTGCGGGAGGCGTTTATAGAAGCAACCTCCAAATACGGATGTGTGGACATCCTGGTAAACAATGCAGGACTTTCAGAGAGTACCCCTTTTACAGAATATACGGAAGAAGATTTTGACAGAGTCATGGATCTGAATGTCAAGGGTGTGTTTAATGCAACCAGAGCAGCCTCTGAGTGTATGATCGCCAGAGGAAACGGCGTGATCTTTGAGCACTTCCTCCATGGTGAGCATCAGCGGACAGGCCAGCGGTATTGCATATCCCACCTCGAAATTTGCGGTAAACGGGCTGACAGTTTCGCTGGCAAGAGAGCTGCAAAAGGCATCCGGGTCAACGCGGTGGCTCCCGGAATCACAGAGACAGATATGATGAAGGCGGTCCCGAAGGATGTGATCGAGCCTTTGATCGCACAGATTCTTTAAGAAGGCTGGGACAGCCCGGATATTGCGAATGTTTGTATTCCTGGCATCCGACGAAGCTTCTTACATTACCGGCGTTGTATTGAGCGTAGACGGTATGGCGCGGTCTTAACGGGAGGTGCAGCATGGGACTTTTGGATTTATGAAAAAACAGATATCAACGAAAGTCTGAAGCAGTATGAATCTGCACAGGGAGCGGTGCTCCTGGATGTGCGTACGCCCCAGGAGTTTGCGCAGGGAAGGATTCCCGGCAGCAGGAATCTTCCCTTCAGGAGATTGATAAAGGCAGCGCAGATATGGAAGGATAAAGCAGCTCCGTTGTTCGTATATTGCTTAAGCGGCGCAAGAAGCCGTCAGGCAGTGATGGCGCTGGAGCAGATGGCTATGCCAATGTCACCAATATTGGCGGGATTGGTTCTACAGAGGAAAGGTGGAACGGTAAGATGAAGGTTGTCATTGTCGGAGGTGTGGCCGGCGGAGCCACGGCAGCGGCCAGGATCCGCAGACTGGATGAGAAGGCGGAGATTGTGGTTTTTGGCGGTCCGGATATGTGTCCTATGCGAACTGCGGACTTCCCCTATTATGTGGGGGGGTGATAACGGATCCGGGAGAACTGACCCTGCAGACGCCAAAGCTTTTATTCCAGATTTCACATTGATGTCGGGTATCATGAGGTGACGGCGATCCACCCGGAACGGAAAACCAGTATCTGTGTGCAATCTGGAAACCAGAGACAGATCTGGGAGGAAAGCTATGATAAGCTGCTGCTTTCCCCGGGAGCGCATCCGGTGCAGCCGAACTACCCGGCGTTGGAATAAAAAAGGTGTTTACGCTGCGCACGGTGGACACCTTCCGCATCCGGGAGTTTGTGGAAAAAAATCATCCGCAGTCCGTGGTTCTGGCAGGCGGCGGCTTTCATCAGTCTGGAGCTGGCAGAGAATCTGCGGGAATTGGGCATGGACGTCACAGTCGTGCAGCGGCCGATGCAGGTGATGAATCCTCTGGACAAAGATATGGCGGCGTTTGTCCACGCAGAGATGCGAAAAATGGGATCCGCCTGATGCTGGGACACAGCGTGGAAGGTTTTGAGGAAAAGAAGAAAAGGTCAGGGTTCTGCTGGAAAGAAAAGGAAGCTCTGACGGCGGATATGGTGGCTCTGGCCATTGGCGTCAGCGGAGAGCACTCTTGCAAAGAGGCCGGCCTCAAGCTTGGCGTAAAGGGCAGCATCGTGGTCAATGACAGGATGGAAACCTCGGCGCCGGACATTTATGCTGTGGGAGATGCTGTTCAGGTGAAGCATTTCGTTACAGGGGAGGATACCCTGATCTCGCTGGCCGGCCCGGCGAACAAGCAGGGCAGGATCGCGGCAGACAACATCTGCGGCAAAGACAGCCGGTATAAAGGGCTCTCAGGGGTCTTCGGTGCTGAAAATTTTTGACATGACTGTCGCAGCCACGGGAATCAACGAAAAGGCGGCAAAACAGGCCGGAATTTCCTATGATAAGGTGATCCTTTCCCCGGCCAGCCATGCAGGCTATTATCGGGCGGCAAGATCATGACGATGAAGGTGCTTTTGAGAAGGATACATACCGGCTTCTGGGCGCCCAGATTGTGGGCTTCGAGGGTGTGGACAAGCGCATTGATGTACTGGCAACGGCCATTCGTGCCGGGATGTCCCGCATTAGCGCTTACCGAGCTGGAGCTTGCTTATGCGCCGCCCTATTCCTCCGCCAAGGATCCGGTAAACATGGCCGGATTTATGGTGGAAAATATCGCCGCAGGAAATTTGAAACAGTATTTTCTGGAGGATATGAATAGTCTTCCGGAAGACGGGGAGTGTGACATTCCTGGATACCCGTACACCCTGGGAATATGAGAGAGGACATGCTGCAGGCTACAGAAACATTCCGGTAGACGAGCTCCGGGAAAGGATCGGCGAGCTTGAAAAGGAAAACCGGTTTATGTGATGTGCCAGAGTGGTCTCAAGCTACATTGCATGCCGGATCCTCAGCCAGAACGGATTTGAATGCTACAATTTTTCCGGCGGCTACCGCTTCTATGAGACTGCGGCAAAAGATAAACTGGCAGCAAAAGAGGCTTTGCCCTGTGGGATGGAAAAATAGAAAGTTTCCTGACAGTTGATTTTGTAAAACAAAATATCGTTTGTCTCCATTGTTTTTTGGAGCGCCTGCCTATAATCATAACCAGTCAGGGAAATGCTGACGGGAATGCGTATGAAAGGGAGGCGCTTTTATAATTTTCTGAATATCAGCGGGAATCTCATTCGTCTGCGCCACGAAAAAAAGGTGACGCAGGAGCAGGTGGCGGATTTTATCAGGGGTGACAAAGGCTTCGGTTTCCAAGTGGGAAACGGGACAGAGCACACCGGATATCATGCTTCTGCCTCAGCTTGCGGCATATTTTGATGTGTCTGTGGACGCGCTTTTGGGATATGAGCCGCAGCTTACCAGGAACAGATTGACCGGCTTTATAAAAAGAGCTTTCGCAGGGATTTGCGGAACAGCCGTTGGCAGAGATGCTGGAAAGACAAAAAACTGGTGAAGCAGTATTATTCCTGTTATTCGTTTTGTTCCAGATATGTGCTTTGGCTGAATCACTGCACCATGCTTGCGCCGGAGGAGCGAAGTGCGCTTTGCAGGAGATCCTAAAGCTCTGCGGGCATATTACGGAAAACTGCGAAGATTTTTTCGATACGAGAAGAGACTGTTGTCATGCGTGCGCAGGTGAATCTTATTTTGGGAAGAGGAAAGAGGCGATACAGGAGCTGGAAGAGGCCAGAATGTTGCAACACGGCGCAGCACCGGAAATATATGCTTTGCAGGGGCTATCTGATGACGGGAGAACAGGACCAGGCAGCAGGCTATGCGCAGCTCTGCATGTATGAGAGCCTTCTGTCTCTTGTGGGCGTGGGCGGAATGTATCTGAAATCTGCGGAGCAGACATTTCCGTGGAGGCAACCCTGGAACGAATGGAAAAGCTGATGGAGGCTTATGCTCTGGATAAGCTGAATCCCAACGCTGCACTTCAGTTTTATTATCGGGCGGCGCTTGTGTACTGTCAGAAGCAGGATAAGAAGAAAGCGGTCTTTTTATCTGGAAAAATGCGCGGACTGCATAAAGAATCTCCTGGGAGAAAAGAAATGCTTCTTCATGGGGACGACTATTTTTATCTTCTGGAAAAACAGCTCAGCGGTCTGGGCGTAAATGAAAATGCGCCAAGAGACAGAAAGCTGGTGCTGGAGGACATCCGAAGCTTTTTGTGACAATCCGGTCTTTTCCATACTTCAGGAGGAGCCGGAATTTATCAGGCTGAAAAAACAGCTGCAGGAGGTACAATAATGGAAAATCTGAATCTGACAGAAATGCTGCCTTTTTGATTCCCCTGGTGGTGGTGCAGTTTGCGCTTCTGGGCTATGCGCTGTGGCATATTTTACACAGAGCATTATAAAAGGGGAACGAGGCCATGTGGGTGCTCATCTGCCTTGTGGGCATGGAATTCATCGGCCTGTGCTCTATTTTATTCTGGGAAAAGAGGAAGCATAATGGATATTTTAAAAAGCTGTCCCATGTGTCAAAAGCATTTGGGACGAAAAAGGTGCTGAAGGATTTAAGCCTTGCGGTGCCGGAGCACTCTGTGTTTGGATTTATCGGTGAGAACGGCGCGGAAAACCACTACCATGAAAATGATATTGGGGCTTTTGCGCCCGGACAGCGGTGCGATCGAGGTGTGCAGCGAGAAGGTGACTTTCGGAGAAAATAAAACAAACCGTTATATCGGCTATCTTCCGGATGTTCCGGAGTTTTATGGATTTATGACGCCTGCGGAGTACCTGGCCATGTGCGGCAGCATTGCAGGGCTTGAGAAGGGAAAATCCGCCGGAGGTCAGAAGAGTTGCTGGATTTGGTGGGACTGCTTCACGAGAAAAAAGAGGATCACGGTTTTCCAGAGGAATGAAACAGCGGTTTGGCATTGCGCAGGCGCTGCTGGGGAATCAGGGCACGCTTCTGTGACGAGCCCACCTCAGCGCTGGATCCGGTAGGGCGCAGGGAAATCCTGAATATCCTCACATCTGTGAGGGAGCATACCACGGTTGTTTTTTCCACACATATTCTGTCGGATGTGGAGCGCATCTGTGACTGCGCGGCGTTTCTCCACGGCGGAAGGATCGCTCTGGAGGGAGTATTGAGGGATATGAAGCGTGCCAGGGGCGGAAGCGGCCTGGAAATCGAATTTGTGAAAGCAGAGGATAAGGCAGGCTTTGAAAATGCTTTTCCAGGGGGATCCAGGAGGGAGCTGCGGCTTCGTTATGAGAAAAGACAGAGGGAAAGCATCCGGATGCTTGCGCACATTGCAGGCCAGGGATTGCCGTAAGGCGTTATGAGATGCTGGAGCCGACGCTTGAGAATCTGTTTATGGAGGGTTTTTGGAAAATGAGACAGCTGTTTGCCTTTGGAAAAAAGGAATGGATGGAGCTTGTACGTTCCGGGAAATTTCTGGTGCTTTTGATTCTCTTCTGTCTGTTCGGCATTATGAATCCGGCGGTTGCAAAGCTTACGCCCTGATGATGCAGGCCATGTCAGAAAGCCTTGCAGAGGCGGGATTTCTGGTCGGCCACGTAACGGTGGACGCGATGACCTCTGGACGCAGTTTTATAAGAATCTGCCCATATTGCTGATTGTGCTGATCGTGATGTTCGGCGGGATTTTTACTGCGGAAGTGCAGAAGGGGACGCTCATTCCCATTGTGACAAAGGGAATGCGGCGGTGGAAGATCGCAGCCCTGCAAATCAGGCCTGCTGATGAGTGTGTGGACGGCTGGGTATCTGATATGTTACGGAATTACCTGGGGCTATAACGCTTATTTCTGGGACAACAGCATTGCAGGGCATGTGTACTTTGGCAGCTTTGCTCTTCTGGCTTCTGGGCGTGTGGCTTTTTGTCTCTCATTCCGCTGGCTTCGGCCTTTGCTCCGCACAGACGGGCGTACTGCTCTTTGTGGGCGCCGTGTTTGGGATTTTCTATGTGGCAGGCCTGTTTCCGGCTTTACGGACTATGTGCCGACAAGGCTTGGCCTGTCATGGAGCTCCTTATGGGAGCAGCAGAGCCGGGGGAATACGCGGCCGCGGCAGCCGTCACGATCGGGCTTGCGGTGTTCAACGAGGCGGCCGCGGCGCTATTGTTCTCGAAGAAAAATATCTGAGGTAAAAATAAAATTCCAGCGGTACCCTTGCAGATGTTTCCCGCAGGAAGCCGTGCTTCGCACAAAGCTTCTCTGCCGGAAAGCATGCTGCAAATCCGCCGGATATAATTTTTAGAGGCTAAGCTCTGAGCTTGCGATACAGCACTGCTGCCACCATAGCCACCACCGCTTCTGTTGCCGGAAAGGCGAGCCATACACCTGTGAGCTCAAAAAAAAGCGCTGCCAGAAGGAAGGTCATGGGCACGATCAGCAAGAGTCCCGCAGCAGCGAGATAATGTGCGCCGGGAGCGGTTTGTCCGTGGAGGTAAAATACACGGAAAGAACTACATTCATTCCCGCAAAGGGAATTGCCAGGAAATAGAGCTTGATGCCTTCGACCGCTATCTGCTGCAGAGCCTGATTGCCTTCGCTGTTGAATACGGCTGTGATGGAGAGGCAAACAGGAACATGATCCCATAAGAGCAGAAAGGGCAGAGCCGCCTGCCGTCACAAGGGCATAGCGGAGTATTTTGGAATGCTTCTGACATCGTTTTCCCCGTAGGCACGACTCAAAAGCGGCTGCATACCCTGGGAAATGCCGGTAAAAATGGAAACCACCACAAGAGAGATATTGGCAATGACGCCGTAAGCGGCAACGCCTACATTTCCCCTGAGACTTAAAATGATCATGTTAAAGATAATGATCACAATGCCCGAGGACAGTTCTGTCACCAGAGAGGGGGGAAGCCGGGACCAGCGTCTCGCCGGTAAGCCGAGCCTTCGGTCTTGCCAGGGAAAGCCGGATGCTGCTTTTTTTGCCCCGAAATGACCGGACAGAATGAGGATTCCGATGACAGGCGCAAAGCCTGTGGCGAGAACCGCGCCCAGCATCCCCATTCCCAGAGGGAAAATAAAAAATGTAATCCATAATAATGTTGGAGAAGCTTCCCGTGAGCATGGCGGCCATACCGAGGTTGGGCGCGCCGTCGTTGCGGACAAAGCAGTTGAGGATATTGTTGATGATGAAGGCCGGAGAAAACAGAAGCACTACCTTGAGGTAGACGTCCGTCATCTCGTGTACCGCAGCGTCCGCACCCAGAAATGTGGCGATTTCCCCGGAAAACAGAAGCCCGACCCCATGTAGAGCGCCGAAAAACAGGGCCGCTGTCAGGGTGTTGGAAAAGATCCGGTTGGCTGCTTCATAGTTTTTCTGGCCCGGAAAATGGAATATTTGGTAGCTCCGCCCATACCCAGCATGAGGCCGGTTCCATTGACTACGCTGTAGACCGGGAGCGCAAGGTTGAGGGCTGCAAGTCCGTTGGCGCCCAGGCCTCTGGCAACAAAAAAGGTGTCTGCCAGAATGTAGCAGGACAGACCCAGCATGCCCAGAATATTTAAGGCAGTATAGCGGATAAATTCTTTTGAGATATGTTTTTGATCCATAGTTCCTCCTTTGTACTCTAAACTTCCCTATCGTATCATATAATGAGAAGAAGTACAACCGCTTGCGCCAGCGCAGGCAGGTCTGCTATACTACACATATCAAAAGCTGATCAAAGGAGGTGCGGACAGTGAAGGTAAAGCTGAATGAAAATAAAGAAGTGGTCAAGACCGTCAAAGAGGGGCTGAAGCAAACCGGCGGCTATTGCCCCTGCCGGATGGAGCGCACAGAGGAAAATAAATGCATGTGCCGGGAATTCCGGGAGCAGATAGAGGACCCGGATTTTGAGGGGTACTGCCACTGTATGCTGTATTATAAGTCAAAGTAAAAAGAAGACGTCTACGGCTATAACAGCGGAGAAAGACGCTTCCCTAGAGAAGCACCTTTTCTCCGCTGAATTGCTGTACGTCTTCTTCCTGATGTGTGGTAAAGAGCAAGGTCCCGTCCGTTTCGGTATCTGAGAATAAAGGAAATAACCTGGGCTTTTTTTTTCGTCCAGCCCGGTCAGGGGCTCATCCATGACAAGAATGTCGGAAGGGCCAGAAGCGCCCGGCAATGGCAACACGGCGTTTCATACCGCCGCTGTATTCCTCCACCGGTTGGTTCAGAGCTTCCGCGGGAAGGATTTCGGCCAGAATGGTGTTGATATCGGAAACGGAAGCGGGCTTTTTTGAACAGCCATGATATTTTCGGCTGCGGTGAGAAAATCGCACAGCCGGTTTTCCTGGAAGACAGCGGAAAACCGTTTGTTTTCCAGGCCGGAAACACTGCCCTTGTCTGCCTTTGTAAGCCCCATGAGAATGTGGAGCAGGGTGGTTTTTCCTCTGCCGGAGGTACCCATAAGGGCATAAATGCCGCCGTCCTCAAAGGTAAGGGTTATATGCGAAAGAACAGGGCGGCCGTCATAGCTTTTGGATAAATCGGTTATCTTCAAGAGTTTGTTTCTCCTTTCCAGGCCTTGCCTCCTGCTTTTTTTCAGAAGGAACAGAAAGAGCTTTTTCCAAAAAATATGCTGAGAAGGATGATGACCAGCGTCCAGGCAAAAAGGCTTTCTGTGTTAAGATAAATTTTGGCCATGTAAAGCTGCTCTCCGATCGAGTGGGAGGGTACGCCGATGATCTCTCCTGCCACGCCGGATTTCCAGCTCATGCCCAGGGCGATTTTGGAGCCGCTGATAAGAAACGGCAGAAAAGCCGGGCGATAGAGATAAAGGAACTGCTTCCAGGGGCTCATGTGAAAAACCTGCGCCATTTCCAAAAGCTTTGTGTCCACATGGGCAAGTCCCTGTCCCATATTTACATAAATCATAGGAAAGGCCATGAGAAACACAAGCACAATGGAAAGGTTCTCAGAGCCCATGAAAATGAGCAGAAGCACTACCAGGGAGGCTACAGGCACGGATTTTGCCAGCTGGATCACAGGCTCCAGGAGTGTTTCGATGAGGGGGAGGCGCCACGCCAGAACTGCGAAGAGAATTCCGGCCAGGAACGCGCACAAAAAGCCGCCCATGATCTTCACCATGGAGTTCCAAAGAGACAGCCAGAATTCCGATTGCTGTATCTGATCCAAAAGGAGCGCAGCATGTCAACGGGCCCCACAAACACAATGGAATTTTTCATAAAAATGGCAGCTATTCTGCCAAACGAGCAGCCAAAATAAAATGGCTGCTCCTTTTTGTAAATGGTCTGTTTTGGGATTGGATTTTTCATAATGCTTATCTGCTGTAGTAGAAATCATCCTCCGGGAGGGCGCCGCCCACGGACTCCGGATTCTGTTCAAAATAACGTTCAGGTAACCGCTTAAAGCCTCTTTCATCTCCGTTCCTTCCATGCAGGTGATATTGCACTGGGGGCGCTTTTTCTGCAATGGGAGCCTTTTCCACGATTCCGTAGGAGGCAAACCAGCTCCGCGGCTTCTGCGGTGCTGGTATTTGCATATTCTGCGGAAGCGCTGTGACCGTCCAGGAACTTGTCGATGATTTCGGGATTTGCTTCCACAAAATCCTTTTTCGCGATCGTTACGCCGGTCACCATGGTCCCGTTGCCGGTTTTATCCCATTCCGCGGTAAGGTCGGCGGCAAGCAAAAGCTTGTCGTTCTGCTGGCAGGCGACGGTTGCAAAAGGGCTGCGGAAGAACGCCCACAGCGGTTTCGTCCTGTGCAAGGATGGACACAACCTCGGTAGGTTCGGATTTATATTCCACGGTAACATCCTCTGCGGACAGTCCGTTTGCCTCCAGGAGATAGTTGAGGGCATATTCGAGTCTGGCCTTGCCGGTGGAATAAAGGGTTTTGCCCTTGAGGTCAGCGATGCCGGTGATGGAGGTATCTGCGGTGACCAGGTAGAGAACGCCGAGGGTATTGATATCCAGGACCTGCACGTTGCCTTCGGTCTTATTATAAAGAACACTGGCCACATTGGCCGGAAGAAGAGCGATGTCGGTATCGCCTTTGGTAAAGCTTGCCACCAGTTCGTCCGCAGCAGTCACCATAGTGAAATCAAAGTCCGGTGCTTCTAAAGCCTCCTGTTCAGACATAAGCTGCACCATGCCCATGGAGGTGCCTTTGAGAGAGCCTACGATTGTGGCTTCTGCCGCATAAGCAGAAGAAGCGCTGCCAAACAGCAGGGCAGAGGACAAAAACAGCGGTCAAAATTGCGGAAAATTTGCGTTTCATAAAATACCCCTTCTTTCTTCGTGTGTGCAAAGCAATATTATCTGACAATATTTTATCGGTTCTTGCTGAAAAGTCAACGTCCGCAAGTTCTTGACTTTGCCGGCGGGGTATACTAGAATGCTAATCAGGCGACAGAGGATTTAACAGAATAAACACAATTTTCCCACAAAGAGAACACAAATGACTTCTATACTGGGGAGCATAAAAGGAAATAAAGAGAAGGTAGTGTCCATTACCACGAAGTCCATTCAGGAAGTAGAAGATTACTACGGAATGTTTATTTACGGCTACGGATATGAGCAGCCGGAGGCGCGCGAGGTGCAGGGAAGCGGTTCCGGTATTATCATCGGAAAAAATGATGCTGAGCTTCTGATCGCCACAAACTATCATGTTGTGGATGGTGCCGATACCTTGTCAGTTGCCTTTGCAGATGGTAATGCTTATGAGGCTACGGTAAAGGGCTTTGATGAAAGCGAGGATCTTGCAGTTGTTTCTGTTGCAACGAAGGATGTTTCGGATGATACAATGGATGCAATTTCTGTTGCAAAGATCGGAAGCTCTGATGATCTGAAGATCGGTGAGCAGGTAGTTGCCATCGGTAATGCACTTGGCTATGGCCAGTCTGTTACTACCGGTATCGTCAGTGCTAAGAACCGCCGGATGAATCCGGACAGTCCGGTCATTCCAGACAGACGATGAGGAAAATCGCCAGGGTGTGAACCTGATCCAGACAGATGCGGCTATCAATCCTGGTAACAGTGGCGGTGCTCTTCTGAATATGGAAGGCGAGGTTGTTGGTATTAACTCCGCCAAGCTTGCTTCTACTGAGGTTGAAGGTATGGGTTATGCCATTGCAATTTCTGATGTGGAAGAAGTTCTGGAACAGATGATGAATGAAGAACCCCGCGAGCAGCTTGCAGACGGCGAGCATGGTGTGCTGGGAATTACCGGAAGTACTGTCAGCGAAGAAGGCATTCAGATGTATGGAATTCCGGAAGGTGTTTATGTTGCAGAGGTAACAGAAGGCGGAGCCGCTGAGGAAGCGGGAATTGTGGCAAATTCCGTAATCACAGAGTTTGACGGAAAGAGTATTTCTTCCATCAACCAGCTTCTGGAGCGTCTTACCTACTATGCGCCGGGCGAGGAAGTTGAAGTTACTATGCTGGTGCGGGACGGAAACGAATATAAAGAAGAAACGGTAACCGTGACGCTGATGGAAGACCCGAATGCAGAGCAGAAGAAGGCTGAAAATGAGGAAAACAGCGGTGAGGATGAAAACCTGGTAGAAGACTGGGAAGAGGCCAGCAGGAAGAAGGAAATTCTTCTGAGGAAGATTCAGCCGATGGATTCCGTGGATTCTTTGGAGACTGGAAGTAATACAAAAAAATGATTGACAATCAGATACATTCGTGCTATATTTGGAACAACCAAATGAAGGGGAGTAGCTGAACACTCTTAATGGTGTATTTGAAATCGTCATTCGATGTCGAAGGACATCCGTATCAAATGAGACAGCAAGACTTTTTTATTATGGCACTGGTCATAATAAAAGTCTTTTGTTTTACAGAAATCACAGCTTAATCGCCTGTGACAAAAAATGAAAGGGAGGACAAAAGGATGGAAAATGAAATGATGAAAAAAAAGAAATTATGGAGGCTATGAACGCCGGAGAGCGCGCACTTGTCAGCCTCCGGGCGGCGCAGCAAGGAATGAGCAGCGCCAGGAGCTGGGGAATGTGGGATATGCTGGGCGGAAGCTTTTTCAAGCCTGATGAAGCATTCCCGTGTGGATGATTCGTTAAAGTATATTGAACAGGCAAAAGACGATCTGCGCATCTTTGAGAAGGAACTTATGGGTGTAAATATTTCCCGGAACCTTCATATGGAGATGGGAGGTTTTCTCAAATGTGCGGATATCTGGATGGATAACTTCTTTGTGGATTATATGATGCAGTCAAAAATCAATGAAGCATCGCCAGGTGGAACAGACGATAGAACAGGTGGAAAACCTGCTGGGACAGCTGAAAGCCATGTATGGCTTTTAAGAAAGAAAACAGCAGAATGAGAGAAAGCAAGAAAGTGAAAGGAGAATTTTATGGGATGTCTTGGAAACGTATTGTGGTTTATTTGCGGCGGCCTTTTGAGCGGCCTTAGCTGGGGGGCTTGCAGGATGCCTGTGGTGCATTAGTATTGTGGGAATCCCCGTGGGGCTGCAGTGCTTTAAGTTTGCTTCGCTGAGCTTTTTTCCTTTTGGAAAAGATGTGAATTACGGCGGCGGAGCAGGCTCCCTGCTGCTCAACATCATCTGGCTTCTGGTCTCCGGAATTCCCGCTGGCGCTGGAGCATGCGGTGATGGGGATCATCATGTGCGTGACGATTATCGGAATTCCGTTTGGCCTGCAGCATTTTAAGATCGCGCAGCTTGCTCTTATGCCCTTTGGCGCTACGGTAGATTAAAAATCAGGTTGTGATGAAGCGAAGACTCTGGTAAAATGTTCCTATGAGTGTAAAAAGGAGAGATACGCATGGATACAGAGAAAAAAACAGTGGGAGCAAGGAGACAAACTGGAAGAAAGAGCTTTTGGAATGGATTCTGATGCTGGCGTGTACTGTGGCAGTGGTGGTTGTATTTAACTCGTTTATTGTGGTGAACATGAAAATTCCCTCCGGTTCCATGGAGGATGGAATTCAGGTAGGAGACCGGATTTTTGCAAACCGGCTGTCCTATGTCAACAGTGAGCCGGAACGAATGGATATCGTGGTGTTCCGCTATCCGGATGACAGAAGCCAGCTGTTCATAAAGCGGATCATCGGCCTTCCGGGGAAACCGTGAATATTGTGGACGGAAAGGTCTATATCAACGATTCGGAGACGCCTTTGGATGACAGCTTCATCAAGGAGCCCATGAGAGGCAGCTACGGGCCCTTTGAGGTGCCAGAGGGACATTATTTTATGCTGGGAGACAACCGCAATAATTCCCATGATTCCCGGAAATGGGAGAATAAATATGTTCCCAAAGAGGATATTCTGGGAAAAGCGGGATTCCGGTACTGGCCGCTGAATAAAATCGGATTTGTAAAGTAAAAAACAGAGCTGATGTACATTTTGTACACCGGCTCTGTTTTTTCTTACTGTTTATCGCGGATTTCGCTGTGGAGAAGCTGCAGGATTTTACGCCTGTGTCTTCATGGTTTTTTACATAATGGATTCCGCTTGCTTTGCTTTGGCTGCCGCAATGGTGGTCATGTAAGGAATCTTTGCCTTGATGGCAGCCTTACGCAGGTAGCTGTCATCATGGACGCTGTCTTTGCCCACTGGAGAGTTTACGATCATGTCAATCTTTCCGTTGGCCAGGATCATGATCTTCTTCTTGTCGTTCACGGGCACTTCATCCTTCGCGCCGCTGTAGGTGGAATAGTAGTATTCCGCATGTTCCACGCCGCTGACGGGCACGATGCGGTAAGTGGCCGTGATGCCGTTTTCCTGGCGGCGGGTGCGGACGGCCTTTTCAGACACGTCAAAAATCTGGGCCAGATACTTGTCGGAGAAGCCCATCTTCTTGGCCTGGCGCAGGGTTTCCGCGGGAAGGGAATTCCAGGCCTGCCCGTCCAGGGAGAAGTCAAAGTCCGCAAGCTCCTTCATTTGTTCAATGAAGTAGGGAGTGATGCGGGTCAGCTTCACGATTTCCTCCACGGTCACGCCGCGGCGCAGGAGTTCGTAAATCTGGAAGAAGCGTTCGC
>VOFE01001912.1_pt1 | contig 16001 bp, 21 predicted proteins | sample 5384071 | NCBI WGS metagenome assembly VOFE01 (sample SAMN12384724, study PRJNA508395) | human gut metagenome | isolation source: healthy gut D | host: Homo sapiens
CACGCGGGAGGCGATGTGCATGACGCTGGGCAGGAACTGGCCGCCCATGGCATACATGGCGGGAATCATCAGCATCAAACCCTGGGAGGATGTAAAGGTGGTGGTCAGAGCGCCGGCCTGCAGGGAGCCGTGGCAGGTGCCCGCGGCGCCGGCTTCAGACTGCATCTGGATGACGTCCACCGTGGAGCCGAACAGGTTCTTCCGCCCCTTGGCGGACCACTCGTCCACCTTCTCCGCCATGGGAGAGGACGGGGTGATGGGATAGATCGCCGCGACCTCTGTGAACGCGTATGCCACATGGGCCGCGGCCGTATTGCCGTCCATGACGGCAAATTTCTTTTCATCGGTATACTCATCTCCTGTTATAAAATGCGCCGCATTTCCCTGCGGCGATCCCGCCCGGCAGATGGGTGGGTGCTTGTGAAAAGCCGCGGCGGCACGATAAGGGGATTTGCATATCGTACCGCCGCGGCTGCATGATGGATTCTCTTTACTTCTATGCGCGACGTCCAGCAGAGCTTACACGAAGTTGCACACGCGAGCGATAGCCATCTCGGTATAACCCAGAGACTCGGCCTTGGTCTGCTTGCCGCAGGCCACTTCCTGCGTGAGCTTCAACAGCTCCTGCCCCAGCTCCTCGATGGTCTTGGTACCGTAGATCAGGGAGAGGCATCCACATCGATGTTGTCAATCATATTGGCGTAGGTCAGCTTGTTGCCGGTGATCTTGATGACGGGGCCAGGGGATTGCCGGTGGGGGTGCCGCGGCCGGTGGAGAACACCACAATCTGGGCGCCGCCGGCCACCATGGCCGCCACAGAGGAGGGTCGTTGCCCGGGGTATCCATGATGACCAGGCCCTGCTTGGCCTCCACCTGCTTGGCGTAGTCATAGACCGCCATGACAGGGCTATGGCCGCCCTTGTGGATGCAGCCCAGGGACTTCTCCTCCAGGCAGGTCAGGCCGCCGGCCTTGTTGCCGGGAGAGGGGTTGCCCTCACGGACTTCCTCGCCCACCAGGCGCAGGGAGTCCTCATAGCGGTGGACGATCTCAAAGATGCGGTCGTGAACCTCCTTGTTGATGGCGCGGCGGGCCAGCAGGTGCTCGGCGCCGATGAACTCAGTGGTCTCAGACAGGATGGAGGTGCCGCCCTCCTTGACAATCAGGTCGCTGAGCTGGCCGATCAGGGGGTTGGCCGCCAGGCCGCTGGTGGGGTCAGAGCCGCCGCACTCCGTGCCGATAATCAGCTCGGACATGGGGAACTCCTCCTTCTGCAGCAGGGAGGCCTCCTCCACCATCTCCTTGGCGTAGCGGACGGCCATGTCGATGGCCTTCAGGGTGCCGCCGGCCTCCTGGATGATGACCTGCTTCAGGGGCTTGTTGGTGCGCTCCTGGATGGCCTTCACCACCAGGTCCATCTGGCAGTTCTCGCAGCCCAGGGACACCACCACGGTGCCGTAGACATTGGGGTTGGCGGCATAGCCGGCCATAACGTCCATGGTGAACTGCTGGTCGGGAGCCACCTGGGAGCAGCCCAGCTGGTTGTTGAAGGTGACGGAGCCCACCACCTGCTGGGAGATGATACGGGTGGTATCAGAGGCGCAGACACTGGCAGGCAGGATCAGGACCTTGTTGCGGACGCCCACGCGGCCGTCCGGACGCTTGTAACCGTAGAAATTCATACTCGTATCCTCCTTCTCAGCCCTTGCTGTCCAGGTTTTCCCGGTGCTCTTCCAGGTTGTGGCAGTGCACGTGCTCGCCGGCCTTGATGTCCCGGGCCGCCAGGCCGATGTGCTCGCCGTACTTGACGATGGGCTGGCCTTTGGCGATGTCGCAGGCAGCCAGCTTGTGATAGATGGTGATGTCCTCCGCCGCAGTCAGGCGCTTCTCCTCGCCCGCGCACATGTAGGTGACGGTCTCGCCCTTCTTCACGGGCTCGATGGCGACCACCACGTTGTCCACGGGCTCAACGATCATGCCGTTCAACATAATGTAATACTCCTTTCGTTCCTCAACGAATATGTGTAATGGGGATAAGTGCTTCTCAAACAGGGCTTTCTGTGCCTCGTCTTTCGGGAACTTGGGGCAGCCGAACTTCTTGGCCCACCAAGAGGTAATGATGGGGACCAGAATGGCGGTCAGGATGGCAGACGCCGCCACCTGAGAGGTGGCCACATCCGCCCACTGCGCCCAAGAGGGATCCGCCTCGGCGATAACGGCGGGCACTGCCACGGCGTTGCCTGCGGTGGTTGCCACAGCCCAGCCGGCATAGCCGGGACGGCGGCTGATGAAGCGGTCGCACAGCACAATGAAGGCGCCGCCGATGAGGCAGGTGACAAGGCCCAGCAGAATGCCCTGCGCGCCGCCCTTGGCGATGTTGGTCAGGTTCATGCCAGCGCCCAGGCAGAAGCCCACAAAGGGCAGCAGGATGGTGCCGGCGGGGGCCAGAAAGTCAGACAGGTCCTTGTCGATGTTGCCCAGGATCATACCCACCAGGATGGGGCCGATAGCAGCCACAAGGGCCATGAAGGGGATATCGGCCAGGCCGCCGATGCCCATAGCGATCATGGTCAGCATGGGGCCGTCGTTGATGGCCAGCAGAGGCATGGCCGCCTGGTCCACGGTGTCACCGTAGGAGTTCATCAGGGCCAGATAGATGGAGCCGTTGGAGTTCGTGACGGCGGAGATGATGGCCAGAGAGCTCAGGCCCAGCACACCGGTGGGGCCGAACACCTTGCCCACCACAATGCCGATGGCGGCGCCGATGACGAACTTGGAGATCAGCAGCACACCGCCCCGCTTGACAACGCCGCCCATGTCCCGGACCCGCAGCGTGGTGCCCAGGCAGAACAGCTGGATACCGATGGCGGTGTTGGCGCCGGCACTGGTGAAGACGGCGGTGGTGAAGGAGCCGATGTTGGTGACCTCCGGAAGGAAGGTATTGATAATCGCGCCGAGCAGCATCGGGACGACCATCATACCTGCGGGGATCTTTTTCAGGAATCGCATGATCATGGTCTTTCTTCCTCCTCAATTTGTTTGCTGGGGGCAGAGGGCCTCTCCCTGGCCATTTGCGAGCATTCCCCGCATGAGCGGCCGATCATGCGGGCCGTCACACCAAAGGGATTTATCTTAAAAAAGCCCCGTTGTCAGGGACTCTGGCCACGGATCCTGTCCCAGCCGCCGGACGGCTCTGGGACCGCACACAGATCTCCGTGCAAGAGGGACACCAAGACAGACTCTTGTCAGCGCGGCGCCCTTTTCTGTTCCTTATGTCGAACTCAGTTCTTATTTTGGAATTTTCGGTCGCATTATATCATGCCGTTCCCAGTTTGTCAATTCTCAGACAAGCCAAAGTTTCGCGTTTCGGCCAGCTTTTCGATCTCCGCCTGGGCAGTCAGGAGACTGCGGCGGACCAGCTCGATCTTCTCTTCCCGGCAGCGGAACAGCGGTACGGAGATGCTGAGAGCCGCGAACACCGTTCCCTTCCGCCGCAGCGGCGCGGCCCAGCAGGCCAGCTGGTCCGTGGATTCCTCCCGCTCCATAGCCAGTTCCCCGCGCCGGACCGCCTCCAACTGGGCCAGCAGGGTTTCCACATCCGTGATGGTCTGCTCTGTCAGCCGGGGCAGGCCCCCGGCATACAGCGCCCGCACCTCCTCGTTCGTCAGGCCGCTGAGCAGAGCCTTGCCGACGGCAGTGGCGTTGGCCGGCAGGCGGGTCCCCACCCAGGAGATCAGCCGGATGGGCTGGGGAGAATCCTCCCGCGCCACATACAGCACCCTGTCTTGGTCCAGAATGCCCATCTGGCATGTCTCCTGGCATTTGGAAGCCACCTCCTTCATCACCTGGGTAATGGGTGCCAGCCCCCGGTCCGCCGAGAAGGCCGCTCCCAGCACCAGCGCCCGGGGACCCATAGTATACCGGCCCGTCCCATCGTCCTGCCGGAGGTAGCGCCGCTCCTCCAGCGTATGTACGATGGGAAACAGGCTGCTCTTTGGGGCATCCAGGGCCTGTGACAATTCCGTTAGCGTCAAGCCCTCCTCTGAGCCGGACAGGCTCTCCAGAATATCCAAAACCCGGGCTGTGGCCCGATGCTGTCCCTGTGTCATATCGTGCTCCTTCCACGCCGGCACTCTCCGCCGCCGATTGATTCCTCCAGGCCGATCATATCAGATGCCGCTTCGTTTGACAAGCGGGCATGCGCCGCCGCCCTGTTTTCCAACCGGCGGGATTTTACCAGATCTCCTCTTGACATTCAGCGCCGTTTTGTTATACTAAAGCCTGTTTTTCGCGCCCCGCCCGTGCGTTTTCAAAATCTCACCCCGCGGGTTTGGAGCCGGCGGTCCCGGGGCCGTATGAAGGAGGACTTTTCTATGAACGCAGCATATCTGACGCCGGCCATCACACTCTTCAACGAGGATGGCACGCTGGACCTGGCCAGCCAGGAGCGTCTGTTCAACAATCTCATCGACCAGGGCGTAGACGGCATCCTGGTGGAGGGCAGCAGCAGCGAGTTTTTCGCCATGCCCATGAACCAGCGCCGGGAGATGGCCAAATTCGCCATCGAGAAGATCGACCACCGGGTGAAGCTGATCATCGGCACCAGCCACATGGTAGCGGACGAGATCATCAGCTTTTCCAACTTCTGCCTGGACGCAGGAGCCGACGCCGTTATGATCCTGCCTCCCTACTACTTCCACTTCGGCCCCTCCGCTCTGCTGCAATACTATGACCGCCTGGCCGAGCAGATTCACGGCGATATCTACATCTACAACTTCCCTGACAACACCGGCTACACGATCCCGCCTGAGACGGTGCTGGCTTTGGCCAAGATGCACCCCAACATCGTGGGCATGAAAGACACCGTTCCCGGCATGGACCACACCCGGGAGCTCATCAAGGTCGTCAAGTCCCAGATCCCCAGTTCGAGATCTACTCCGGCTTTGACGACAACTTCGCCCACAATGTACTCTCCGGCGGCAACGGCGCATCGGCGCCCTCAGCAACGTGGTGCCGGAGATCTGCGCCGCCTGGGTCCGCGCCTTCCGGGAGAACGACCTGGCCGGCATCGCCAGAGGCCAGCAGACCATCGACCGTCTGATGGACCTGTATGCCATCCGCGCCCCTTCCTGCCCGTCATCAAGGAGGCCTGCCGCCTGCGGGGCATCGCCGCCACCAGTGCGGGCACCTTCCCCATGCCCAGCGCCACGGTGGAAGATGACGCCAGAATCCTGGAGCTGCTGAACCGGGAGGGCGTGCAGTAATCTGCTCCCCCCTGAAGCCGCACCGCCCCAGCCGCCGTTTTCAAAACGGCGGCTGGGGCTGGTCTCTTTTTATCAGAGAACTCCTCATGGCAGCTCTATATGGACGGACGTGTGGAACACCGGCTCCACCAGGCCGGGATCTCCACCGCATCGGTGAAATGGACATCTTCCGTGAATTCCTTCAGCAGGGGAGACGATATAAGGATGGGGCCGCTCGTCCGGACGTCCGGCGGCCACGCAGACACGGCGGCTTTCGGCTGGAGCACCTGCAGCGACTTCCGGGTGGTGGAGGACAGGGAGGCATGGTGGGGCACCTTCAGGATGTCGCAGGGGGTGGCGGTCTGCGTCTCCCACATGTGGGCGTAGGCGTCGCCCCCAGAACGATCTCCTTCCCATGGTAGTACAGCCGCTGGCGCAGGCTGGAGACGTTCATGGACTTTCCCCAGTGAATCAGGTCATAGCCGTTCCGCTCCCCCGGAAGGCGGCGTCGTACACCGCTCTCTGCCGGGGGTACAGGGCGGGCTCGCCGAACAGGATGTCCATGGTGAGGTCGTCCGTCAGCCGGAGACACTCCATCCGGTCCCCCGGCAGCTCCTTGATCCGGCCGATCCGGTCTCCGTACCGCCGCAGGGGCCGGCGTACAGGTCCATACACCGCAGCACGTTCCGCGCTGCGCCTTGGGCAGGCCGTTGTCTCCGTCCGGGTCCAGCGGGCCGGAATCGGCGGGGGGGCGCATAGGGGTCAGCAGCTCGCCCACAGTGACGGTCTCCAGCACCCGGCCCAGACCACCGATGTGGTCCCGGTGGAAGTGGGTGACCAGCAGGATATCCAGATGCGCCACACCTTGACTTCGCAGGAAATCCCCGGCAAAGATCCGGCAGGAGCGGGGGTCCTCCACCGGCGGGTGGTCGTCCCTGCTCCAGGCTGTCGTGGCCGCAGTCCACCAGCATGGAAAAACGCAGCCGTTCCCCTCCATCTCCCGGACCAGGATGGAGTCGCCGTTGCCCACGTTGATGAAGTCCAATACCAGCATGTCCAGCCCCCTGTTCGATTGTTGCTATTACAATATCACAAGGCGCCGCCCCAGGCAATCGAAACCGCAAACGATTGCCGCCAAATTTTTGTCTTAAATTTTGACGTTCTGATAAAAGGGACCCTGCGGCACAACGCCGCAGGGCCGCTTCTCCAGTTCACAGGCTCCGCAAGGCGTCCACCAGGGCGGTCTTTCCTCCGTCCGGGCGTCCTTCATCTTGATGATCCTGGCGGGGGTTCCGGCCACCACCGCGTTGGGAGGGACGTTCTCCGTCACAACAGCGCCCGCGGCCACCACAGCCCCGGCGCCGATCCGCACCCCTCGATCACCACGGCGTTGGCGCCCACCAGGACACCGTCCTCCACCACTACCGGGGTGGCGGAGGCGGGGCTCCACCACCCCGGCCAGCACGGCTCCGGCGCCGATGTGGCAGTCGTCTCCCACCGTGGCCCGTCCGCCCAGGACAGCCCCCATGTCGATCATGGTGCGTTTGCCCACCACAGCACCGATATTGAGGATGGCCCCCATCATGATGACGGCACCCTCGCCGATCTCCACCTTCTCCCGAATGATGGCCCCGGGTTCGATCCGGGCCTTGAGATCTTTTTCAGGTCCAGCAGGGGCACGCCGGAGTTCCGGCGGTCGTTCTCCACCACGCAGTCGGTGATCTTCTCCCGGTTGTCCTCCAGGATGGGCGCCAGCTCGGCCCAGTCCCCAAAGACGATGCGGCTCTTTCCCTCACCGAACACTTCAGCGGATCCGAAGTCCACCGGAGCCGACAGGTTGACGTAAATCTTTACTGGGGTCTTCTTGGGGAATCTGCGATATAGTTGATGATTTCCTGTGCATTCAAAGCCATCACGCTCCAAACAAGATTTTTGCAGGTCATAGACCCCTTTGGGCCGCCCAGGCAGCAGCCGGGCGATGTGCAGGGCCCCGTTCACAAAGATCTGGCGGCTGGCAGCCCGGTGGGTCAGCTCCAGTTCCTCATCCGGCCCAAAGAAATGGACCGTGTGGGTCCCGGCCACGGTGCCGCCCCGGAGTGCGTGGATGCCTACCTCATCCTTCTCCCGGCGGCCGCAGTTCCCCTCCCGGCCATACACCGGCCGCAGGCGGTGCTGGGGATCGACAGCTTCCAGCAGCAGCTTTGCGGTGCCGCTGGGGGCGTCCGCCTTCTGGCTGTGGTGGGTCTCGGTGATCTCGATGTCAAAATCCGGCCCCAGCACCGGGGCGATGACCTGCAGGGCCCGGGCCAGCACCGCCACCCCCAGGGAGTAGTTGGCGCTCCACAGCACCGGGGCCGCAGAGCCCAGGGCAAAGAGACTCCCCTTCTCCGCCTCCGTATACCCGGTGGTTCCAGAGAGGAGTGGCGTCCCCGTCCGGCGGACATAGGAGGCGACCTCCGGCAGAGCCTCCGGGCAGGGAAAAATCCATCACCACGTCCGCTACACGCCCCAGTCTGCCCAGCTGGCCCAGATCATCGTCCCGGCCGAAGACGGCCTCAATCTCATCCCCGGCGGCCGCAGCGGTCTCCCGGATCAGCGTCCCCATTTTGCCCCGGCCGATCAAAATGATCCTCACAGCAGTCCCGCCTCCTCCAGCGTCCGGCGGAGGTGTGGCGGCGTTGGCCTTCCCCATCTCGCACAGGGGCAGCCGCATGGGGACCCACGTCCAGCCCCATCATATTCATGGCGGCCTTCACCGGGATGGGGTTCACCTCCAGGAACAGGTCGTTCATCAACTGCAGGTACCGCAGGTGGTTCTCCAGGGCCCGGGCATGATTCCCGTCCAGCCAGTCCGCCACGATCTGGCGGCACATGGCGGGCATCACGTTGGCGTAGACGGAGATGACGCCCGCTGCCGCCGATGCTGAGGATGGGCACAGTGATGTCGTCGTTGCCGGAGTACAGGGCGAAATCCGGTCCCACGCAGCGAGCGATCTTCATGGCGTAGGACATATCACCACTGGCCTCTTTGATGCCGGCGATGTTGGGGTGCCGGGCCAGCCGTTCCACCACAGATACCGGAATGGAGCAGCCAGTACGCCCAGGGACATTGTAGAGGATGCAGGGAATATGGACCGTGTCCGCCGTCTCGGCGAAGTGGCGGTACATACCCTCAGCGTTGGCCTTGTTGTAGTAGGGGGAGATCAGCAGCAGGGCATCCGCCCCCATGGACTGGTACAGCCGGCTCTTCTCGATCTGGGTGACAGTGCAGTTGGAGCCGCTGCCCACCATCACCGGCACCCGGCCGTCCACCACCCGGATGGTGTGCTCCACCACAGCGGCATCCTCCTCATGGCTCATCGTGGAGTATTCGCCGGTGGTGCCCAGGGTCAGGATGCCGTCGGTACCGGCGGCGATCTGCCGCTCCAGCACAGCTCTGTCAGCATATCGAAGTTGACGCTGCCGTCCTGGCGAACGGGGTGACCATGGCGACAATGGAACCTTGCAGATGTTCAAATTTCATGTGAGTGTCCTCCGTCTTTCTTTTGTCCGTTGGTTGAAGCAACAAAAAGTCGGTAGAGACACGCCCCTACCGACAGCTCTTTCACACCTCTGCACCCATGCAAAAAGCGGAGTTCCCTGTAAGCGGATAGCGCCCCCGCGGAAAATTCCGCGGACAGTCCCGTGGGTATTCCCCACGGACCCACCCCCTGCCCATACCTGACCAGGGAGTTCGGCGGACTTGCCTCCCCACGATCCTCGCCCGTCGGCTCCCATGGTCTCGTCGCATCCGCGCCTCTATCTCATTTTCTGGTATCATACCATTACATTCTCCCCTTTTGGCAAGGGAAAAAACGGAAAAAAGCGCGTCCGGCAGTCCCGTTTCCTTGTCAAAAGGGACAAAATCCGGTTCCTCTGGTCACCCAACCGTGTCTGTGGTATGATATGATTATTAATGTCATCTCAGAAGGGGAGGTCCTGTCCATGTCCGCCGTCGATTACCGCCGTGCCCTGCACCGCATCCCGGAGCTGGATAACCAGCTGCCGGAGACGGTTCAGCTGGTCCAGCGCATTTTGGCCCCCGCTGCCCTGCCGGGTGTTCTCTCCCATCACCGGCAGCGTCTGCGCCTGGTTCGACGCAGGGAAGAGCGATGCCGTGGCATTTCGGGCGGAGCTGGACGCGCTTCCGGTGACGGAGGCCACGGACCTGCCCTACGCCTCTGTCCATCCCGGGCGGATGCATGCCTGCGGCCACGATGCCCACACCGCCATGGTCCTGACCCTGGCGGGTATGCGGCGGCATCTGGCCGAGCTGCCCCTGGAACGTGCTCTTCCTCTTCCAGCCGTCGGAGGAGACCACCGGCGGCGCCGGAAAGCTGTGTGAGAGCGGCGTGCTGGAGCGCTACCGGGTCCGCCGGATCTTCGGCCTGCACCTGTGGCCCGGCCTGGAGGCCGGGACCATCGCCTCCCGCCCCGGCCCGCTGATGGCACGGTCCAACGAGGTCACCGTCACCGTGGAAGGCCGCAGCGTCCACATGTCCCGGGCGGACGAGGGGCTGGACGCCCCTGACGGCGGGGCATCTCCTACCTCCAGCGGGCCTATGACATGATGGAACAGCTGCCCCCGGACCAGGGGTGCTGCGGTTCGGCAAGATGGTCTCCGGCACAGTCCGGAACGCCATCAGCGGCCGCACCGTGCTGGAGGGGGAGCCTGCGCACCTACCGGGAGGACACCTTCCGTTTCTGCCGTCAGCAGCTGAAGGACATCGGCCGGTCCGTGGCAGCGGAGACCGGCTGCAGCCTGGACGTCCACCTCAGCGAGGGTTACCCCGCCGTGTGGAACCACGAAGAGCTCTATCAGAAGATCGCCGCCCAGCTGGGCGATAACGCGCCGACCCTCATGGAAAGCCAGTGCTGGCGGCGGAGGACTTCTCCTTCTACCAGCAGTATGCGCCGGGGCTGTTCTTCTTCCTGGGCACCGGGGATACCCCCAGCTTCACGCCCCGGACTTCACCTTTGATGACGAGGCCGTTCTGCCCAGGGGCGTGGAATTTTTGAAAAAGCTGCTGATGCTTTGCCATGAGGACAGGCAAAATCATACGCAAAAGGCCGCCGGGGGGATCCCCTCCGGCGGCCCTGCTTTCTTTCCGCCCGCGGTCAGTTTGTTGTCTCCGCCTCGTAGCGGACATAGGCCATAGGTGGTTCCGGTCCCCTCATCCCAGCAGCTCTGATAGACATAGATCTGCCCCGGCCGCCCGGGTCGGCATAGTAGGGACAAAGCTCCCCGGTGTCCGGCAGCTCCGCCTCTCCAGCGTAGGAGAATCCCTCCGGGCACGCCTCTGGATGGCGGCCCACGCCGCCTGCCTGCACATACACCGTGCCATCCACCGTGACAGTGATCGCCGCTGTCTCCGGCTCAGAATCGTCTGTGCCGTCTGCTCGCACCGTTCACCGTTCCGCCGGACTCACCGACCTCCGCCGTGTCCTCCGTGACGGCAGAGGCGCCGCCGCTTCCAGTGGCTCCGTCCCCATGTTCAGGTTTCAGGGCAGCGGGGCCAAGGGCTACTTCGGCTTTGTGAAAAAGCAGTGCACCGTCCCCTTTGTGCTGGGCCTGGTGCTGGTGGTCACGGCGCTGATCGGCGCGGCCATCGGCTGGGAGGTGTTCCGGGCCGGGTCCTACCGGGACCTGCTGACGGTGGAGACCGGCGACTTCGCCGCCGACATCAAGGAGATCAGCTATGACCAGATCCCCATGCTGGACCGGGACTCCGCCGAGAAGCTGGGCAACCGCAAGCTGGGCGAGCTGGCGGACATGGTGTCCCAGTTCGAGGTGGCCGGGGACTATACCCAGATCAACTACAAGGGCCGCCCGGTGCGGGTGACGCCCCTGCGCTACGGTGACTGGATCAAGTGGCTGAACAACCGCGCCGACGGCCTGCCCGCCTATCTCATCATCGACATGGTCACCCAGAACGTGGACGTGGTGCGCCTGGACCAGGGCATTCGCTATACCACCGCCGAGCACTTCAGCCGGAACCTGGGGCCGCTATCTGCGCTTCCACTATCCCACCTATCTGTTTGACACCCCGGCCTTCGAGATCGACGAGGAGGGTAATCCCTTCTGGGTCTGCCCCCGGATCAAAAAGACCATCGGCCTGTTCGGCGGCACGGACATCGCCGGTGCGGTGCTGGTGAACGCCGTCACCGGCCAGTGCACCTATTACGACGCGGCGGACGTGCCCGCCTGGGTGGACCATGTGTACCCGGCGGAGCTCATCGAGCAGCAGTATAACTACCACGGCGCCTATATCAACGGCTTCATCAACTCCCTGTTCGGCCAGCGGGACGTCACCGTCACCACCGACGGGTATAACTACCTGGCCATCGGCGACGACGTGTATATGTACACCGGCATCACCTCCGTGGTGTCCGACGAGTCCAACATCGGCTTTATCCTGTCCAACCAGCGCACCAAGGAGACCCGGTTCTATACCGTGGCCGGGGCGGAGGAGTTCTCCGCCATGGATTCCGCCCGGGGCCAGGTGCAGCAGATGAACTACACCGCCACCTTCCCGCTGCTGCTGAACATCGCCGACCAGCCCACCTATTTCATGGCCCTGAAGGACGCGGCGGGGCTGGTGAAGGATCCCCCGGCAACGGCTATCCCTACGCGCTGGAGGCCATCTCCAATCGAGGCTGAGGCCCATGGCCTCCACTACGCCCCCCAGTGAGGTCATCCTGACGGTGGGCGCCACGGAGGCGCTGTTCGCCTCCCTTCTCCACCATCCTGAACCCAGGGGACGAGGTCATCATCCCCACCCCTGCCTTCGGCCTGTAAGGAGGCGCTGGTCCGGCGCAGGGCGGTGTGCCTGTCTCCCTGCCCACAGAGCACAACCACTTCAGATCGTGCCGGAGGAACTGAAGGCCGCCATCACCCCCAGGACCAAGGCCATCATCCTGACCTCCCCAACAATCCCACCGGCCGCGTCTACACCAAGGGAGACCCTGGACGCCGTCCACGCCATCCTCCGGGACAAGCCCATCTTTGTCCTGTGCGACGATGTATACCGCACTCTGACCTACTGTGAGGACTACCACAGCTTTGCTGAGTACCAGGACATGCGGGACCGGATCATTGTGGTCCAGAGCTTCTCAAGCCTTATGCCATGACCGGCTGGCGCCTGGGCTACTGCATGGCGGACGCCAAGCTGATGGACCGGATCCGGTGTTCCACCAGTACTGTGTCACCTCCGTGCCCTCCTTTGTCCAGCGGGCTTGCGTCACGGCCCTGGAGACGGACACCAGCGATGTGGTGGAGATCTTCCGCAGGCGCCGGGACTACGTCTACCAGCGCCTGGTGGACATGGGCCTGGACGTGGAGAAGCCGGAGGGCGCCTTCTACATGTTTGTGGACATCCGGAAGTTCGGCATGGACTCCAACACCTTCTGCACCCGGATGCTGAAGGAGGGCCTGGTGGGCGTCATCCCCGGCATCCACTTCGGCACCGAGGGGTTCATGCGCCTGAGCTACTGCTACTCCGACGCGGACCTGAAAGAGGATTGGACCGGATCGAGAAGTTCATCAAGAGCCTGTAAACGCGCAAGAAGAGCCGCGGGATCAAACTCCCGCGGCTCTTTTGATTGGTCAGAGCATCCAAGCCTCTCAGCCGGACTGAGCGCAAATCGCTCACTTCCGTTTCTTTTTCGCGTGGTGCATATTGTACAGGGACACGCAGATGGCGATGACACCGGCCATCAGTCCAACCCATACATTTTTGCAGGCCGTGGGCCCACAAGCCAGTTATACAGGAACGACAGAGGCGGAAAAGCCCCAGGATCGTCATAATCACCCGGCCGCACAGGCCAGTGCCACCACTTTGATTATATACAGAACATTCTTCATCTGAGCCTGCCCCAGTCTGTATCCGTCAGTTCCCTCCTGATTTCTGTATGGTATTATGCGCAGCGGATGTTGGCAAACGTTCCGCGGATTTTCCCTCCGGCCGCATTTCGCCTCCCCCATACACCCGGAGCACACACAGGATGGGAGATCACGATCCCCCGCCCCTTTCGCCGCCGCACATCACTTCTGCCGATCGCCAGCTCTTTCCGGATGGCCTTGGTCAGGAGCTCCTGGCCCTCCGGCGTGCCGGAGAGTATCCAGCACCGCGGTGCGCAGTGCCTCCTGGAATTTCTTGCTGGTGAGGAACGCGTCGAACATGGTGCCGCCCTCCCCGCCGGAGGACGCCGCCACCGCCGGCTTCACTGCCGCCCGCCTGGGGGGCCGGAACCGGGGCGGGCTCGTCCAGAAACGCCCCGTCCATCCAGTCGGACATCTGGGTGGTGTCGTTGGTCTCTCCCCGGAGATAGAAGAGGGACACGCCGAAGTAGGACGCCAGCTTGTTCTGCTGGTCCTGGGTGGGGGTCTGGCGGCCCGTCTCAAACTTTTCAATCGCCGTGCGGGGGAAGCCCAGGGCGGCGGCAAGAGCCGGACGGCTCAGGCCCCTGGCGGTCCGCAGCTCCTCAATGCGCTGTGCCAAAGTTACCATAAAAATCTGCCTCCTTGCTGAATGTCTATTGTATCCGGTCCCCGCCGCTCTGTCAATGCGGCGGGACTTTTCTTTTGGCTGCGGCTGTGATATGATAGCGGGTTCAGAGAAGGAGTTGATCCCATGGAGCAGGAGCACAAGCGCCGCCCCCGGTACAAGGGCACCCACCCCGCACCTTTCAGGAGAAGTACAAAGAGCATGACCCGGAGAACTACCGCTCTGATGTAGAAAAGATCATCGAGAGCGGCAAGACCCCGGCAGGGATGCACATCCCCATTCTGGTAGACGAGATCCTGGAGGTCCTTCAGATCCAGCCGGGCCAGACCGGCTACGACGCCACGCTGGGCTACGGCGGCCACACCCGCCGGATGCTGGCACAGCTTCAGGGGCAAGGACACCTATATGCCACGGACGTGGACCCCATCGAGATGGAAAAGACCCGCGCCCGGCTGGCCTCTGCGGGCTTCGGGCCGGAGCTCCTCACCATCCAGCATCGGAATTTCGCCGACGCTGGACCAGGTGGCCCCCGGCGTGCTCTTCGACTTCGTGCTGGCGGATTTAGGCGTCTCCTCCATGCAGATCGACGACCCGACCCGGGGCTTTACCTTCAAGCAGGGGACGGTCCCCTGGACCTGCGGCTGGACCCCTCCTCCGGCGTCACCGCGGCGGAGCGGCTGCGGCAGCTGGACCAGGAGGAGCTGGAGAACCTGCTGGCGGAAAATTCCGACGAGCCCTACGCGGACCGCATCGCAAAGGCCGTCATTCAGGTGTTCCGCCGGGGCGGCACTGTGGATACCACCCGCCAGCTGTACGCCCTCATTGAGGGGGCGCTGTCTTTCCTCCCCGCCGGGGAGCGGAAGGAGGCGGTGAAGAAGTCCTGTCAGCGGACCTTCCAGGCGCTGCGGATCGACGTGAACAGTGAGTTCGAGGTGCTGTACGCCTTTCTGGAAAAAGCTCTCCCCATGTGCTGAAGCCCGGCGGGCGGGCGGCCATCCTCACCTTCCACTCCGGCGAGGACCGGCTGGTGAAGCAGGCCTTCCGCCAGCAGTACCGGGATGGGCTGTACAGCGACATCGCCCAGGAGGTCCCGCCCCCTCTCCCCAGGAGTGCCGCCGGAACCCCCGGGCCCACTCCACCCAAGCTGCGCTGGGCTGTCCGGGCGGAGTGAATGCTGATTTTATGGAAAGGAGTTGACATCCATGCTGCGGGATGAGACGATCCGTCGGGTGATCCAGTTCCGGGACGACCGGGAGTGGCGGCAGTTCACACCCCAAGGACCTGGCCATCTCCCTGTCCCTGGAGGCGGCGGAGCTGCTGGAGATATTCAGTGGGCGGCGCGGACCTGGAATGCCGGGACAAGCTGGGCCGCATCCGGGAGGAGCTGGCGGATGTGCTGAGCTACTGCGTCCTGATGGCCGATGTGTGCGGCCTGGGATGGATGAGATCCTGAACGCCAAGGTGGATCAGAACGCCGCCAAGTACCCGGTGGAAAAGGCCGGGGCCGCCGCCAAATACACAGAGCTGACCTGACTGTTCTCGGATCCCGACCGCTCCGCGCCCTGCCGCACGGGGCGTGTTTTTCCGCATCGACAGCTTTTCTCGGCATCATCCACTTCCACGACGCGGATTATTTCGCCCAGCACATGCACAACTGCGACCTGGTCAATCTGGAGGACATGCTCCAAAACGGCACCGTCATCTCCGGCACCATGATCGAAAAGCCCCACTCCTTCTCCACCGCCTGCAACATTGCAACCCAGATCGTGGCCCAGATGGCCTCGAACCAGTATGGCGGCCAGTCCATCAGCCTGACCCACCTGGCCCCCTTTGTGGAGGTCAGCCGCCAGAAGATCCGCCGCATCGTCCTGGCGGAGATGGCGTCCATCGGCGTGGACCCCGGCGAGGAGAAGATCAGCGAGCTGGTGGAGGCCCGCCTGCGGGAGGAGATCCGCCGGGGCGTGCAGACCATCCAGTATCAGGTGGTGACTCTGCTGACCACCAACGGACAGGCCCCCTTCATCACGGTGTTCATGTACCTGAACGAGGCCCGGAACGAGCGGGAAAAGAAGGACCTGGCCATGATCATCGAGGAGATGCTGCTGCAGCGGTACCAGGGCGTGAAGAACGAGCAGGGCGTGTGGGTGACCCCCGCCTTCCCCAAGCTGATCTACACCCTGGAGGAGGACAACATCCACGAGGACGCCCCCTACT
>VOFE01001999.1_pt1 | contig 16001 bp, 24 predicted proteins | sample 5384071 | NCBI WGS metagenome assembly VOFE01 (sample SAMN12384724, study PRJNA508395) | human gut metagenome | isolation source: healthy gut D | host: Homo sapiens
CCAGATTCTCTCCACCAAAACCGTCGGCGACATGACGATGGCGGACAAGGTGCAGGTGCAGCTCCCTCCACCGACCCGGAACTGCGCATGAAGGAACGGATCTTGAAAAAGAGCGAGAAAACCGGCTTGTACAACGCCATGGACATCGGCAGCGTCTGGCTGGAGCGTGCGCTGGAAAACTAAAACCAATGCAAAAAGCCGGATTTCCTCCCGGCTTTTTGTTTATGGAAAACAAAGAAGGGCTGAGCTTTTTGAAAAGCGGTTGGGGCTTTAAAGAGAGAAAACCCCTTCATACGGTTTCCAGCACCAAAATGGCAGCCCGGGCCCTACAGCGCGGATTCGCTGTACCTGACCGCGCGGTAGGTGGTCACGCCGATATCGATCAGGGTGGCGGCGGTGATGACGGCAAGGAGGATGTTGGGAATCAGCGCCGTATCCCAATGTGAGAGAAGATCGCCGGGGAAAACGAGCTCCAGCCATAGGCGGCACGCAAATCACCGGCAAAATCCGGGTTCAAAAAGGGCAGGAATTTGAGCAGGATGACCGCGATAAAGAGATTCGCCAGGCCCGAAACCGCGTTGAAAAGCGCCACGGCCAGGGTATACCGCCCGGTAATGAGTTTGGTGATTTCCTCCACCAGGGCGATGCCAAGGCCCAACAGCATCAGGGGCATGGTGATGTGCCAGATATCCAGATTGAACAACGGAATGGCCCGTATCTCCTCCCCTTCCTTGACCCACGCCCCGAACACCTGGGGCGCGAAGATGAGCAGCCCGCCGAAGATCAGCATGAAGACGATCCCCACAACGGAATCGCTGCGTTTGATGAGGGCGCGCCGGTCGGGCACGGGAGGCAGGGAAAACGGGTTCCAGACGGCGTCCTTCTGTTCAATCCGGACCTTCCGCCGGTCCAGGACGGCGAAGATCAGGGTGACGAAACCATAGGCGGCGACAAGCGAGAGAACACCGTCGGCGAGGGTTTCGGAAACCAGGCGGATGCCGTCCTTCAGGCTGCCTACAGTCCCGTTGGCCAGCCACCCCACGGCCGCGGAGACGGCGATCCCCACCCCCACGCAGATCAGCACGATCTTGAGCACGAGCCGGTAGGTCTCGTAATTCTCCGGCCCCACCACGCAAGGCTCGGATTCCCGGTATCGGCGCGCCAGGTCGGCGGGCTTCCCGAGGTTTTGCAGAACACCCGCGACCTCGGATTCCTCCGCGGCCCCGCCCAGCATATCGTCGATGAGGGCACGCAGCTCGAGTTCTATATCCTTCCTCTGGTCTTTGGGCAGGCGGCGCACCACGTCATATATATAGCGGTCGATCAAGGGGCTCGGACTGGTTGTTCCCGTCATGGCGTTTCCTCCTCCAACAGGCGGTCGAGTTCCGCGGCCATCTGCCTCCATTGGGCCCGAAGCTGCTCATATACGGCGTCGCCGTACGGGGTGCGCCGATAGTATTTGCGGGGCTTGCTGTCGCTGGTATCCCATACACTGGCGAGCAGGCCCTGCTTTTCCAGACGCCGCAGCAAGGGATACAGGGTGCTGGGATCGATCGGCACCCCGCAGCTCTCCAATTTCTGTACCAGGGCATACCCATAACGGGATTCTCTCAGCTGGCTGAGAACACTGAGCACCAGGGTTCCCCTGCGCAGTTCCAGTGCCAGGGAAGCCATCACGTCCCGTTCGTCTTCCATGTATACACCACCTTCCTGTTATTATACTGTACGATATACAGTATTGTCAATATAATATTATAGGTTGCCGAAACATGTCGTGCGGCGATGGCGATCCCATAAAAAGGCCGGCCAAGCCGGCCGGCTTCAGGAGTCCTCGGGAACGTCCCGCCATTGCCCGGTCCGTCCATACTCGTCGGCACGGGCTTTGGCGCGGCCGCTGAGTCCAGGATCGAATCCCAGGATGGTCAACAGGCGGATGGCGTTGCGGGTATGGGCGGCCCCCGGCCGGAGCCGGTAATCGAACACCATGCCGTCCTGAGTAAGGGTTTCCTCGAAATGCGCCAGGGTGTAGGAGGCTTCCAGCAGCGTGCAGAGCTCGCCGTCGTGCGTCGCGGCGAGGCACAAGGCGCCGGAACCGGCCAGCGCTTCGAGCAGCACGCTCGAGGCCGCGATCCGCTCCACTGTGTTCGTCCCCGCAGCACCTCGTCGACGGCGCACAGAACCCGCTCGCCCCGCCCGGCCGCCTCCAGGATACGCCGGAACGCTTTGAGCTCGGTGACGAAATAGCTGTCCCCGGACAAAAGCTCATCGGAAACCGCCATAGAGGTATAGAGGCGGAAGGCTGTGGCGGAGTAGGCCGAGCAGGGGCCGTACAGATTCCCTGGGCCATCACGGCGGCGAGGACAGCCGCTTTGAGCAGGGTGGATTTGCCCGACGCGTTGGAACCGGTGAGCAGCAGCGGACCGTCCAATTCCAGGGTGTTTCCGACCGGGCGGCGCAGCAGGGGATGCACGAGATCCACGGCGATCAGGCGGGAGGCTCCTCCCTTCCGAACCGGAGCTCCGGATCGCAGACGGTGCCGGCGCCGGCCCGATACGACGCCACGGCGATCGCCGCGTCCACCGAGCCGACGGCCTCATGGATGGCCGACACAGCTTCCCGCCGGCCGTAAAAGGCGGACCTTCAGCCACTCATACAGGATCAGGTCGAACAGGAACAGGCCATTCAAAAGCTGCATGACCTCATGATTGGCCGTAAAGGATACCCCGCCCATACGGGCGAGGCGGTGGGTCTGGCGTCCCGCCGCCTCATAGGGCCGCAGGCAGGCGGACAGGCCCGGATCCCCCAGAGCGAGGATGCGCTGGAAGGCCGCGGCCAGGGCCACGGAGCTATTGACGGCGGGAAGATGCGCGTCCAGCCGCCGGACCATGGCGATATGGTAGAGCGGATTGAGGCAGAGCAGCGCCACAAACACCGGCAGGCAAGCCGGCGTAAGCATCAGGCCGAGCCCCGCCGCGGCCAGCCCGCCGGACAACAGCAGTGCGGCGGCCAAGCGGCGTTTTCCATGTGCCCCGGGCGCGAAGGTCTCGGCCGTCCGGGCGGCGCGGCTTTTGCCGATCTTCGACAGGATGAGCTGGAGCTTCAGGCGCAGGTCGGGATCGGCTTCCACCGCCCGGATCAGCGCCCGCCGCCGTCCATATTCCGCCGCCTCCATCGCCGGGCAGCGCAGCCAGGCGTACAGCACCTGCTCGCCCGCGGCGCTGTCCGTGCCGCAGATCCGCTCGAAAACCGTGTCCATCGACAGGTCGGCCCAGGTGATCTCGTCGAGGGCGAACAAAGCGGGGTCGGCCTGGATACGGCTGTCCGCATACGCCCGGATCTCCCGCAGGTCCTCCTCCTCGTACCGCGTCCCGGGATCTTTCCCGTACCGGGCCTGTATGCGGCGGATACGTTTTTGCCGAACATGGCGGACTCCCCCCTTTCTCGTATACGGACCGGGTCAGATAGGCAGGTCCTTGCGGTTGAAAACATGGATCCCCCGCAGCGTATAAAACCAGGCCGATCAGCCCCAGCAGGACAAAGGGCAGAACAACCCCTCGCCTGCCAGGATGTCGTCGGGACTGAAGAGGGTGTTCAGGGAGAGATACCGGCAGAATTCGAGGTCCTCCGACAGCTCGGACATCATTTGGAACAGAAAAAACGCCAGAGGCAGCCCGGCGCCGACGGCGAAGGAATGCCGGGAAAGGTTGAAAACGCAGGACGCGGCGTAGCAGATGCCGCTGGTGGCAAAGGCGAGAAGGAAGGCGCCCAGATCGAACAGCAGGAAAGCCCCTACATCCAGCGTGCCTGGCTGGAAAACCATGCACATCGCGACGCCGAAGCCCGCCAGGAACCCGAACATCAGAAGCAGGGACAGGATGAAATATAGGGCGTAGGTGACGGTGATCCGGCTGCGTTTGATGGGAGCGGAGAGCAGGCAGGCCATCGAGCCGCTGTCCACCTTGGCTGCGACCAGGCGGTTGCCGGTGATGATGCAGTAGATCATGGGAAAGAGCACCGCGATCAGGCCGAAGTACATCTGCCCGATGAAGCCGGTGACGCTGTTCATATCCCCGAGCATGTTGCCCATCGCGCCCAGGCTGTCGACGAGTCCCCCATCTCCCCCGAGCGCCTGCGGGGTGAAGACCGCGCAGACGGCCGCCAGATACAGGCAGAGCACCGCGAGGAAAATCAGAAAAATTTTGTAGTTGGAGCGGACGGCCTGCTTGAACAGGGCTTTACTGAACATGTCCGTCACCTCCGTAATACTCCAGGAAAACATCCTCGAGCGTCCGCTTGACCTCGGAGAGATACAGCAGATCGTATCCGGATAACAGCCGGATGAAGGCGTTGATGTCCTCGTCCCGCACCGCGACCTTGGCCTGGCGCTTGTCGGGGCGGAGCTCGGCAAAGGCGAGGGGCTCGGCCCCGAAAGCGGCGAACTGCCTGTCGTCGGCGAGCTCGAGCTTATACACCTTCTGCCGGGCGTAGCGTAGCTCGTCGGTCCCCATGGCGGAGACCAGTCGCCCCTGCTTGATGATGGCGACCCGGTCACAGGTACGCTCCACCTCGTCGAACATGTGGGAGGACATCAGGATGGTTTTTGCCCGCGGCCTTTTCCTCGTCAATGAGCTCGACGAAGGTATGCTGCATCAGGGGATCCAAGCCGCTGGTCGGCTCATCGAGGACAAGGATGGCCGGGTCGTGCATGAACGCGCAGACCAGCCCGATTTTCTGTTTCATTCCCTTGGACATCCGCCTGAGCCGGCCGGAGGGGTCGAGCTCGAACCGGGCGATGAGGCTTTCCGCCCGGCGCATATCCCGCAGTCCCCGCAGCTCCGCTATCAGGCGGATGAAGGCGGTGCCGGTCATGTCGCCGGGAAAGGCGATTTCCCCTGGCAGATACCCGAGTCTCCGTTGGATCTGATCCGGACAGCGCCAGCAGTCCAGGCCGTCCACCTCGGCGCGCCCTCCTGGGGCTTAATAAAGCCGAGGATATGCCGGATGGTGGTGGTCTTCCCCGCCCCGTTGGGGCCGAGGAACCCGAACACCTCCCCTTTTCGATAGAGAAGGACAGGTCGAAAATCCCTTTCCCTCCCCGTAATCCTTGGTCAGGTGCTCTACCTGGAGGATCGCCATGGCCGTCACTCCTTTCCTGTCACGCCAGCAGCTCGGCGAGCTGTTCCGGAGACAGGGAGAACAGGAGCCTCCCTGCCGGATCACCGCGTCCGCGAGCTCTTTTTGCTTTCCTGCAAACGCAGGATTTTTTTCCTCAATGGTGTCCTTAGCGATCAACTTGTAAACCTGCACGCTGTTTTTCTGGCCGATGCGGTGGGCCCGGTCGGTCGCCTGCTCCTGGGCGGAGAGGTTCCACCAGGGATCGTAATGGATCACCACGTCGGCGCCGGTCAGATTGAGGCCGGTGCCGCCCGCCTTCAAGGAGATGAGAAAAACCTGGGTGGCGTCCGGTTGAAGGCCTCCACCAGGGCGGCCCGTTTTTCCTTGGAGGTCGAGCCCTGCAGGGTGTAGAAGGTGATCCCCTCCCCCGCAGCCGCTCCTCCAGAATGGCGAGCATCGAGGTGAACTGGGAAAGAGGAGCACCTTGTGCCCGCCGTCGGCGGCCTCCCGCAGCAGCTCGAGACAGCTTTCCAGCTTGGCGGAACCGCCCGTGTAGTCCTCATAGCACAGGGCGGGGTCACAGCAGAGCTGGCGCAGGCGGGTCAGCAGGGCGAGCAGGACCATCCGGCCGCTCTCCGCGTTCCCGGACGTGAGGTCGGCGAGCCGTTCCCGGGCCTTGAGGACGTTCCCGAGATAGAGAGCGCGCTGTTCCTCCCCCATGACGGAGGTGCGGATAGTCTCGGTCTTCTCAGGCAGGTCGTGCAGGACGTCCCGCTTCAGACGGCGGAGGATGAAGGGGGCGGTCATGCGGTGGAGACGGTCGAGCGCCTCGGCGTCGGCGTTTTTGACGATGGGCAGCTCGAACGAATCCCGGAACCGGTTGTAGCTGTACAGGAATCCCGGCATCAGGAAATCGAAGACGCTCCACAGCTCGCTCAGGCGGTTTTCGATGGGGGGTGCCGGTCAGGGCGAACCGCTGGCGGCTGCGCAGCGCCTTGACCGCCTTGGCGTTCTGGGTGGCGTGATTTTTGATATACTGCGCTTCATCGAGGACAAGGTAGCGGAATTCGGTTTCCCCATACAGGGCGATATCCCGTTTGAGCAGGTCGTAGGAGGTGACCGCCACGTCGTATCGGCCGATCCCAGCGATGGCCTGCTCCCGCTGTTCGGCGTTCCCGAGGATGGGCAGGACGGTCAGGGCGGGGGCAAACCGGCGGATCTCGTTTTCCCAATTGAAAATCAGCGAGGCGGGACAGACCACCAAAGAGGGGCCGGGCTGTCCCGCTTCCTTTGGCGTCGAGCAGCAGGGAAATAAGCTCCAGGGTTTTGCCGAGGCCCATCTCGTCGGCGAGGATGCCGCCGAAACCGTACCGCTCCATGGTTTTCAGCCATTGGAAACCGGTTTTCTGATAGGGGCGCAGCACCTCCTCTAAAGAAGCGGGCAGGCGGTAATTCGCATCGGCGGCGTTCCGGAGGGCACCGGTCAGCTCGCGGAACCGGACGTCCCGCCGGAAATCGGCGGTGGCGCTGTCCCGCAGAACACGGTCGAGATACAGGGCCCGATAGGTGGGCAGCCGGGCATGCCCCGCGGCGAGCTCCCCTGCCCCGAGCTCGAGCCCGTCGGCCAGCCGCGCGAATTCCGCGAGCGCGCCCTCCAAGGGAAGGAACCGGCCGTTTTTCAGACGATGATAGGGCTGGCGGCGGCGGTAGCTTTCCACCACCCGGGTCAGCTCGCCCGCGTCGAGCCCCTCGGTTTCGAACTCGAAATCGAGCAGCCCGCCCGACAGGCCCACCCCGACCGACAGGCGGGGCGGCGGAGCGAGATCCATGGTCCGGAACGCATCGGAAAGGGCGACGGTGCCGACCCCTGCAGCTCCGCGAGCCCCTCGGTGAGAAGGCGGTAGAACCCGTCGTTGTCCACCCGGCTGACCATCAGCCCGGTGGAGGGGATATAGTTCGGAAAATACTGCTGGATCACCAGCCGGGAGCGGAGCTCCTCCAACCGGTTGCGCCGAGGCCCCCTTCCGTCCGATGGGCGTCGTCCGTGTCGAGAAGCGGGACCTTTTTCCCCGCCGTAACAGCAGAGCACCCGGGCGGTGACGAGCCCCGGCTCGGGAGAATCGAGCGTGATTTCGATATCGGGATCCTCAGGAAGATAGGGCTCCAGCCGTTCGGCCTGGCCGGTCAGTTCCATGAACCGCCCGACGGCGGGCAGCACGCTGCCGCAGAAATCCGGCATGTCCCCGTCCGCGATGAACAGGGTATGCCCGGCGGCCTGCAGGGCAGGCAGGAAATCCCGCATCTGCTCCGCATATTCCTGCGTGCAGCGATACAATACGCCATCCTTGGCCACATACAGGCAGCCGGTCCCGCACAGGGCCGAAAAGAGCTCGCCGGAGAGCTGGAAGCCCTCCTTGACGTCGGAACGCTGGACATCGAGTGTGAGGGCGGGATCGCCGCTTTTTTCAAGAACAGGGGCCGGAGCTCCTTTTCCTGCGGGGAATCGGACCGCAGGGCAATCTCCTTCCCCTCGCACACGGCAAAAAAGCGGTCGAGAGCGGCGGGGCTGAGCAGCAGCTCCCGGCCGATGCGGGGATGCAGGGACCCGATGGTGCCCCCGCTGGGATGGGCGATGTCCTCATAGGTATCGAGCAGAAAGGCAAGCAGGCCGCGGCAGGCCGGATCGAAGCTGTCGGGGTGGTGGAGGAAGCGCAGCTGTTTGCCGTATTCCACGGTTTCCCGTTTTTTCACGTCCTCGCAGAACTTGCCGATGTCCTTGAGCACATAGGGCCGCCGGCGTCCAAGGGTAAAGCTGAGCTCAGCCTGCCGCTGCCCGAGGCGCAGGACGGGAGAGAGCAGAACCGGCTCCCTGCCCGGCCGCGGAATGGGCGACCAAATCCACCGCCTGGCGGGAGAGGTAGCGGTTCATCATCCGGCGGGCCGTTTCATCGGTCCGCGTGGCCAGCCGTTCCTTCTCCCTGGCGGAGGGCGGGGCGGACAGGCCGGTGAGCATATCGGCATAGTATTTATGGACCATAACAGCCACGATATGCTGGCAGGCGCCGGTTCCCTGGCGGTAGGCCTCGCAGCCGCAGTCGTAAAAATCGGCGTCCCCTGACGGCCAAAGCCGACCTCGACGTGAAACACGCCGTCCCGGGTGTTGTTTTCCACGTCGGCGCTCAAATATTCTTCATAAAAATCGTCCCGGTCCCGGACGACGCGGCCGACCTTGCCGGCGTTGTAGCAGGCGACGCCGCGCAGGTAGGTCTGCCGGTTTTCGGCTTCCCCGGCAATGCGCTTGAGCGAAAACAGAGCCATGGGACCGCGCCTCCCTTCCATTGTGCTAGCTATTTATTATACCGCGAAAAAGGCTCTCTGGCAAGAAAAACAGGCCGGTCAACAAGACGGCTCCCTATGGCCGGATTCCGGGCCGTCCCGGCGGCAACGGCGCTCTTGCTTTTTCGGCGGGCTTTTGATAGAATCGAAATAACAGGCCAACAAAAGCAGGAGGAGGGGATTTCATGTTTTTTATCGTCGCGGCGCTGTTTCTGCTTCTGCTCTGCCTATGCAAGCGCCTGTCCTGTACCGCCTTCGCCGTGGTGGAGGGCGCCGCCTGTTTCATCTGGGTATTTGTGCAGTACTGGACCTATTTTCAGGATCTGGTTTACAGTGCCCTCCCCTTATGGGTCCTGGCCTCCCTCGCGGCATTGGCGATCCCCACCCGGAAGCGCGGCGGCGCGGAGGGATGGGCGCCGGCGGCATGGATGCCCCGGAAGGACAAGACAAAGGGGCCGGAACGGAAACCCCACGGTTTCGCCGGATACCCTTTTCGCGGCGGACGGAGCGGTTGACCGGCCGTCCCGACAGTGTTTCAAAACGGAGCGGGCTTTTCGCTCCGTCTTTTCTCAACGCCTCTTGACAACCGGCGAAAGGCTGTGGTATACTAGCACACGCATTCTGAACAGGCGGCTTTAGCTCATCTGGTAGAGCGCCACCTTGCCAAGGTGGAGGTAGCGAGTTCGAGCCTCGTAAGCCGCTCCATATCCCCCCTGCCGAAAAAGCGGAAATTGCTTTCGGCAGGGTTCTGTTTATATTGAAAAGGCAGGCTTATCTTTGTGGGGGATATAAACGATGAATAGCTGCAACGATCCGGTTTGTGTCCCCGTCTGTGATTTTTGCCGGTTCTGTGTGCATGGCGAATATGGACTCCCTATCCGTATACGCCGCAAACCATGTTGAGGATTTTGACGGTGCAGGCGGATGCTGTGATGATTTTACATGTCGGCTGCATGAAAAATCGTACAGCAATTTTCCGGGATGATTCCTTTTATCCTATATCCGTATATCCGGCAGCGGCTCCCCCGGCCGAAAGGCCAGGGGAATTTCTATTGGGTTCGCGCGTTTTCCCCGGCACATACAAAAAAGGCGGATGCCCGGCCCGGGCATCCGCTCTTTGTATCCGTTTGTCAGCGGGGAGTGGTTTCGAGCGCCCTTTGCGCGGGATCGTTGAGCAGCCGGCCGGTGTAGTCGAAGCGGGAACCATGGCAGGGGCAGTCCCAGGATCGTTCATCCCGGTTCCACTGCAGCACGCAGCCCATATGGGGGCAGATGGGCCGGACGGTATGGAGGACATCCTGATCGTCTTTATACACCCCGACCCGTTTGCCGCCGACGGTGATCACCTTCCCCCCCTCTCCGGATAGAGGCGGAGGTGGCGTCCGGCAGATGAAGGTACGGCCCGATCAAGCTTCCCACCATGTCGCTGCTTTCGATGAAAAAGCTTTTCGCCTTCAGCCCCGGATCGAAACGGGAGGGAGAAAAACATCACGGCAGGGATGATCCCGCCCGAGGATGGACTCGCTGAGGATATCGGCCGCCGCCATGCTGGTGGTCATGCCCCATTTGTTGAAGCCGGTGGCCAGAAAAACCCGGCCGGCCAGCTTTCCATCGAGCTGGCGGTATCGGCCGATATAGGGTACGCTGTCGTGGGTCATCCCGTCCTGCGCCGACCATCGCCCGGCCACCCGCATGTCGGGATACCAGGACCTGGCCGCTGTCCGCAGGGCCTCGTAATGGTAGCGTGTCCCCTCGTGCCCGGTTTTGTGGCTTTTCCCGCCGAGAAGGAGCCCCTGTACCTCCCCGCCGCCCGCTGTCCACGAGGCCGGGCGGAAGGAAAAAGCCGCTTTCCCCGGGTGCCCAGTAGAGATGCTCCATCGGGGCACGCGGGTCAGGGGCCAGGACATAGGAGCGCTCCTGCCAGATCCGGGCAAAATAGAGGCCGCTTTTATCCATGAAAGGGTAATGGGTGGCGAGAACGACCGTGTCCGCATGCAGGGTGCCCCGGTTGGTCCGGATATCCCCGGGCGCCTGGTCCGCTTCGGAGGGATAGGCGCGGGTGTGGGTATAGATCCGGACTCCCTTTTCCACCAGCCATCGGGCCAGCGCATCCGCGAAACGCAGGGGATGGATGCGGGCCTGCCCGTCCATGCGCACCGCCGTCAGGACCGGAAAGGGCAGCTCGGTTTCCACCGTGACGGAGACGGGCAGGTCGAGCAGGCGGCAGGCTTCCGCCTCCTGTTCGAGACGCTCCACATAGGCCGGGTCATCGGTATAGAGGTAGGAGGCGCAGCGCTTCAGCTCGTCCCGCAGGCCGAGCTGTTCCATTACGGCGGCGTACTCCCCGACTGCGCTTTGATTCGCCTTGGCGTACTGGCCGGCCCTTTCCTCTCCCAGCCCCTTGCGCAGGCCAGCGTACAATAGGCCGTGCTGCGCGGTCACTTTGGCGGTGGTATGGGCGCTGGTGCCCCCGGCGATTTCCCCGGCCTCGAGGACCGCCATGGCACGGACGCCTTTTTCATATAAACGGAAAGCGGTGAGAAGCCCGCACAGGCCTCCGCCCAGGATCAGCACTTCAAGCGGGGCGGTATCCACACGCCCCTCGGGCGGGGGGACGGCAGGGGTGCGCCCCGCCATCCAGACGGACGGATGATCCATAGATAACCATGCCTTTCTCTGTTCGACAGTTTTGGAACCGGCGGCGGTTCATCTGAGGGATTCTGGTCAGCTGGTATAATCCTCCAGCCAGCCGGCCAGTTCCTCCTCGCTCCCTACGGCAATACCCTGCCGCAGGCGATCCTGCTCTTCTTTCGGGAGGGTCTGGACATAGACGTCATATACTTCGTCGGGGCTCTCCGCCCCTCGGTGAACAGGGCGAGTTTCCCCTCCCAGATCCCGAGCAGACGCCGTGCGGCAGGCGGCGCGCTCTCCTCTGCCGACACGGAACTGGAAGATGAGACCGGGCGGTTGTTTGCCGGGGGAGCGGAGATAGGGTCGGGCCAGAGGGGCGCAGCAGGGCGCTGCCCCAGAAAAAGAAGGCCGCTGAGGATCAATATGGCAAGGGCAAACCCGAAAAATACGGGGGAAAAGGCGCGTTTCCTCCCGGCTTCGGGCTGGCCCGGCGAGGGCTCCTCCGGTGGACGCGGGTTCGGATTTTCCTGCATAAACGCCCTCCTTTCGGTCAACGATACGTTTGAAACGGGCCTGTTACACCAGACTTAGTATGGGCGGGACCGGTACGGTTTATACGTTTGCGGGCTCCACGGCCGCGACGGTTACAAAGGGTTAAGAAACTCTTACAGTTTTGATATTTGACTTTTTTCCCGCGCTGCTATAAGATAGGAACGTATCTTTTTCGGCCGGTTCAGCACCGGCCACCCTAAAGTAAGGAGGCGAATGACTGATGGCCAAGAAACCGGAATGGCGGAAAAAACCGGCGGTGAAAATGACCTTGAAAGTCATATCCGCCATATCCAAATGCCTGCTGACCATCGTCCTCATCGGCGCCATCACCGGCAGTATCGTGGGCTGTGTCCTGGCGGTATACGTGGTAACGAATTTCAGCGGCTCCACCGGCATCCCCGACCTGAGCCAGATCAACGAGCATCAGACGAGCATCGTCATGGTCAAGGATCCGAACACCGGCGAATATGTCGAGGGGCAGCGGCTCCAGGGCGTCAAGCAGATTTGGAAAAACCTTGACGAGATATCCCCCATATGCAGAACGCGGTCATCGCCATCGAGGATGAGCGGTTCGAAACCCACTACGGCGTGGACTGGAAGCGGACCATCGCCGCCTTCGCCAACCTGGTCCTACATTTCTCGTCGAACGAATTCGGCGGCTCCACCATCACCCAGCAGCTCATCAAGGTCCTCACCGAAGAGGATGACCACCGCATCGAGCGGAAAATCACCGAGATCCTGCGCGCCATTGAGATGGAGAAACAGTACACCAAGGACGAGATCATCCAGGCATACCTCAACGTCCTGCCGCTGAGCAGCGGTATCAAGGGTGTCGGCGCAGCAGCTAACTACTATTTCGGCGTGGAAGCCGAAGATTTGACTATCGCACAGTGTGCGGTGATCGCCAGCATCACCCAGAACCCGTCGAAATACGATCCCTACCGGCATCCGGAAAACGTGCGCAACCGGCAACGGACCGTGCTGTACAAGATGCATCAGCTCGGCTTCATCAGCGACGACGAATATGTCCAGGCCTGCGGCGAGGAACTCATCTTCAAAAGCAGCGCCAAGGTCGTGGACGTGCAGGACTACTACATGGACACCCTCATCGACGATGTGATCCATGATCTGATGGAGGCGTATGGGTATGCGGAAAACTACGCGGAAAACCTGGTGTATTTCGGGGGCCTGACCATCTATTCCTGTGAAAACGAAAAGCTGCAGGCCGAGGTGGAGGCTATTTACGCCAACGACGCCAATTTCCCCGCCGCGCGCAGTGGGGGAAGACACGCCGTTCCAGGCGGCGCTGTACGTCACCGATTACGACGGGAAAATGGTGGCCGTGGTCGGCGGACGGGGCGAGAAAACCGCCAACCGGATCCAGAACCGGGCGACCAGCTCCAAGCGGCAGCCCGGGTCCTCCATCAAGCCGCTCAGCGTGTACGCCCAGGCGATCCAGTACAATACCATCCATTTTTCCTCCCAGGTACAGGACTGCTACATCACCCTGCGGGACGGAACCAAATGGCCGCGGAACGTCGGGCAGAAGACGCCGACCGACAACGGCACGACTCTGGTGGACAAGGCGCTGCAGCAATCGATGAACACGGTTGCCGCCCGCCTGGCTCAGACGCTGACCGCGCAGCGGTGTTTCGACTTCATGACTAACCAGCTCCATTTCTCCAGCCTGGTCAAAATCGGACGGCAAGGGCCCACCGATATCGATCTGTCCCCCATGGCGCTCGGCGGCCTGACCTATGGCGTCTACGCCCGGGAGATGGCCGCGGCCTACCAAATTTTCGGGAACGGCGGCATCTACAACGAGCCGTATTCCTATGAAAAGGTGGAAATGGCCGGCAACACGATCCTGCCCAAGCGTGAGAGGCTGACCAACCGGGCGCTCGATGAAGATTCCGCCTACGTGATGAACCGGCTGCTCCAGCACGTCATCACCGGCCGCACCGGTGCCACCGGCGCCAACGGGGCGGCGGGCCGGCAGCTCAAAAAAGGATTGGGCCGGTTGGGAGGTTTTGCGAAAACCGGTACTACCCAGGAAAACAACGATGCCTATTTCGTGGCCGGCACCCCCTATTACGTAGCGGCGAGCTGGGTGGGCTACGATTACAACAAATCGCTGTCCGATACGCAGAAAACCTATGCCAGGAGCCTGTGGAACCAGGCGATGAAGGTGGTTCACCAAGGGCTCTCCCCACCCCCTTCACCAAGAAGGGCAACACCGTCGAACGGTACTACTGCATGACCACGGGCGAGCTTGCCACCGACGCCTGCCCGGATAAGGAACTGGGGGTTTACAAGCCCGACTTCATGCCGGGCGAGTGCACGGCCCATGGTGCGCCGAAACCCACCCCAACCGAGCCTCCTGCCGCGAATGAAACGCCGACGGCCCCCGCCTCTACCCCCGGCTGCCGAACCTCCCGCGGCGACGGAGCCGGACAGCTCCCTTTCCCCGGCGGCCTGACCGTTGCCCGTATTCCGAACCTAAAGAGGCGTTGACTTGAAAAAGTCGGCGCCTCTTGTTTTGGCGCGGAAAAGGCCGGGGCCCACGTTTGCCCCGGCCGGGTCACTTCCACAAATGGATTTTCCCCTCTTTCTGCAATTGGACCGATACCATGGCCAGGACGGGAAAAAGCAGCATCCCCTGCCAGCCCCAGGATTTGCAGCCCCACATACATGAAAAAGAGGGTGGCAAGAGGATGCAGGCCGATCTGGTGGCTGACCAGACGGGGCTCGAGGATATTGCGCACCAGGGCGATGACGGCGTACATCACCAAAAAAGCCCGATGAACAGGCGGTGCTGCCCCTGCAGCAGCGCGAATGCCGCCCAGGGCAGCACGACGGTGCCGGTCCCGAGAACCGGGAGGATATCCACAACCGCGATGAGCGCCGCGACCAGAATCGCGTTCGGGATGCCCAGCAGCAGCAGGCCGGCCGACAGCTCCGCGAATGTCAGGAGCATGAGCAGGCCGTATGCCCGCAGCAGTTTGCGGCCGGTGCCACCGCACAGCCTCCTTGACATCCCGCAGCAGTCCTTGGAACCGCTCGGGCACCTGCCGCACCAGAAAGGCTTTGACCCCCTGGTAATGGATCGACATGAGGATCGACGCCACGACCCAGATGACGAAGCCGATGGCGATCCGGGGAAGGGACTGTGTGGCAAAACCGCATGACCCATCCCGCCGCCCCTGCGAAAAATCCGGACAAGGCCTCGCTGAGCCTTTGAGAGATGCCCGCGACGGCGTTATTGACGGTTTCGAGGGCCTCCGGGGAGAGACGGTCGGACAGCTTCTCGAGGAGATCCTGGACAGTGGCGGTAAGGCTGCCGATCCACGTCTCGATCGCCCGCAGATTCTCCTCGTTCGTCAGAAAATTGGTCACCCAGACAGCCAGGCTCCACCCGAGGAAGAGCAGCAGCCCGGCCAGAAGCAGAATCATCAGGACCAGCAGTGCCACCGAAAAGAACTGGCGCTTGACCCCCGTTTTGCCTACCAGCCAGCGGATCGGCCTTTGGAAGAGCGCCGCCACGGCGAACGCCAGGAGGAAAGGCAGCGCCCATTTGACCGCGCAGGCCACGGCAAGGACCAAAAACGCGATCCAGACCCCCGTATACAACAGGTCGATGAGAAACGGCGGCGCCCTTCGGTGCGGGCGGAAAGCTCCGTGCGGAACGGTTCGGGCATGGCGATGGACCTCCTCTTCACCCGGTGTTTCCCTTTAGTATGTCCCCAAAATCCAAAATCGGCGGCGGTGCTTCGGAAAAATACCCGAAGAAAAACCGGAGACGGGGAGGAAGTTCGTGTAATCCGTGGAAAAACGAAAAGCAGAGATATCCGGAGCATATCGAAGCATGTGTGATGTAAAGTCTATAAAACCGGAAAATCCAATCGATTTTCGGATCACCATTTCTTGAATCGTGCGTAAAGTAATGGTATAGTGTATTTCACAGCGAAACAGACGTGCATGGGTGGTGGACACTATGGAAGGCCCGGAAAGCCGCGATCTCGTGCTGGTAGACCAGCAGGTGCTGCCGGAGGTCTTTGTGCGGGTGCTCGAAGCCAAGCGGAGCCTGCTCTCCGGAGAAGCGTCCTCGGCCGCGGAGGCGGCGAGGCGGGCCGGCCTGTCCCGCAGCGCGTTTTACAAGTATAAGGACGCGGTCTTTCCCTATGACGCCGGGCGGACCGGTTATATCCTGACCGTCCATTCCGTCCTCCGTGACCGGCCGGGCGTCCTGTCGAGCATGCTGGCCGCTTTCGCCGACGCCGGGGCCAATATCCTCACCGTCAACCAAAATATCCCGGCCGGGGGGCAAGGCGGCGGTCTCCATCTCCGCTAGAACCGACCGGCTGGAA
>VOFE01002040.1_pt1 | contig 16001 bp, 17 predicted proteins | sample 5384071 | NCBI WGS metagenome assembly VOFE01 (sample SAMN12384724, study PRJNA508395) | human gut metagenome | isolation source: healthy gut D | host: Homo sapiens
GAACCGCTTAAGCAGCATTACTCTGCCGGACGCCACGGTGTGACCTATACCTACGATGAAGCCGGTAATCTGGCGCAGGTGACGAATCCCGCAGGCGGTGTCGTTCGTTATGTTTACGATGACAGCCACCGCATGACCGCATGGTACGATGAAAACGGACACAGAGTCGTAGCCAATGAGTACGACGGGGAAGGACGTGTGATACAGCAGACGGATGCGGAAGGCGGCGTGGTCACGCTGGCTTATGAACAGACGGCCGGAGGAGGACAGACCACTGCCACGGATGCGGAAGGCAATGTGACGGTCTATACCTATGATGACAATTACCGTACCACGAAGATCGAATATCGGACGGTACATTCGAAGAGAAAGCTATAATACCGCAGGGTATCTGGCAGGGCGTCTGGACCGTACCGGCGTGGAGACGACTTATACCTATGACGGAAAAGGCAGGGTAACACAGGAAAAAAAGACAGGATAGGCGCCACCAGGACCTATGCGTACAATACCGCGGGTAAAATGACGCAGTCTACAGACTACGACGGTGGAAAGACCGGCTATACCTATGACGGACAGAACCGCCTGACTTCTGTGACCGATGCGGAGGAGGACAGACCTCTTACACTTATGATGAGAAAAACCGGCTTGTGGCGGTAAAGGATGCGAACGGCAACACCACATCCTATACCTATGACGGTGCCTGCGTCACATCCATGACGGACGGTGCCGGTAATACATGGAACTATACCTATGATGCCATGAACCGGCTGTTAACAGTCACGGATCCCGCCGGAGGACCACGGCCAATACCTACGATGCCCTGGGCAGGGTAATAAAGGAGACCGATGCCGCCGTTGCAGTGACCGTCTATACCTATGATCCGGCAGGCGCAGTGACAGCCATTACCGACAAAGAGGGGCAGACCAGCACCTTTACTTATGATGCCATGAACCGGATGCTGTCCGGTACGGATCCGCTGGGCAATACCCTGACTTATACCTATGACGGTAACGGGAACCGCCTTACAGAGACCGATGCGGAGCGGCAGACCATACAGTATACCTACGATGCCATGAACCGGGTAACGGAAACTGCGGATGCAAAGGGTGCGGTACAGAAGAATACTTACGACGGAGCAGACCGGATCCTTACCGTCACGGACCGTCTGGGCAATGCAGAGACTTATACCTATGACCCGGTGAAGCAGAGTATGGTTTCGGCTGCTGACAGAGAGGGTAACGTGACTTCTATGAAAGTGACGTAACCGGAAGGATACGAAATCACCTATGCGGATGGTGCCACGGAGACTTATCGTTACGATCATCTGTCGGCTCACGGAGACGGTCGATGCGCTGGGGCCGTAACCACATACATCTACGATGGCAACGGCAATGTCACGAAGATCCGTCAGACCGGCGCAGAGGACCTGGCAAGAGAGTATATCTACACTTATGATGCAAGAAATCTTCTGACAGAGAGTACGGATCCGCTGGGGAACACTGTCCATTATACCTATGACGCCTGCGGCAGCCTGACCGCTGTGACGGATGGACGGGGAAATACCACCGCTTATGCTTATGATGCACTGGCGAGACTGACGACTGTGACCGATGCCTGCGACGGTACTACGGCATACACCTATGACAAAGAGGGCAGAGTCCTCACGGTGACGGCACCGGAGGGAGATACGCTGAAAAATACCTATGATGCCATCGGCCAGCTGACAGCACAGACCGATGCTCTGGGAAATGTGACGACCTACAGCTATGACCGGATCAGCCGATTGCAGACTGTGACGGATGCCCTGAAGGGTGAGACCGGCTACACCTACGATGCGGACAGCAATCTTACACTTACGAAAGATACCATGGGAAATGCCCATGCCTATACCGTGGATGCGGAAGGAAATCTCCTGAAGGAGACCTATCCTGATGGCGAGACAGACCGCTATACCTATGACAGAAACGGAAATGTGGCAACCTTTACCGACCGATACGGTGTCGTGACCACATTTACCCTGGATGCCTAGTGGCAGAATCGTGAAAGCTTCCGATACGGTAGGCAACGAGATGACCTATACCTATGATGCGGCAGGCAATCTGACTTCCCAGACCGATGTATTGGGCAGAACAGCCTCTGTGACGTATGATGCTTTCGGCAGAGCAGTCTCCGTGACCGGTATCGACGGCGTGACCACCCGTTATACCTACGATGCTTCCGACAGACTGCTTACCGTCACGGACGGGGAAGGAAAGGTAACATCCTACGCTTACGATGCGGAAGGGAACCTGATCCATACCACAGAGCCGGGCAAGGCGGAATATGCCTATACTTACGATGCCCTGAACCGGCTGACCCGGAAGAAAGTAGATCCGGAAGGAGCTGCCACGGAATTTTTCTATGACAGGAACAGTAATCTGACTACCTTAAAGGACGGCAACGGTGTGACCACAGATTACACCTATGACGCCCCTGAACCGGCTGGCTGCATACAGGGACGGCAACGGAGGCATTACTGCATATACCTACGACGCGTTAAGCCGTCTGACTGCCATTACCACACCGGAGGACTGACCGAAAGCTATGGATATGATGCGGCAGGCAATCTGACCGGCGTTACCGATGCCCTGGGACAGACCACGACCTATGGTTATGACAAACTGTACCGTATGATCACCACCACCTCTCCCATGGGAGCTGTGGAGAAATATACTTATGACAAACATGATGTAGTTACCAGTGTCACCGATGCGCTGGGGAACGTTACGCTCTATACTGTAGATGCCAACGGTCAGGTGACAAAAAAGAGACAGCTGGACGGCGAAAGCTATCTCTATACCTATGATGCCGTACAACGGCTTACGGGTATTACGACACCTCTGGGCTATGAGACTGCCTTTACCTACAGCAACGGCAATGATATTCTCGTAAAACAGGATAATCTGGACCGTACCACCGAATATACCTATGACATCATGCACCGGCTGACTTCCGTGACAGATCCCGAAGGCGGGTGACCACCTACGGCTATGATGAGCGTGGCAACCAGTCTGAAGTCACGGATGCACTGGGCTATTCCTGGAATTATGCCTATGACAAGGTAGACCGGATGACCACTGTGACAGACCCGGAGGAGAAAGTAACAGACATTCTCTATGATAAGGTCGGAAATATCGTAAGCATCAAAAGACCCGGAGAACGTACCACAGCCTATGCGTATGACGGCAACTACAATACGACTGCTGTGACCGATCCGAAGGGATATGTCTATAACTACGGCTATGATAAGGATGACCGTCTGACGTTAACGACCGATCCTCTGGAGCAGACCACCGGCTATACCTACGATGCTGTGAACCGGATCACCACGTACCGGGACAAGATGGGATTAACGGAAAGCTATCTGTATGATGCCCATGGCAATGTGCTGGAAAAGACCGCAACAGACGGCCGGGTCACCGAATATACCTATGATGCCAGAACCGTCTGACCTCTGTCACCGACCCTATGGGAAGTGTGGCATATTATACCTACGATGTGATGGACCGCGTGACGGGCGTGACCGACTATCTGGGAAGAGGAACGGAATTTACTTACGACCGCGAAGGAAATGTGACCAGCGTGACCGATGCCGCAGGACGAAAGGAAGTATGTACCTACGATATCGCAGGACGGATCACATCCTATACCTCCAACGGAGGAAACCGGATCAGCTATGATTATGACAAGCTGGATGATCTGGTAGAAAAAAGCTACAGCGACAGCACCGGAGAGCAGAGTGCAGAAGGGGTTACCTATGCCTACAATGCTCTGGGAGAGCGGGTAGCCATGCAGGATACCACAGGGGACACGGAGTACACCTATGACGGACTCCGCCGGATCACCTCCGTGACCACTTACCGGGCACCGGGAGAGGACGGCTTCTCCCATGAGGAGGCAAGGGTGACACCATAGGCTATACCTATGACGAAGCGGATCATCTCGCTGCCATTACTTATGCGGATGGCACAAAAGTAAGCTATGAGTATGACAAGAACGACAATCTCATCAAAGTGACCGACAGGGAGGGAAAAGTTACCACCTATACTTATGATGCCATTAACCGGGTGACCCGGATCCACCGCCCGAACGGCATCAGCACCTATAACACTTACAATGCAAGGAATCAGATCGTGGAGCTTAAGAATGTCTGCGATACCTGTGAGTGGGTGGTAAGTGACTATCTCTATACTTATGACGACAGGGGATTCATCGCAGGGGAGACCGCCATCGAATCTCTGGCAGGTTATGCCTACGATGACAAGCATAACGGACGGCATGATGACGGCAGACATGACGACCTCTATCCTCATGGCAACCGCCATAACGGCAAGCATGACAAGGACGCCACCTTCGCGTACCAGATCGTGGGGAGACCGACCGGACATTTACCTATGATGCAGCCGGAAAGCTTCTGACCGCTACGGAGACCGAGGACAATTATGGCACCTGCGTCTACACGTTCGAGTATGACCTTATGGGTAACCGTACTTATATGGAGAAAACCTTGAACGGAACGGTTGTGGAGTGGCACAGATATGAGTATAATGAGAGTAACCAGCTGATCTCTGAAAAGCTCTACAATGGCAAGAAAGACCACCAGCCTTGCCTATAACTATGATGCAGATGGCAACCGGATCAGTGAGACCGGGCGGATCGGCACGGACAAGGTGAACAGGACTTATGAATACTCCGTAGAGAATCGTCTGGCGGCAGTGCATGACGGGGATGAACTGCTCCTTGCTGCGGCCTATGACGGTGACGGCAACAGGGTATTCTTACTGAACTATAACCTCCATACCGATGATGACTGGAAGGGTAATTCCGGCAACGGCAACGGGAACAACAAGGACAACTCCGGCAGTGGAAATAAGGGAAACGGAAATTCCGGCAATAACGGCAATGGAAACGGCAACGGTAAGGGGAAGGGCAACAATAAGAAGAACAGCAAGTCCGAGGGCACGGATGATGCAGGCTACGGCAATGCAACCAATGCGGAGGAGAACAACAGCCAGAACCAGTGCGGCATTCTCTTCCCGGTACAGGAGGAAGTCAGCGCGACAGAGGCAGATCTGATCGCCCGGATCAAGACCACCGGTAAGGAAAAGAACTATGAGCTGATCGAGTACTTAAACGACGTCAACCGTGAGCATGCAGAGGTACTGGTCGAGCAGAACATCAATGGTAAGACGGATACCTCTTATATCTACGGAGCGGAGATAAACGGCGGATTCGACCGGATCTCCCTTGACCGGTTCGATGGCAGCACCGGCTACTACCTCTACGATGCCAGGGAAGTGTCTCCGGCACCACCAATGAAGAAGGACAGGTCTACCAGTCCTACCGTTACAGCGTCACCGGAGAGATCACTTTCGGTGCTCCGCAGTATGAGAACGAATACACCTACAACGGAGAATCCTACAATCCGAATATCAGAGCCAGTATCTGAGGGCAAGGTACTACTGCGTGGTAACGGCGACCTTCCTCACCGAAGACAGCTACCTCGGCAGCCTGACAGAACCGCTGACGCTTAACAGGTATAATTACTGCGTGAGCAGCTATCTGAATTATACGGATCCGAGCGGAAATGAGGTTGAGGTGCTTGAAAGCCTGAAAGGCTGGATAAGTAATCCGGATGCACAGGCACAAAAGACCATTGAAAATTATGAAAACCAGCGCCTTAGCATAGAAGATGCCATAGAAAGCGGACTGTTAAACAACAGGGCGGGTCAGATATTCCTGGATTATGGAGATATTGTTATGGGACCGGCGGTGAAGACCCCGGCAGATATCATAGTCATAAGGGAAACGGTAAAGGGAAATTCTGACAGTAAAAAGATGCAGAGGACTGCAACCGCAGGATTTTATGCGGGTTTTGTGGGACAGGGAATTGAATATACCCAGATCATAAGTAATGCAGACTACCAGCTGAGCATGATAATTACATCAGCGAAAGGGTTAATTCAATTAATAATCCTTTATCATATCTATTGTTTATAAAGGATTTTCGCTGACTCAGACTTTAGATGCAGCAAAAGCAGGCTTACAGGATGCCTGGAATGGGACCTATGATTCAGCGATTGGAAGAAAAATAGGTGCTGGTACATTTAATTATCTGCTAATGACGATAGGCGGTGCCCAGTTGAAAGGGAAGGGAATGCCTGCGAAGCGGTAGAGAGTGGTAGGGACATTGTACCTGATAAAGGGATTCAGTAGTTTTAAAGATTTGAAAACTCATTTAGATTCACCGGGAGATGGAAAAGTATGGCACCATATTGTCGAACAATCACAAATTACAGGATCAGGATTTAGCTCAGAACAAGTAAATAATATTAATAATGTTATTGCGATTCCGCATGGGAAAGGGAGTATCCATGCAAAAATTAGTGGATATTATTCTTCAAAACAGTTTTTTACAGGTGGAAAAACTGTACGGCAATGGTTGGCAGGACAAGACTTCAAAACGCAGTTTGATTTTGGAATGAATTTGCTAAAAGAATATGGCGATGTTATACCATCTTCAAAGGGGTGGATTTTTAGGACGTTTGAGTAAAGTGTTAGAGGTTTTATGAGTGATATAAATGCTATAATTTTAGAATTTGTTGATGCATCGATAAACAATGGGATTGCACAAGAAAATGGAAATTCAAATCAAGCTAATAAGTTTTACAGAGTGATTCAAAAGAAAATAAAATGGTTAAACGAACATGGTGAGATTTGTAATCCTATTTTTTTAAAGTTATTGCATCATGAGAATGATTATGTGAGGTATTACACAGCATGTGCATTATTGCATGCGAAAAATAATGATGCATTAGATACGCTATTAGCATTAACTGAAAAAAGAAGGGCTTGGTGGGATTTTCATCTAAGATGACTATAAAGGAATATAAAGAAGGCAATATATAAGTTGGTAACAAAGTAATTAAAGTAGATGCAGTGATCATATATAATATGTATCGAGAATCTTGAACACATATTTATAAACTAGGTTGAACATATGATGGATACTATTCTTCATTGTATAGGGATATGTTTCACGCTTAAAGATATTGTTGGTATCCGCAGAGTCATGATAACCCGTGGATATGTGAATCTGCGGAACGGTTGTGAAGTGGCACAGATACGGCAATGCAGCCAATGCGGATGAAAACAACAGCCAGAACCAGTGCGGCATTCTCTTCCCGGTACAGGAGGAAGTCAGCGCGACAGAGTCAGATCTGATCGCCCGGATCAAGACCACCGGTAAGGAAAAGAACTATGAGCTGATCGAGTACTTAAACGACGTCAACCGTGATCATGCCGAGGTACTGGTCGAGCAGAACATCAATGGCAGGACGGATACCTCTTATATCTACGGAGCGGAGATAAACGGCGGATTCGACCGGATCTCCCTTGACCGGTTCGATGGCAGCACCGGATATTATCTCTACGATGCCAGAGGAAGTGTTTCCGGCATCACCAATGAAGAGGGACAGGTCTACCAGTCCTACCGTTACAGCGTCACCGGAGAGATCACCTTCGGTGCTCCGCAGTATGAGAACGAATACACCTACAACGGGGAGTCTTACAATCCGAATATCGAGAGTCAGTATCTGAGGGCAAGGTACTACTGTGTGGTAACAGCGACCTTCCTCACCGAAGACAGCTACCTGGGCAGCCTGACAGAACCGCTGACGCTTAACCGGTATAATTACTGCGTGAGCAGCTATCTGAATTATACGGATCCGAGCGGAAATGAGGTTGAGGTGCTTGAAAGCCTGAAAGGCTGGATAAGTAATCCGGATGCACAGGCACAAAAGACCATTGAAAATTATGAAAACCAGCGCCTTAGCATAGAAGATGCCATAGAAAGCGGACTGTTAAACAACAGGGCGGGTCAGATATTCCTGGATTATGGAGATATTGTTATGGGACCGGCGGTGAAGACCCCGGCAGATATCATAGTCATAAGGGAAACGGTAAAGGGAAATTCTGACAGTAAAAGATGCAGAGGACTGCAACCGCAGGATTTTATGCGGGTTTTGTGGGACAGGGAATTGAATATACCCAGATCATAAGTAATGCAGACTACCAGCTGAGCATGATAATTACATCAGCGAAAGGGGTTAATTCAATTAATAATCCTTTATCATATCTATTGTTTATAAAGGATTTTTCGCTGACTCAGACTTTAGATGCAGCAAAAGCAGGCTTACAGGATGCCTGGAATGGGACCTATGATTCAGCGATTGGAAGAAAAATAGGTGCTGGTACATTTAATTATCTGCTAATGACGATAGGCGGTGCCCAGTTGAAAGGGAAGGGGAATGCCTGCGAAGCGGTAGAGAGTGGTAGTAACTCAAAAAATCCGATGACAGGTGATGATTGGCATAAGTATTTTAATGAAAAATATGGAGCAGAAAATGTTACTTGGGAAAGTGCCTCTATTCAAGACATTATAGATATGCCAAGTAAAATAACTGATTTTTCTCCAAAACAGATTTCAGACTTAGCCAGGAGAAGTGGATGGACGGTTGGACCTTTAGGCAAAGGTAGTTTAGCAGGAATCACATACGAACAAGGTGGTGGGATAAGTATGCATGCTCCAAATGGAAGTTCTATATATATTCAATATCATCCAGGTAGTGGTCATCATGGAGTAATGCCATATTATAAGATTTCATCTGGGAAAAATGGAATTGTAAGATATTATATAAATGGAGAGAGAGTACAATAATGGGAAAAGATATAGAAGAACTAATGCAATGTTATGATAGATTTGTAGACATTGTAAAGCAAATATCTATGAATGCAAATGAACAAATTGTCAAACTAAAAGGAACAATTGTTGCGGACGAGCTTGCAAGTGATTTTTCTGAAATAGGGATGATGTATGCAAAGAGTTACTGGAAAATGAATGGCTAACTCAAGAACAGTATACCATTGCAAAGTCTATAGATGAGATGTTAGTAAATATGTCTGAAAGAAAAGAATTGTGGTCAGAAGAGGCACTATTTAGTGCTGAAGAATGGGAGGAATGTAGAAAAAAAGGAAAATTACTCTTGGAAATGTTAGAATGATTTTATAAGTCATAAATTTAATTATGGTTATACTTTAAGACACCAATCCCTTAATTAGAAAAAGATGCTGTTTTCTGCTTTTCGTTGACGAATGTCAATCAGAATGTAGGTAACAGTATCTTTTTTTATGACTTAAAGGGAATGAAAGGACACCTTACGCCAAAATTTGATTGAATCAGGAGTAGAAGTTCCTGATTATCCAAACGCTGCTCACCATATAGTTGCAGGAAGTTCACCTAAAGCGGCAGAAGCAAGGGCAATTTTACAAAGATATGGTATAGATATTAATGACTCAGCAAATGGAGTTTTTTTGCCAACAGTAAGGGATGTAGCAGAAGGGGCATACCATCCAAGTTTACATACGAATGCATACTATGATAAAATTAACAAATTGTTAGGCGGAGCAACTTATAAAGAAGATGTTCTTGATATTTTGGAATTTGTTAGTAATGAATTAAGTAGTGGATCATTTATGGAATAGGAGAGAGAAAAATATGAAGATATGACAATTAAATTTCGAATTAGATGATTACGATAATTTAGTACCTATAAATGAATTTACAGTTGAGGAAATTCAATCTTTTGATGGGAGAAGTCATTTAAGGCAGTGGAAACCTGTTCAAGTTAAAAGAATGGAGCCTGAGAAAGGGCTTGAGTTAAGTGATGCTCCGGGATTTACAATTCCGGTATTTAGTAGAAGAGCATGGGAATGTTTAGAACCACTGATAAGTAAAAATGTAGAAATATTACCACTAGATTTTAATGAAAAAGAATATTTTGGGATAAATGTTATTACTGTTTTGGATGCTATAGATTATGAAAAATCAATTTATAAAACCTATAGGGATGGTAAAAGAATTATGGCATTTGAAAAGTATGTTTTTTTGCCAACCGTAATAGAGGATGTTTCTATGTTCAAAATTTTGGATGAAAAAACAAGATATGCATTTGTTTCAGATGAGTTTAAGCAAACTGTGGAGAAGAATAACTTATTAGGTTTTAAATTTAAGTTGGTCTGGGATAGTGAAAACGAATAATGCGTTGCTAAAAGATGGTTTATGCTGGAAAAGAAAAAGAGTGATCGTCTGGCAGAAAAATGGCTAAGAGAGCCATTGAAGAGAATGAGTTTTGTACATCATTTGGATATAACCTTTAAGTCAATGTACATAGAAATTGTAGAAAGAATCGGCAGACAATAAAATGTCAGCCGATTCTTTTTGTTTCATCAGGAAAATGATGCAACAATGATGTAATATTGTACTATTTTGATAATGAAACTCAATACAATAACCGAAAATATATACGTGGGATAAGGTAGGAAAAAATTCCTCAGGCAATAAAAATGGTAAATACACAATAGTTGGAGTAGTGAAATAAAATATTGAGAGGAAAGCAGTATATGCGAAAACTATTATTAATCATTCAAGAATTAATTATTGTGAATTGTATATTGGGAATGTTTGTTTTTTGAGTATTACTGTACAGGCAAAAAGGGCGTGTGTTGGACGAACCTATGGCGAAGGAAATCACGGGGATAGGAAATTATGGAATTGAAAATCCATCAAAACCTATAATCGATGAAGCATGGCAGGGGAATTATGTGTATTTTGGAGAGTATGATATGGACAATGACGGGAAGAAAGAGCCTGTGAAATATCGTGTACTCTCCAAATGCACTACAGATTTTAGCGGAAATGACAGTACGGTAAAGACGATGCTACTGGACTGCGATAACGTCTTTCTGCCAGACGGTGACAAGGGAATGATATTCCATGAATTGAATTATGCCGTGGATGACAGCAAATGGAATAATAGTATTTTGCGGGAATATTTGAATAATGATTTTCTGACATCATCTTTTTTCATTACAGGAGCAGGCTGCTATTGCAAACAGCGTAAAAAGAAAATGTAGCAGAAAGTGATGGGGATGTCTGCGACATTCAACCTCAGAGATGGACAGCGCTTTCGGGAGATAAAATATTTTGCTGGATGCAAGGGAAGTCCGAAACGAAAGTTATGGATACAGTGATGAGCAGTGGGGTGGAGACAACCGGAAAAATTTTGCATACAAAGACAAAGAAAACTGGAGTTGGTGGCTGCGTTCGAAGAAGAACATCCTACGTTACCAGAAAATGATGGTATGTGTGCAGGTGCTATATCAAGAAGGGTAGTAATTTGTTTTTTGTTAATGAATATTGTGGAGTAAGTCCTGTATTAAATGTCAGACTGTCGGATGTTCTTATGGTTTCTATTGTGGAAGGAACTGCCGGGCAGACAGGGCTGCATATAAACTGACATTGATCAATCCGGCTATGGAAATCCGGCCGGAGCAAAGTACAAGTGCACAGTCAGAAGAGCAGGTGACAGTACCCTATAGACTTACAGGGGCGGACATTGATAATGCAACATGGGTATCGGTTCTGTTCACAAAGAAAGACATCCTTACAGCGGACGGTTATTATGATGCCGGGGAAGCAATTTATATTCCGAATGCGGGTCAGGACGGTAAAAGCAGTATTTTCGATTCCAGAGGAATACAGGAACAAGGAATGCGGAACCGATTATCATGTTTATCTGATTGCAGAGAATGTGAACGGAGAGAAGGAAACAGACTATGCAAGCAAACCGGTGGAAATCGTGTACAGTAAGGATCACATGGTGACGGTACCACAGACAGGTGATGCTGGGGATTACTGGAAAAAATGTATGCTGTATGCTTTATCCTTTTCTGCATTTGGATGAGGCGAGGTAAAATATCCCTGCATAGGTGATGAATGAAAGGAAAACTCGGGAAATAATGGTAGCACCGGCTATTACCTCTACGATGCCAGAGGAAGTGTCTCGGCATCACCAATGAAGAGGGACAGGACTACCAGTCCTACCGTTACAGCGTCACCGGTGAGATCACCTTCGGGGCTCCGCAGTATGAGAACGAATATGCCTATAACGGAGAGTCCTACAACCCGAATATCGAGAGCCAGTATCTGAGAGCAAGGTACTACTGCGTGGTAACAGCGACCTTCCTCACTGAAGACAGCTACCTCGGCAGCCAAACAGAACCGCTGACGCTCAACCGGTATAATTACTGCGTGAGCAGCTATCTGAATTATACGGATCCTAGCGGAAATGAGGTTGAGGTACTTGAAAGCCTGAAAGGCTGGATAATTGATCCAGATACACAGGCACAAAAGACCATTGAAAATTATGAAAACCAGCGACTTAGCCTAGAAGATGCCATAGAAAGCGGACTGTTAAACAACAGGGCGGGTCAGATATTCCTGGACTATGGGGATGTCATTATGGGGCCGCCGGTAACGCTGCCTTCGTCTTTGGTAGGTATAAGAGAAGCAATCAAGGGAAACTCTGACAGCGAAGAAATGCAGAGAACCGCCACCGCAGGATTCTATGCAGGCTTTGTGGGACAGGGGCTGGAATATGTCCAGATCATAAGCAAGGCAGACTACCAGTTGAGCCTGCTGATCGTAACGCAAAAGGGACTCAACGCAGCTGCCAATCCCCTTACATATGTGGAGTATTTCAGGAACTTCTCACCACAGGAGAAACTGGAAGCGGCAAAGAGAACCGCAAAGGGTGCATGGAACGGGGAATATGATTCTGCACTCGGCAGGAAAACCGGAGCTGCAACACTGGATTACCTTCTGGTGGCGATAGGCGGTGCCCTGATGAAGGGAGAGAGTGCTTCCTGTGAGGTGGCGGAGAGTGGTAGCTATTCAGGCACAGGAGAGTATGGAGATGTAGGTGGTCATCATGTTCATGCTAAAGCTGGTTTTAAAGATGATGTAAATTATGACCCTAAAAAAGGTTTTTCAATAAGTCAGAATTTTATGAGGGACAATGGGTTAGACCATAATATTATGACTTCGAAACAGCGAGAATTATTTAAAGAGCTATATGAAAGTGGCAGACCGAATACTTTAGAAGAACATACAAGAATTGCAAGAGAAGCATTAAAAGCTGGTGGAGCTAGTGATTCTATGATAGATGATTTAATTAATGCATCATTAAGAAATTTGAGGGAACAAGGTGTAACAGCACCTACAAGAATACACTTGGTATTCAAAATAAATATTAGGAGGAATGTAAGAATGGACAATTATTTAGAAGAATTTGGTAAGATTTTTATTAAGGAAGTGAGGGATAGAACTATTGATGTATTTGATAGAAAAACGCAAGGTTTGATGAAAAGTAAAGAGTCCCAGTTATTATTTGAGAGAGTGAATAAATTGAATGATGAGCAAAAGTCGCTAATCAGTGATATTATTCCTCAGATTGTAGATTTGAGTATTCATAATATGTTATGCCTATTTGAAGAACATGATGAATTTCAGATTATTGTTGGCGGAGAGAACATTGCGGATATAAGTGATGGGTTATCTGGTGAATTGTATACATCGGATGGTTGATTGAAAAATTTTCAGAACAAAGATATTAGATTAATATATCGTTTTAATTATATTTTCATTTAAGGTTATTAAAAACTAAAATAGAATATTGTTCCATCAAAGATGCAGAAAGCATTGTTTTCATGGCATTTGTTGCTGTGAAGACAATGCTTTTGCGGAAATGAGGTTGAGGTGCTTGAAAGCCTGAAAGGCTGGATAATTGATCCGAATACACAGGCACAAAAGACCATTGAAAACTATGAAAACCAGCGCCTTAGCATAGAAGATGCCATAGAAAGCGGACTGTTAAACAACAGGGCGGGTCAGATATTCTAGACTATGGGGATGTCATTATGGGGCCGCCGGTAACGCTGCCTTCGTCTTTGGTAGGTATAAGAGAAGCAATCAAGGGAAACTTTGACAGCGAAGAAATGCAGAGAACCGCCACCGCAGGATTCTATGCATTTTTTGTGGGACAGGGGCTGGAATATGTCCAGATCATAAGCAAGGCAGACTACCAGTTGAGCCTGCTGATCGTAACGCAAAAAGGGACTCAACGCAGCTGCCAATCCCCTTACATATGTGGAGTATTTCAGGAACTTCTCACCACAGGAGAAACTGGAAGCGGCAAAGAAAACCGCAAAGGGTGCATGGAACGGGGGAATATGATTCTGCACTCGGCAGGAAAACCGGAGCTGCAATACTGGATTACCTTCTGGTGGCGATAGGCGGTGCCCTGATGAAGGGAGAGAGTGCTGCCTGTGAGGTGGCGGAGAGTGGTAGTTTTTCTAAAGGAGTCGGTAATCCAGTAGAAGTGGTCGGAAGAGGTAGCACTGGACGAACAGTTCCAAATACATTAAATGAACAAATGGCAATGCATCAAGTAATGTCAAATCCATTGGAGGGAGCAGTAGACATGAGTCAATTGAAAAATCATCCTGTAATAATGAGTGATTCAAGATGGTTGGCATCTGAAGGCTGGGTAAAAATGAGTAATAATGTTAATGGAGTAGAAATTCACTTTGTATATAATAAAATAACAGGTGCATTTGACGATTTTAAATTTAAATAGGAGAATAATGACATGAATGATAAAATATTGTACAAGGATAGTGTCAGTTTATTGTCTTTTGAATCATTGTATTGCATTGGTGGATATGTTACATTCGAGATATTAGTTTCTACTAGTGGATTCGCTGGTAATTGTAACTTTTGCATCGGTGAAAAAACTATTCAAGATTATACTAATTGTTTGGATACCATGATTAGCTTATTGGACGGCGAAGTGATAGTAAGAGACTGTGAAAGCGATGCATTTTAAAATTCTATTTTGAAAATAACATGAATTTATATGTATTAGGGCAGATAGGAGGAAGCCATGAGGACAATATGCTAAAATTTAAGATGAAGGCTGACCAAACATTGTTATTAGGATTAAAGAATTCGCTTTTGGATTATTAATTGTATAGTATATTGTTTTAATTATGTCTCCACATAAGGACGCGCATCCCCTAAAAATTAAACCACGGTCTTTAAATTAATCGGAAGGGCTCTTACCGAAGGTGATTAATCTATGTACAGAGTACCGAATGCCGGTAGTGAAAATGCTGGCGAAAATAGGTAGAGCAAATGTCAAATATGTGGTGGAATTTTAAGCAGATGCGAGAGTCGGCTTTGGGAAGTGTATTCATTTTTCAAAAGAGAGCTATCGGCTTGGATAATTATAAGAGCAAAGAGTCTCTGTCAATACCAGAGTGGTAGTAATACTGTCAATCCTAAAGATGTTAGTTATCGTTGCGTTTCACTAACTTAGAGCTATCGTAACCAAGGCTTTCAAGGTAAGCAAAGACATTGTTCTCATTCAGGACAACACGCTCTACATGATTCTGAGGGTTCATCAATTCCTCATAGTCAGTAGGGGTAAAGGGCTTCTTTTCCGAAACCATGTGGTAAATACAGACCATCATCATTCTTGCAATGGCAATGATTGCCTTTTTGTGTCCACGTCGCTTTTTGATTCGACCATATTTGATTGCAAAATAAGGCTGTTTTTTACTTTTGATTGCAGCAAGAGCACATTGAACCATCATCGGTTTCAGGTAATCGCCAGCTTTGGCAATTCGGACGGACTTTTTCTTTCCGGCGGATTCGTTGTTAGCAGGCGAAAGCCCACACCATGAGCATAAATGTTTTGCATCATCAAAAATGTTCATGTCAACGCCTGTTTCTGCAAGAACAATGGTGGAACTTAACTCTGTCATGCCGGGCATAGTACTGACAAACTCCACAAACTCATAATAAGGTTTGATGCGGACATAAAGTTCTACTTCGGTCTGGGTAATCATATCGTCAAGATATTCCAGATGTCCGCAGGCAAGCTCCAGTTTTTTTGCCTGGTCTGTTTCAATATTGTAGCCTTTGATGGCTTCAATGATTTCATCAGACTTGGCTTTTGCCCCTTTCTTTATCAGTTTTCGGACAGCCTTTTCATCAATGG
>VOFE01002167.1_pt1 | contig 16001 bp, 31 predicted proteins | sample 5384071 | NCBI WGS metagenome assembly VOFE01 (sample SAMN12384724, study PRJNA508395) | human gut metagenome | isolation source: healthy gut D | host: Homo sapiens
GAAGGAGGGTGCACAGGAGCTGCCCAATGCTGCCGAGCAGAGCACCACCCAGTCCACGGGCGGGCTGCTTTCCGGCCTGCTGTCCTCCTCTTCCTCTGCCCCCACCGGGGTAAAGAAGAACGATGACGGCACCGAGACGGTCAGCTATAAGCTGCCCTACGCCCGGATGTTCGTGGACCATGTGTCGGACTACATCGCCCAGTACGATGCAGCCAACCCCGATGCGCCCATGGTGTACGATTATGTGCCCGCCAAGGAGACCATCCCCTGGATGGAGATTTTGTTCTATCTGGCTATGCTGGGCTGCACCGGTTTCCTGCTGTTCTCCATGATGCGCGGCGGTGCCGGTGGCGGCGGCATCATGAACGTTGGCAAAGCCAAGGTCAAGGACGAGCGGGAAAACAAAAAGACCGCTACCTTTGCCGATGTGGCCGGTGAGGACGAGGAAAAAGAGGAGCTCAAGGAAGTTGTGGAGTTCCTCAAGAGCCCGGATAAGTTCAACACGCTGGGTGCCCGTATCCCGCACGGCGTGCTGCTGGTGGGCCCTCCGGGTACCGGTAAGACCCTGCTGGCCCGTGCTTGTGCAGGCGAGCGGGCGTGCCGTTCTACTCCATCTCCGGCTCTGACTTTGTGGAGATGTATGTGGGCGTGGGTGCATCCCGCGTGCGCGATTTGTTCGACAAGGCCAAAAAGACCATGCCCTGCATCATCTTCATTGATGAGATCGATGCTGTGGGCCGTCAGCGCGGTGCCGGTCTCGGCGGCGGCCACGACGAGCGTGAGCAGACGCTGAACCAGCTGCTGGGGAGGCCGCCGTTCAGCCCGCTGACAGGGGCTCTCTTGACAAGGGCGTTGATTCCTCTGATACGCCTTCGGGTGAACTGCCTCACTGACGGCATTTGATGGGGAAAGAACCTGTATAAGTAGGCCGCCGGTTCGGAAACGGACCGGCGGCCTTTGGTGCTTTCAGCGGAGGCCTTCGGCGTCTCTGTGCAACCGGTTGAGCGCTCTTTTCGACCGGTCGTGCGCGCCTGATTGATCGACGGAGAGCGGACCTATATAATCGGAAGTGTCGGTATCGGCCATACATATGAGAGGAGGGGAATATGAAAATACAGCTGAATCAAGACCCGGAATTCACGCAAACGGAAATCTGCATCAACTGTCCCCAGGTGGATGAAGATATTTTGCGGATGATTGCCTTGCTGCGTATTTCCGAGCAGAAAATTACCGGCGTCAAGGATGGAGAGACATGTCTACTGGACACAAAGGGAGATTCTCTACATCGATACCGTTGACAGAAAGACCTTTTGTTATACGAACGGCGCGGTATATGAAAGCGCCCTGCGGCTGTACGAGCTGGAGGATCGGTTGTCGGGCTGGATTTTTTCGGGTGGGGAAATCCAGCATTGTTAACTTTGCCCGCATTCGTTCCATCCGGCCCGATTTCGGCGGACGGCTGCTGCTCACCATGGACAATGGAGAAACTGCCGGTTTCGCGGCAGTACGCAGCGGCGCTTAAGCAAAAATTAGCGTCTTTGGAAAGGAGAGGACAGTAAATGAAGGGCTTTTTACGGCAGGTGATGGCGTGGAAAACCGCAGCCTGTTTTGCCTTCACCGGCTCCAGTATCATTTATCTGGTAATTGCTGCTCTGATGGGACAGAAATCGGTGCCGATTCTCACAATGGGGAGCCTGCTGATGGTATCGGCGTCGGGTACGGCGATCAGTATCTGTGTTTTATTTCCCGCCGGTTGTGTAGATGGCGGTATTCCCTGCGGCTGCTGCTGTTCGTTGCGCTTTTTCTTCCTCTCCTTTCGTTTTGCGCTTGGGCCTTCCATTGGTTTCCGTGGAGTATCCCTCCGGCTGGCTGATCTTTATCGGGATTTTCCTCTTGGTGTTTCTGGTTATGACCGCTGGCTTTGAGTGGTATTACCACATCACCGGGCGGAAATACGACGGCCTGTTGGGACAGTATAAAAAGACCGGGACGGCCAATAAAAGCCCTTTTCACGGATTCCCCTTTTATGATCCGAAAGGACTCGACAACCGCGGAGGACGGGAGAGAAAAAAGGCGAAGAGGTAAGCGAACATTTCGCCTTCGCCGCCTTATAAAATGTTTTTCAAAGGGTGGGTACCTCGGATTCATATAGCGTTTCCAGCTGGATACGGCAGATCTCAGTTGGGCGGCAAAATGTCCGTCGTCCCTTCCCGGGCATAACCGGAAGCGGGGCCACTGACTCCCGGATGTCGGCGATATCGGCATGGCGCATAAAGAAGGGAAAATACCGGATACGGTCCTGAAAGGTCTCCACGTATTCCGTGGCCAGGGTAAGACACAGCTCCCGATTGTCCTGATCGTAGGCCTGCTGGATTTCCTCCAGCTCGTCCAGCAGATACTCCGTGTTTTCAGCTGAAAATGGAGGGTCACGATACTGGCCGACGCCACGCAGACCAGGATGACGGCGGCAATGATCAGACGCTTCATCTTCCTGTCACTCCTTTAGCTCGGCGGACCGTTGCCGGTTACCTTTGTATTGATCCTGCGAATGAGGGTATATTTTTTAGAACGGTCGGCGGTCATGAGAAACACCTCTTCCGGCCGACAGTGCTGGGATTTGAGGGCCTTTTCCAGCCATGGGCGGTCCAGCCGCACAGGACAGAGCCCATTCGATATCTGTCCGTCGTCTATGACGGTCATGGCCACCCGGTATCCGGCGGACCGCGTTCAGGTCACCGCAGGAGGGCGGCCGATATTCCGGCTTGAGCAGGACGCTGATTTGGCCGTTGGTCTCCGCAATGGCGTATTGGATCTGCTCGATATCGAACACGTTCTGTCCCCGCAGGGTTTCCATCATGTCGCCGATGGTGACCCGCATACGCCGAAGTGCCTGTTGGTCCAGCTTGCCGTTGTTGATGACCACCATCGGTCGTCCGCTGATGAGACGGTAGAAAAACGGAACCTTCAGCATCAGGCCGGAGAAAAGCAGCTCCATTGCTACCAGAACCAGAATGGGAATCAGGCCGTCCAGCAGCGGCATACCGACTTCCTGCATGGGAACGGCGGCCAGATCGGAGATCAGCAGAGTCACCACCAGGCTCCGCTGGCTGCAGGCTCAGCTGCCGTTTGCCCATGATCCGGATGGCAGCAATGATGAATATGTAGATGATAACGGTACGGATGGCGGTGATGATCATGGCGGATTCCTGCCTTTCTGTGAATGGGGGTAACGGCCCGGGGATAGTATGGGCGTCCCGGAAAAAATTTATTCAGCCCGGGCGCTGGATTTTCCCTTCGCCTTACCCTGCGGGAATCGCATATTCTGCGGTGCGCCGGCCCATACTGAAAGGCGGAACCTTGTCTGTTTTGTCAAAGAGCCACGCCTTGAACCGTACCGGAAGGGGCCAGAAAGGCAGGATTACTGCGTTATGTGGAATTCCCTCAAAGAATTGTTTCATTCCAGCGGCGGCCGGGAAAAGCTGGCGCCTCCTCCTCCTCCACCCCGTCCGATTCAGGCGTCTCTGATGGATAACCTGGTCTATCTTCGCGCTCAGTTCAGCGTCAGCTCCGATCTGACCATCCGGGAGATGGAGGCGGGCGGCTGTTCCGTGGCCCTCGTTACCCTGGAGGGAATGGTGGACCGGCACACCATCGCGGACGCCGTGCTGCTGCCGATGAGCCAGGTACCGGTTACCGGAGACCCGGTCAAGCTGATGGAGCATGTCCGGGACAAGGTGCTGGGGATCACCGATTTGCTCAGGTGACCACCATGGACGAGATGATCGGCCTGGTCTGCTCCGGATTCGCGGCGGTGCTGGTGGACGGCGTGCCGTATGCCGTCCTGGGAGGTTTCCAGAATTTCAAAATACGCGGTGTGGACGAACCCTGTTCCAAGATGACGGCCCGGGGTTCCCGGGAGGGCTTTACCGAGGCGATCCGCGTCAACATCAGCATGATCCGCCGCCGCATGAAGACGCCGGAGATGACCTTTGAAATGATGAGTGCGGGCAAAACCAGTCATACGGCGGTCTGCCTGTGCTATATGCGGGGACGGGTATCGGAGCGGCTGCTGGACGACGTGCGCTCCCGTATCGCCAATCTGCCTCTGGATGTAGTGTTAGAGTCAGGGTATATTCAGCCGTTTCTCGAAAACAGGAGGCTGTCCCTTTTCTCCAGCGTGGGCACCACCGAGCGGCCGGATACCCTGTGCGGCAAAGTGGCGGAGGGGCGTATCGCCGTATTGGTGGACGGCACCCCTTTGCCCCTGATCACCCCGCTTTTCGTGGAGCACTTCAGTCCATGGACGACTACGCCATCCATCCGTATTATGCGAGCTTTCTCCGTATGATCAAATATGTGGCGTTTTTTGTGGGGATGCTGCTGCCGGGACTGTATGTGGCGGTGGGGACCTTTCATCCGGAGATGCTGCCCTTTACCCTGATGCTTTCCTATTTCAAGTCCGATCTGGCCACGCCGTTTCCCCTGGTCGTGGAGGCCTTGCTGATCCATTTCCTTTTTGAAGTTATGCGGGAGGCGGGGCTGCGGTTCCCCAAGGCGGTGGGACATGCGGTCAGCATCGTGGGGGCCCTGGTTATCGGCGAATCGGCTGTAAGCGCGGGGCTTGTTGGCGCGCCCATGGTGATCGTGGTGGCGCTTACCGCCATCAGCTCCTTTGTTATTCCTTCTTTATATGGGTCGGTTACCTTGCTGCGCTTTTTGTTTATCGTCCTGGGGGGAACGCTGGGGCTTTACGGCATTATGATCGGTCTGTCCCTATTGCTGTGCAGCCTCTGCGCGGTGCATATTCAAAGCATTCCCTATACCGCCCCTGTCACCCCCTTCAGCCTGAAGGCGATGCGGGATGTGTTCATACGGGCGGATTGGCGTGAGCTGTGGAAACGGCAATTCCTGATCCAGAATGTGGTGGGCTCCCATTTGAAAAAACAGGATCCCTCTTCCGGCTCGCGGATACGGACGGGGAATAAGGCAAGTGCTGATACAATGGGCGTACGGGAAATTCCCGTCACTTACTAAAGGGGGAGAAATGCATGAACAAAAATACCCAGATCAGCGTATCTCAACTGGTCTGCCTGCTGCTGGTGAGCCGGAGGACCTCGGCCTTTACCGCTTCCCCCGCCCAGGGGATCGCGGCGGGAGGCTCAGGGCTGATGCTGTCCGCCCTGCTCCAGGCGCCGTTGCTGCTTCTGCTCTTCTTGCCTACCTGGTGGTTCGGCGGCGGACCAACCGGGCGGGAACTCTGGATTATGCGTATGTGCTGTTCGGGAAAAAAGGCGGCGGGGCGCTGGCGGTGCTGTACGGCCTGCTGTGCCTGTTGGTGGTGACCGGCGATCTGCTGCGCTTCCAAACCTTTGTATCCGTGGCGCTATCGCCGGATATGTCCCCGGATCGCCCTGGCGGTGGTGCTGGTGCTGTGCGTATTTTTTGCCGCTTCCTGCGGCTTCCAGGCGATTGCCCGGGCGGTAGCGTGGCGGCGGTGGTGCTTTGCTGCTGCTGATCTTTCTGGCGCTGGCGCTGCTGCCGGATATGAAGTCCCTTCATTTTTATCTCCGTTCTATTACGGAACGGAAGCGGTGGTGCGCGGCGCGGTAATGGAGCTGCCGCGCTGTTTGGAGGTGTCCGTGATCGGTCTGCTGCTGCCCTATGTCAACGGCAACGCACACAAGGGATATGCCGCGTGGACGGCGGTGCTGTCCGCCGCCCTGGTACTGATGCAGGCCACCGTCACCGGTGTGCTGGGGTTTTGCCGATGGAGTGCGTTTTCCGTTTTTATGCCGCGGTAACAGCGGCGGATGTGGGCTTTCTGCAGCGGATGGATATCGTGGCTCTGGCCGTTTGGATGATCGCTTTGTTTGTGAAAATGGCCTTTATGCCACCCTGTATATGAGTTCCGCCCAGCGCCTGTTTGGGGAAAGCACAAGCCGCTGCTGGCCTGGGCGGGAGGGATCGCTGTTTTTGCGGCGGGCACTCTTTTCGCCGGGATGGCGGCCAAGGCGCCGCCGGAAGTGGCGATGCCCTTCTTTATTGTACTGGCCGGAATATTTGCCGTGGCGGTGCCGCTGATATTGGTATTGGCCGATATCCTTCAGGAGGAGGAAAAAGCGGCTGTCCCGCGCATGAGGAAGGAGAAAGAGGCGTGAAAATTTGGATTATTCTGGGTCTGTTGGCCCTGGGTATGGCGCTGGTCCCCAGCTGTAAGGAAAAATCGCAGGTCAGCAGCCGGGTGATCGTGACCGCCCTGGGTATCGATGCCGCTGATGGAAAAGAGGGGCTTCAGCTGTCCGTCCAGTCAGTGGAGCCTCTGCTCACCTCCGGCAGCCTGACCGAGCAGCAGGAAAACGCCACCGCGGTGTACGGCGCCCAGGGGAGTCTATCGCCCAGGCGCTCAATTCCTTTGTTTCCTCTACCGGCCGCAGTGCCTTCATCATGCACAACCGCGTGATCGCGGTGGGGATGGATGCGCTGGAGGATCGTTCCCTGGATGAAACCCTGGACTATTTCATTCGTAATCACGAGGAAGGCCCCTGGTGGATATTGTCATCGTAAAAGGGAGGCATCCGCATATTGGAACTGAAAAGCACGGCCTTTACGGTGCCGGCGGAACAGATATCCATGATGCTGAAAGAGGGAAGGCATCAGGGAATAGCGGTACGTACCCGCCTGCTGGATGTGGAGCGGGCGGCCCAGCGGATATGACGCGGCGGTACCGTTGATCGAAACGGCGGGCGAAGGGGAGGAGCGGGCCGCCTCTGTGGCGGGCACCGCGTTGTTCCGTGACGGGTTCTACGCGGGCTCGCTGGGAGTAGAAGCCACCCGGGGGCTCTTGTTTGCCCGTGACGAATTGGAGACCTGCACCTATGCCTTGTCCCTGGGGGAGGAGACCAGGTGACGGTGGAGGTGGAGCATTCCTCCACCTCCCTGTCTGTGGAGACACAGGGAGACACGGCGCGTTTTGTGCTGCATATACAGGCGCAGGGGAGGTGGCGGATGAAACCCTGTCCCCGCAAACTCTGCGCGGCTGCCGGAGGTGGACCGGGAACTGTCTGCCCGCATCGAGGAGGAGGTCCTCCGCGCCATACGGGAAACGATTCAGGAGCAGGATTGTGACGCGGTTGGATTTCACCGGCGCCTGATGCAGTCGGCGCCCTCGCTGCTCCAGGGAAGGGAGGAGGAATGGAGGGACCGGCTGCGCACCTGTGAATATACGGTGCACGTGGATGCTCATGTGGACCGCTTCGGAGAAGGAAGCGGAACAATAAGAATAAAAGAAGCGCGCCAAGTGGCCTAACTTCCTCGTTTTAATCGGCTTTTTATCGATAAATTCCGGGCGGAGCTTGGAATAAAGGATTTTTGTTCTGTATAGAGTCCGGAATATCCCGACAGCATATAGCTGGCCGCCGCGGCCAGTGCGATATAAAGGATCGCCTCCGTCCCGAACAGCTCGATCCCCAGCAGGATGGAGGTCAGGGGGCAGTTGGTCACCCGCAGAATACCGCCACCAGCCCCAGTCCGGCTCCGAAGGAAGGATCCAGTCCAGCAGACTGCCGCCACATTGCCGAAGGTGGCGCCGACAGGAAAAAAACGGGGACGATTTCGCCGCCCTTATAGCCGGAGCACAGCGTTACCGCGGTGAGCAGCATTTTTGATTAAAAAGGCTTCCCGGCCGCTTCACCGCCGATGGCCCGGACGATTCCCTCCATACCCGTGCCATTGTAGTCCCGGCTGCTGCCCACCCATAGGTCAGCAGGATCACCAGCAGCCCGCCACGGCCGCCTTCAGATAGGGATTGGGAAGCAGGGGAGTCGTACCAGGACGGCATACGGTGCATGATGAGGCAGAACAGCATACTGACCAGGGCGCACAGCAACGCCAATGCCAGTACCTGCAGCACGGGCATAGGCGACAGGGCAGGGATCCCAGACAGGACATACTGAGCGCCGGAAATGCCGCAAAGAGCGGAAGGCCGGAGCCGATGACGGAGGCCAGCATACAGGGAACGATGGCGGAATAATACATGACCCCGACGCTGATGACCTCCACGGAAAATACGGCGGCGGCCAGAGGGCGTGCCGAAAAAGGGCGGAGAAAGCGGCGCTCATACCGCACATGGTCAGAATGCGGGCGTCTTTATCGTCAAACGCAGGGCGCCGCCGATTTTGGAGGAGATGCTGCCTCCTATTTGCAGCGCCGCCCCTTCCCGTCGGAGGAGCCGCCCAACAGATGGGTGATCACGGTGCTGATAAAAATCAACGGCGCGGTCCGCAGCCGCATGGGCTGGCCTCTCCGTACCGCCAACAGCACGGAATTGGTGCCCTGGTCCTTTTGCAGGCCGCTGACATGATACAGCCATACGATCAGCAGGCCGCCGATCGGCAGCAGCCAGAAGAAGCGGATACCGGGTCCGGGCGGCGCCCGCCCACTCGGTGCTGATATGGAACAGAATGCCTACAGCGCCCACCACCAGGCCGATGATACAGGCAAACAGCACCCATTTCAAAAAGGCGGCGAGTTCGGTCCCCAGCTGTTTGAGCCAGGCAGGAAAATCCATGGTTGGTTCCTCCTCTATATGCGGGACGGGCTGGATATGCGCCGCACGCCGCAACGGCGGAGCCTCTTTGGCCCCGCCGTATCGTCCTGCCATTCGTTCAGCGCATGTATTTTTTTCTGTGGGGAAGCGGCGCGGGCCAGGCGTCAGGATCTCCCGGTAACGATCGTAGGCACGGCCCACAGCTGTTTCCCACGAGGTAGATAGACCGTCCCGCCTGTTCGCCTGTGCGGGCCAGCCTCCCGATTGCGGCAGGCTTCCAGGAGCACCCGGGCGCAGTCGTCGGCGTTTTCCTCCGCCAAAAAGCCGGATACGCCGTCCTCTACTCCTTCGGAGGCGCAGCTCCCTCTTACCAACAGGGAGGGGCAGCTGCGCCGCGGCCTCCTTGACCACGATGCCGGAGGTGTCGTAGGTGGAAGGAAACAGAAACAGGTCCGCCAGACTATAATACACCCGCAGGTGGTCCCGGTTATAGACTGCCCCGGTAAAATGGCTTCTTCCTGAAGGCCGATCTCGGCGGCATATTGGCGAATGGCGGGCGCGTCGAGCCGTCGCCCACCATCCGAGCGCGGAAGGGAAGTCCCTCCGCCTTGACACAGGCCAGGAATCAGAATCAGGCGGATGTTTTTATACCACATCATACGGCCCACAAACAGAAAAACCAGGGCGTCGTCCGGAATGGCGTATTTATCCCGCAGAGCGGCCACCCGCTCCTCCTCCGCCTGGCCGAAGGCGAAATCGGTGCCGTTTTCCATGACCCGGTAGCCGCCCTGATAGCCGATGCGGCGCAGCGTGTCCCCCGCAGCCTTGGTGACCACCCAAACCTCGTCTACGGCCTTGATGTTTTCCAATACGAAGCGCAGGGCGATTTTCCGGAATTCGGGAGCTTTACCTTTTTCAATATCGATATCGAATTGGGTATGATAGGTGAGCACCACCGGCACCCGGGGGTGGTGATTGATATTTTTGACCAGGATAGACGAAGCAAAGGGCGCGTGCACATGCATCAGGTCAAAGCGGCGGTTATGCAGCTTGATCAGAGTGTCGGGAGAAAAGGGATTCCCCGCCCGATAGCCGATGCGCTTATCAGAGGGATGGAATGGTAACGAAACACATCGAAAGGATAATGGTCCGTCACCTTTTATAGTTAGGGGTGACCACCGTTACGTCGCAGTGCTTTTCCTGTAGGATGGAGGCGTAGTTTTTCACCGTCTGCGCCACGCCGTCGATGGTGGGGGAAGGAATCGTTGAACTCTCCGACATGGATTCGACTCATAAAGGCCCTCCTCAAGATGGGATGTCTCTATTTTACACGCAAAAGAGGCAGGGTTCAAGTGCCACGGCTTTCTTCTAAGCAAATGGCAAGGAATTTTTAAAGAAGTATTTAAAGTTTTCCCGCCGTATGATACAATGGACCCAGGGCCTCTATGTGTCAGGGCAAAGGATGTGGGAGCCCCTGGGTCAGGAGATTCTCATTGTACGTAGGGTATACTAGCCTTGGGACATGGCGCCGCAAAAATTTTCCTCCATATTTATAGGGCATGATCTCATATATAAAATAGTAGGTGTTTTTCTGATAAGCCACACTGAGAATAGGGGGCCGCTTATGGCGAAGGCGTTTACTGTACCGATGGCGGAAATCATTGAAGAAAATGGCCTGGAGACGGTTTATATGCCGTCCGACCCGGCCCATCTGATGATTTCCTGCTCGGACGTCAATCGGCCGGGGTTGGCCTTGGGGGATATTTCGATTATTTCGACCAGGATCGTATTCAGATCATGGGCAAAAGTGAGCATGGGTATCTGGCTGATTTGACTCAGGATATGCGGACCCGCCGCATTGAGGAATTTGTTTCGCAGACGCCCCCTGCCATTGTGGTTACCCGGGGATTGGAGATTCTTCCCGAATTGCGCGAGCTGTGAAAGGAATAACGTGGCGCTGCTGTCCACCAAGGAGGCCACCTCCAGCTTCATGGCGTCCCTGATCGCGTATCTCAACGTTCAGCTGGCCCGCGTATCACCCGCCACGGCGTCTTGGTGGAGGTTTACGGCGAGGGCATCCTGATGTTTGGCGACAGCGGCGTGGGCAAAAGTGAGACCGCCATCGAGTTGATCAAGCGGGGCCACCGGCTGATCGCAGACGACGCGGTGGAGATCCGCCGGGTGTCGGCCAAGTCGTTGGTGGGCTCCGCTCCGGAGAATATCCGCCACTTCATCGAGCTGCGCGGCATCGGGATCATCAATGCCCGGCGCATTTTCGGTATGGGCGCTGTCAAGGTGACGGAAAAGATCAATATGGTCATTCAGCTGGAGCCCTGGGACAACGAAAAGGTATACGACCGTATGGGGCTGGAGAACCAATATACGGATATTCTGGGTATTACGGTGCCCATGCTGACGATACCGGTCAAGCCGGGGCGGAACCTGGCCATCATCATCGAAGTGGCGGCGATGAACTACCGTCAAAAAAAGATGGGATACAACGCGGCTCAGGAGCTGATGCATAACCTGGGCATGACGGCGGAGCCGCCCTCCGAAGGTGCAGGCGGAATGGGACCGCCTGTAGAAGCGTTTCGGAGAGGGAGAGCGTTATGATCAATACACCGGTGGCGGATCTGCACTGCCACACCGTCGCTTCTACACATGCCTACAGTACGGTGGCCGAGCTGGCGCAGGCGGCGTCGGAGCAAGAGCTGTGCGCGGTGGCCTGCACCGACCATGGTCCCGTGATGCAGGACGCGCCGCATATCTGGCATTTTGCCAATCTGCATATCCTGCCCCGCGTCATGTCCGGCGTCCGGGTGCTGCAGGGCGTCGAAGCCAATGTGATGGACGGCGGACGGCTGGATATCGACAACGAGCTGGCAGGGAAGCTGGAGGTGGTGGTGGCCTCCATGCACGGCGGGATCATGCCCGACGGGGATGAGGAGTGCACCACCGCGGCCTGGCTTGCCGTTGCGGAAAATCCCCATGTGGATATTATCGGGCATTCCGGGCAGCCTGCTTTTGCTTTTTGACTACGAACGGGTGATCCCCGCCTTTGGCCGGAGCGGTAAAGCGGTGGAGATCAATGAGGCGAGCTTTACTATCCGTTCCGCCTCGATCCCCAACTGCCGCCGTATCGCGGCGCTGTGTAAAAAAGCACGGCGTGCGGGTATCGCTGGACAGCGACAGCCACTGCGCGGCCCAGGTGGGGCGGACGCCCCGGGGACTGCGGCTGCTGGAGGAATTGGATTTTCCGCCCGAGCTGATTATCAACAGCTCACCGGAACGGCTGGCCGCCTTTTTCCGGGAGCGCGGGATCGAGCTGTAAATTCGTATGCGGGGCCTTCGGGCCTTTCAAAATTATTACCTGAAGGATTATGCCGGGCGCGAACTCTCAGGCATAAAGGGAAAGGGTTGGAGTATCAATATGTACAGAATCGGCATTGATCTGGGCGGCACCAATATCAAAGCGGGTGTCGTCAACGACCGGTACGAAATCGTGGCGTCCGCCTGGTGTAAAAAACCAGGCTGCCCCGTCCGTCCCAGGAAATTCTGATGGATATGGCCCGCATGGCGCGGGAGGCCGCCGAAAAGGCCGGCCTGACCATGGACAACATCGCCAGCGTGGGCATCGGGATTCCGGGGTACCTGCAACGCAGACACCGGCGTGGTGGAATACGCCTGCAACGTACAGTTTGAAAACGTGCCGGTCCGGGATATCATGAACGGCTTATTGGGCAAGGATATCTACATAGAAAACGACGCCAACGCTGCCGCTCTGGGCGAGGCCCTGGTCCGGCGCAGCTAAAGGGGCGCAGAGTGCGGTGTGCATCACTCTGGGTACCGGCGTCGGCGGCGGGATCATCATCGACGGCCGCATCTATGGCGGCTTCAACTTCGCAGGCGCGGAGCTGGGCCATATCGTGATCAACGAAGGCGGCGAGCTGTGCGGCTGCGGTTACAGGGCTGCTGGGAGGCATATGCCTCCGCCACGGCTCTGATCAATCAGACCCGTCACGCCATGGTGAATCACCCCGACAGCAAAATGTGGAGATCGTTTACGATCTCGACAAGGTGGATGGGCGCACCGCCTTCGACGGCATGCGGGCGGGGGATGCCGTGGCTTCCAGGTGGTGGATACCTATATCCAGCACATTGCCTGCGGGCTGGTCAACGTGATCAACATTTTTCCAGCCCGAGGTCCTGTGTATCGGCGGCGGCATCTGCAAGGAGGGGGATACCCTGCTCAAGCCTCTGCAGGCACATCATCGAACGGGAGCGCTACAGCAAATACAGCACGCACCAGACCCGCCTGTGCGTGGCGAAGCTGGGCAACGACGCCGGGATCATCGGGGCGGCCTGTCTGGGGAAATAATAAGGGGAAAATCGGCGGTAAGGAGAATGCGCGGTGCGGGAGTACCAGGAGACGCTGAGACGGCTGGCGGAACAGGCGCGGCGGGAGGGCTGCGGCGCGGAGGAACAGGTTCCGCTGGCGCCGCTTACCTCCTTCCGTGTGGGAGGCCCCTGCGGATGCCTCTTTACGGCTCCGGGGCCGGAACCGGCACGGCGGATTCTCCGGCAATGCAGTGAAGAAGGTATCCCGCTTCTGATAGTGGGAAACGGCAGCAATCTGCTGGTGAGCGACCGGGGAGTTCCAGGGGCCGTGCTTCGGCTCTCGGGCGGCGACATCCGTTTTCATCACGGGCGGGTTAGCTGTCCCGCGGGAGTGCCTCTGAAAACGCTGTGCCGCGCGGCCCGCGACCACGGCCTGTCCGGCTTGGAATTCGCTTACGGCATTCCCGGGACAGTGGGCGGCGCCTTATTCATGAACGCCGGGGCCTATGGCGGTGAAATGAGTGAGGTGGTCACGGGCGCCGTGGCCGCCGATTCCGTGGAAACCGGCGGGAACTGACGGCAGAAGAGCTGGATCTGCGTTACCGGCACAGCCGGTTTATGGAAGAGGGGCTTTTTGGTGCTGGAGGCGGAACTGCGGCTGACTCCGGATGATCCGCGGGCCATTCACGGCCGGATGGAGGAATTCATGCGCCGGCGCCGGGAAAAGCAGCCTTTGGAATATCCCAGCGCGGGCAGCTTTTTCAAGCGTCCCCGGGTCACTACGCCGGGGCGCTCATCGAGAGCTGCGGACTGAAGGGATTTGCCGTCGGCGGTGCTCAGGTCAGCGAGAAGCATGCGGGCTTCATCATCAACCGGGGCGGCGCCACCAGTGCGGATGTAAAGGAGCTGGCGGGTCAGGTGATGCGGCGGGTTTTAGAGAGTACCGGCGTCCGTTTGGAGCCGGAAGTGCGTTTTATCGGCGAGGACCCCCGTCGGTCTGACAGGCGGTTTGAGGAATGGGAAAGGGCATCCAACTATGGAATTTGTCATCGTTACCGGCTTGTCCGGCGCGGGGAAATCCCGGGCGGTGGACGCGCTGGAGGACATCGGGTTTTATTGCGTGGACAATATGCCGCCGAAGCTGCTGTCAAGTTCGCGGAGCTTTGTCTCCAAGCCCAGGATCGTCAGCCTCGGGTGGCGATTGTCATCGACAGCCGCGGCGGATCGCAGTTTCAGGATCTGTTCGAAGGCCTGGACGCCATGAAGGCCCAGGGCGGCAACTATAAAATCTTATTTTTGGAATGCGGCGATCAGGAGCTGGCCCGCCGGTATAAAGGAAACCCGGCGCAAGCATCCGCTGGCGGCGGAGAACGGCGGCTCGGTAACCCGGGCGATCCAGGCGGAGCGCGCCCCTTCTCTGCCGGCGCGGCTGCGCACCGATTATCTGATCGATACCTCCCATCTGTCCCCCGCCCAGCTCCGGGGAACGCATCGCCCAGCTGTTTCTGGCCGATACGGCGGGGGCTATGATGGTACAGTGCATGTCCTTTGGATTCAAATACGGCTATCCCGCGGAGGCCGATCTGGTGATGGACGTGCGCTGCCTGCCCAACCCCTATTATGTGGAAGGGCTGCGGGAGAAAACCGGGCTGGACACCGAGGTGCGGGAATATGTGCTGGACCGGGACATTACCGGGGCTTCCAGACGCGCCTGTACGATTTGATTGACTATCTCCTGCCCCTTTACCGGGATGAGGGAAAAGCCAGCTGGTGATCGCGGTAGGCTGTACCGGCGGCCTAGGCATCGCTCGGTAGCGCTGGCGGAGGAGCTGGCCCGACATTTGATTTCCGCCGGACAGAAGGTCATGGTCAACCATCGTGACATCAGCAAATAGGAGCTTCGGCGGGCGGGGGCATCTCCGCCCGTTTTCCCCGGCGGGGAGTCAGCGCCGGTTTTACGCACACGTCTTGCGGTGGAGCATTCACTTGCACAGTGGGAAGGAAGGGACGTTTTCATGTCGTTTTCCTCGGAAGTGAAAAAGATGGCGGCGGCCCAGCCGGACAAGCCCTGCTGCCGGGCGGCCCAATTATACGGTATGCTGGAGATGGGGCATGCCTTTTCCCCGCCGCTATCTCCCTGCAGACGGAAAATCCGGCGGTGGCGCAGGGCTATGCGTCGCTGCTCCACGAGGTGTGCGCTGTCCCGGAGCCGGAGGTGCAGAGGCCTGTCAAAAAGAGTGGGTTTTTATATCGTGACGGTGCGGCACGCGGAGGACCGGCTCCGGGTGATGGAGCGCTTCGGGCACGGCCCCGGGGAGCTGAATCTCCGTCTCAACCGCGCCAACCTGGACTGTGAGGGCTGTGCCGCCGCCTATTTGCGGGGAGCCTTCCTGTCCTGCGGCCGGATCAATGAGTTGATTGATACGGCGGTAAGCCAGGGGGCGGCCTCGGTGGCCATTACCGACCACGGCGTCCATGTACGGCGTGGTGGATTTTTATAAGGCCGCCAAAAAGGCCAAGGGAATCACATCCGATCATCGGATGCGAGGTATACGTGTCTCCCCGGAAGCACACCGACAAAATCCATGAGTTTGATTCGGAAAACAGGCATCTTGGTGCTTCTCTGCAAAAACAATACCGGCTATCAAAACCTGGCGGCTATGGTGTCGGAGGCCTGGATCAACGGCTTTTACAATAAGCCCAGGGTGGACGACGAAATGCTGGAGGCCCACAGTGAGGGCCTGATCGCTCTTTCCGCCTGTCTGGCGGGGGATATTCCCCGGGCCCTGGTGCAGGGGAGACTATGACGCGGCCAAGGAAAAGGCGCTGAAATACAACCGGATTTTCGGTCAGGGGAATTTCTATTTAGAGCTTCAGGATCATGGGATCCGGGAACAAAAGCAGATCGCGCCCATGCTGATTGCCTTGTCCCAGGAGACGGGGATTCCCCTGGTAGTGACCAACGACTGCCACTATATTCACAAAGAGGACAGTAAGATGCATCAGGTCCTCCTGTGTATCCAGACCAACCATACCCTGGAGGATGACAATAACCTGGAATTTGGTTCCGATGAGTTTTATTTCAAAACAGAGGAGGAGATGCGCTCTGTTCCCACAG
>VOFE01002242.1_pt1 | contig 16001 bp, 16 predicted proteins | sample 5384071 | NCBI WGS metagenome assembly VOFE01 (sample SAMN12384724, study PRJNA508395) | human gut metagenome | isolation source: healthy gut D | host: Homo sapiens
ACGCGCACCTCCTGCCGGGGCGTCCTGCGATCGGTCTCCGCCCCTTCGTTCTCCTTGCCGTCGATCAGGATTTCGCCCTTGGGCGTAAGGCTGATACGGGCGATGTCGTCATACACCTCGCGGCTGCCTTCGCGGGTCACGAGCGTGATGTTCTCATAGGCCTCGGCCGAAGGCAGCCCGGAACCCGTGAAATCCGCACTCCAGAACAGGGCCGCCACAACGCCGGCGACCAGCAGGGAAGCGGCGGCGAAGAGCGCCGTCCGGTTGCGGCGGCGGGGAGGGGCTGCAAAACGGCGCCGGGCGTAATGGTCGGTCAGGATGCGGTCGAGCAGCAACTGTTTCTCCACGGACGGCAGCGCGGGATGGGTCTTGCCCACACGGCGCACCAGGCTCACGGCGCGCTCGAATTCGACCAGGTCCTGCGGATGGCGTTCGGTGTAACCGCACCAATAGCCGTCCTGCGCCCGCTCGGGATCGAGACACCACAAAACGAAGTCCGGGTCGGAGGTGAAGAACTCCGCCGTGTGCTTCTTAATATCGTCCGGTTTTATCATTGATTCCAACGTAATCTTCAAACTGCATGCTGCGGCTGCGGCGCCGCGCTCTTCCCTATGACGGCGAATCCGCCGTTTTGTCCCCCTCGAACCGCAAAAAACAGCGTCCGCCGTGTCAAGTGGCTATTTTCATCGTCTTGCCGCACTCCCTGCCCTTCCGAAGTTTGCCCAGCCCCTTCGACACGAACTTGCGGACGGCGTGGGGCGTGGCGTCGAGTATGACGGCGATGTCGTCATACTCCATCTCGTAGACGAAGCGCAGCAGCAGCGCCTCGCGCTGCTTGGGCGAGAGCTGGTTGAGCAGCGACTCGATCGTTTGGCGGATGCGCAGCACGTGCTCCGATTCGATCATCGCGTCGAGCGAGGTCAGCGACACCCGCAATCCCGGCTCCCGGTCCGAAAGGTCGCATTTGTCCACCCGCGAACGGTGCAGGTCGACCAGGCGGTTGTGAACGATCCGGAAAAGGTAGGCCTTGATGTTGACGATGCGGCCCAGGTCGACCTGGCGGGTCATAATGTCGAGGAATATGTCGTGGATGACATCCTTGACCGTTTCGTTGTCGAAACCGAACCCCATGCCGTAGGCATAGAGCGCATCGGCGTAACTGTTATACAACATAACATATACGTCGGTCTCTTCGGCATACTGCCGGTCGATTCGTCGGGTGTCGTACTTGCGTTGCCGAAACATTCGGTTCATTGGTTTGGTCGGTCATTCGATATAACGGAAAACCGTCCGGTTTGTCCCCCTGCAAGCGGTAAAAATCGAATAAAAAATGCGAAATAGCAAATTTTCGCTCCCCGGGGGACAAAACCGGAAACAGTTCGTCTTAAATTCGAAACCAATCTCTTTCGGAAAAATGATACGAAAACCGTATTTCAGTCTGTTCCTGCTCTGCCTGCCGCTCTTCTCGCTGTGCAGTTCGGGAAACGACGATCCCGCACCCGCCCCTGCACCTGGAAAAGAGTGGCTCGATCCGATTCGCGTCGCCACCTACAACATCCAGTACGACAACTCTTCCGATCAAGACAACAAATGGACGACCCGCCGGGATTTGCTTCGCCAACTACTCCAGAGCGAGAAGTTCGACATCTTCGGAGCGCAGGAGCCTTATCTGACCCAGATCAAGGACATCGAGCCGTTCCTCGACGGATACACCTGGGTCGGAGAAAACGTCATCGGTGACAAAACGGCCCAACGACGCCACTACAACCCCGTTTTCTACCGCAAGGACAAATTCGAAGTATTGGATATGGGATCGTTCTGGTACTCCGAAACGCCTTCCGCCCCCGGGTCCAAAGGCTGGGACTCCTATTCGCCCCGCATGTGCAACTGGGTGCATTTCCGCATCCGCGCGAACGGACGGGAATTCTACCATTTCAATTCGCACTTCGACCACATAGGGACCACGGCCCGCGCCGAGAGCGCCAAACTGCTGGTGGCCAAGGTCCGGGAGATCGCAGGCGGCAAACCGGCCTTTGCACGGGTGACTTCAATTCGAACCAAAACACCGAAGCCTACAAAACGATCGCCGGATCAGGCATCCTTGCCGACAGCTACGTCCGCTGTCCGTCCAAGACCAACGGAGACTGGCCCACCTACAACGGCTACAAATACATCTCGACGCCTCCCGCCGCTGCGTCGCGCATCGACCACGTCTTCGTCACGCCGAAGGACACGAAGGTCGTTTCGTGGCGCATCGTCAACAACAGTTACAACCGGAAATACCCCTCGGACCACTTCCCGGTCGTGATCGAATGGTCGCTGGCCGAATAGCCAGCCTTGCTGCCGGCAAATAAAACCTCTTCGCCAACTGGCGAAGAGGTTTTATTTGCCAAGGGATAAACGGAACGGACAGAAGCGCTTTTTTCCGCGCCCAGAGCCGGAAACCATCCCCCTTTCCGCTTTTACCCGCGAGCGTCTCCGATTATTGAAAAGAAATTCGTATCTTTGTGGGCTTGTTTCACGATAAGCGCAATTTGTCTGACAGCAACATAAACGAAACGAATAAATGGCGTTACAATGCGGCATCGTCGGCTTGCCGAACGTGGGTAAATCGACCCTTTTCAACTGCCTGTCCAATGCAAAGGCACAGGCGGCAAACTTTCCTTTCTGCACCATCGAGCCTAATGTGGGCGTGATCACGGTCCCCGACCGGCGGCTGATCCGCCTCGCGGAGATCGACAACCCCAAGCGCGTGGTCCCGACGACGATCGAAATCGTCGACATCGCGGGCCTCGTGAAGGGCGCCTCGAAGGGCGAAGGTCTGGGCAACAAATTTCTGGGCAACATCCGCAACACCCACGCGATCATCCATGTCCTGCGCTGTTTCGACAACGGCAACATCACCCACGTCGATGGCTCGATCGACCCCGTGCGCGACAAGGGCATCATCGACACGGAATTACAGCTGAAAGATCTCGAAACCGTCGAGAACCGGCTCTCCAAGACCCAGAAGCAGGCCACCTCGGGCGGCGACAAGCAGGCCAAGCGCGCCGTGGAGCTGCTCTTGCAGTACAAGGCGGCGCTGGAACAGGGGCTTTCGGCCCGCACCGTGGAACTCGACAAAGAGGACCGCAAACTGGTCGCCGACCTCAACCTGCTGACCGACAAGCCCGTGTTGTACGTCTGCAACGTCGACGAAAAGAGCGCCGCGACGGGCAATGCCTACACCGAGGCCGTCCGGGAGGCCATCGCCGGGGAGCAGGCCGAAATGCTCGTCATCGCCGCCGCCACGGAGGCCGACATCGCCGAGCTGGAAGACTTCGACGAGCGGCAGATGTTCCTCGAAGACCTCGGGCTGGAGGAGTCGGGCGTGGCGCGCCTGATCAAATCGGCCTACAAATTGCTTAATCTCGAAACGTTCTTCACCACCGGAGCCGACGAGACCCGTGCCTGGACCTACTTGCGCGGCATGAAAGCCCCGCAGACGGCCGGCATCATCCACACCGATTTCGAAAAGGGGTTCATCCGCGCCGAGGTGATCAAGTACGACGACTACACCGCCCTGGGTTCGGAGAAGGCGTGCCGCGATGCGGGCAAACTGTCGATCGAAGGCAAGGAGTATGTCGTCGAGGACGGCGACATCATGCACTTCCTGTTCAACGTCTGACGCCGCAAACCGGGATCGTAAAAAAATTAAAGAATACAGCTATGGAAAGACCAGTTCGGGTGCGCTTCGCGCCCAGCCCCACCGGGCCGCTGCACATCGGGGGCGTCCGCACGGCACTGTATAACTACCTGTTCGCCCGCCGGCACAAGGGAACGATGATCCTGCGCATCGAGGACACCGACTCGCAGCGGTTCGTCCCCGGAGCGGAGGATTACATTCTGGAATCGCTCAAATGGTGCGGCATCGAGATCGACGAAGGCGTGGGCGTCGGAGGGCCTCACGCCCCCTACCGCCAGAGCGAGCGGCGCGAAATCTACCTCAAATACGCCCTGCAACTCGTCGAGGCGGGCTGGGCCTACTACGCCTTCGACACGGCCGAGGAGTTGGACGCCCTGCGCAAGGAGGCCGAGGCACGCGGCGAGGCATTCGCCTACAATTACACCGTGCGCGAAAAGCTGGCCACCTCGCTGGCGCTGCCCGCCGAAGAGGTGAAGGCGCGCCTCGACCGCGGCGACCAGTGGGTGATCCGCTTCCGGATGCCCGAAAACGAAGTGGTCGCGATGGACGACCTGATCCGCGGCCACGTGGAGGTCAACACCTCGACGCTGGACGACAAGGTGCTCTACAAATCGGCCGACGCGCTGCCCACCTACCACCTGGCAAACATCGTCGACGACCGGCTGATGGAGGTGTCGCACGTCATCCGCGGCGAAGAGTGGCTGCCGTCGCTGCCGCTGCACTACCTCCTGTACAAAGCCTTCGGGTGGACGGACGTGCAGCCCCGGTTCGCCCACCTGCCCCTGCTGCTCAAACCCACGGGCGGCGGCAAGCTCTCGAAGCGCGACGGCGACAAGATGGGATTCCCGGTATTTCCGCTCTTCTGGACCTCTCCGACGGGCGAGACCGCCCACGGCTACCGCGAGGACGGCTATTTCCCCGAGGCGTTCATCAACATGCTGGCGCTGCTGGGCTGGAACCCCGGCACGGAGCAGGAGATCTTCTCGATGCAGGAGCTGATCGACAGCTTCTCGCTCGACCGCGTCTCGAAATCGGGCGCCCGATTCCAACCCGACAAGGCCCGGTGGTTCAACGCCCAGTACATGCACCACAAGACCGACGCCGAACTGGCGGCCCTCTACCAGCCGATCCTGCGCAACACGGCATCGAGGTTTCGGACGCCGTGGCCGGCAAAGCCGCGGGCATTATGAAGGAGCGCGCGACGTTCACGACCGATCTGTGGGACCTCACGTCGTTCTTCTTCGAGGCTCCCCGGGAGTATGAGGAAAAGCAGGTGCGCAAGTACTGGAAGGGGCAGAATCCCGCCATTCTGCGGGAGTTGCGCGACGTGCTGGCGGGAATCGACGACTTCTCGCTGGAGAACACCGAACGCATCGTCCACGCCTGGATCGAGGAGAAGGGCTACGGCATGGGCCAGGTGATGAACACCCTGCGGCTGGCGCTCGTGGGCGCCGGAAAAGGCCCGGGCATGTACGACGTAACGTCGTTCATCGGCAAAGCCGAGTGTCTGAAGCGTATCGACAATCTGCTGACCAATCTAAAACCCGCAATAGAGTAAAGTCGCCCTTTTCAAAGGGAGATTCAGAGGGATTTTCAACATGAGCCCCGGCGTTAAAAACGCCGTAATATAAGTTCGATGGGGGTTCATAGACAAAATCGCTCCGATCTAAAAACAACCTAACCCCGTCGAACTTATATTAAACTATGGTAGAAATCGAACAGAACGTCTGGGGCATGACCCCGGAAGGCGAGGCGATCATCCTCTACACGCTGCGCAACGACTCGGGGGCCGAAGTGCAGCTCACGAACTACGGCGCGGCGATCGTCTCGGTGAAGATGCCCGACCGCGAGGGCCGCATGGCCGACGTGGTGCTGGGATACAAACACCCCGAAGGCTACTTCTTCGACGGCGCCGCCTCGGGCAAGAGCGTGGGCCGCTGCGCCAACCGCATCGCTTTCGGGCAGATGACCGTCGAGGGAAAGGAATACCGGCTGGAAGTCAACAACGGCGTGAACCACCTGCACGGCGGCACGAAGAACTTCGCCAACCGCATCTGGGAGAGCCGCGTGGAGACCAACCGCGTGGTGATGTCGCTCGTCTCGGAGGACGGCGACCAGGGCTATCCCGGCGAGCTGTGCGTCGAGGCCGTCTTCGATTTCGACGACGACAACGCGCTGGAGATCACCTACCTCGCACGGACCGACAAGACGACCGTGGTGAACCTCACCAACCATGTCTATTTCAACCTCGCGGGCGAAGGCAGCGGGTCGGTGCTCGACCACGAACTGCGCCTGAACAGCTCGAAGATTCTGGAAATGAACGAACGCCAGATCCCCACGGGCAAGCTTCTGGACGCAGCCGGAACGCCGCAGGATTTTCGGGAGTTCCGCACTTTCCGCCCCGGCATCTCGTCGGAGTTCAACCACATCCGCGACTTCAAGGGCTATGACCATCCCTTCGTCGTCGACGGCTGGAAGCCCAACATCCTGGGCGAGGTCGGCACCCTGCGCGAACCCCGGTCGGGCCGTTCGGTGACGGTGCTCTCGTCGCAGCCCAGCGTGATGATCTACACCGGCAACTGGCTCGCGGGCGGATGCCCCGAAACCAAGTCGGGCGGCCGTTACGCCGACTACGACGGCGTGGCGATCGAATGTCAGAACTACCCCGACGCCGTGAACCACCCCGAATTCCCGTCGCCGCTGCTCAGACCCGGCGAAACCTACTGCCAGAAGATCGTATTCCGGTTCGGAACGTTCTAAGGAATTAAAAATGAAAAATTAAGAATTAAAAATTACCTGCGGAAAATCGCACTGTGCGTTTCGACAAATTGGAGGACCGAACTTATTTTCGGCACCAGATACATCGAAATTTACGGGTATCCTTTCCGACAATTTTTAATTCTTAATTTTTAATTTTTAATTTTTATTACTTACCTTTGCACCCGATATTTCAAAGGGGTGCCTTACTGTCAGGCTGAGATTATACCCATTGAACCGGAGACGGGTAATGCCGAGACCGGGACGCGTAATCAACAACTCATACCCCTTTTCAGTCTATTAACTCAAAAAGTTTAACGATGAAAAGGATTTTTCTGTTTCTTGCGGCTGCCGCGCTCTGCTCGGGCACAGCTGCGGGCTGAAGAGAAGCAGCCCGCCAACCAAAACGCCGGCGATTCGGTCAGAATGTACCGCTTGGGAGGTCGAGGTGACCGCCACGCGCGCAACCCCGACCACCCCCGTGGCCTACTCCGACATCCGGCGCGAAGAGATCGCCCGCAACAGCTACGGAACCGACATCCCCACGCTGCTGGCCCTGACCCCCTCGATGATCGCCACCAACGAAACGGGCATCGGCATCGGCGGCACGGCCGTGCGCCTGCGCGGCACGGACGCCACGCGTCTCAACGTCACGATCAACGGCGTGGCGATGAACAATCCCGACTCGCACTTGATGTACTGGTACGACACCGCCCGACCTGGTCTCGGCCGTGGGAAGCATTCAGGTGCAGCGCGGCGCCGGCATCTCGACCAACGGCACGGGAGCCTTCGGCGGAGCGGTCAACATGTCGACCGACGCCCTGCAAACCGAGTTCGGCGGCGACGCGTCGCTCTCCTACGGATCGTACAACACCAACAAGCAGGCCGTGCACATCTCCTCGGGGCTGCTGGGCGGCCACTGGACCCTCGACGCGCGGCTGACGCACATCGGCTCGGAAGGCTACATCGACCGCGGAGCCACGGACCTCAAATCCTACATGTTCCAGGCCGGCTACTACAACGGCGCACGATGCTCAAGCTGATTTCGTTCGGCGGCAAGGCCAAAACGGGACTCACCTACACGGGCGCGACGAAAGAGGAGATGCGTCTCAACGGCCGGAGGTTCCACACCGAGGGCATGTACTACACCTCGAACGGACCGCACTCCTATTATTATATGAAGGACGGCGAGCGGAGCGCGCCACGGTAGACTATTACGACGACCAGACGGACAACTACCTGCAAATCAACAACCAGCTGGTGCTCTCCCACCGTTTCAACGAGAAGTGGACCCTCAACGCCACGGGATTCTACACCTATGGCTACGGCTTCTACAAGCAGTACAAGGACGCACGCACGCTCTCCGAATACCTCAATATCCCGACCGACGTCGCTGCCGGAAAGGAGGCCGACCTCGTCCGCGAGAAGATCATGCGCAACCACCTCGGAGGTCTGAACGCCTCGGCGGCCTACTCGGTGCGGAAGCTCGACCTCGCCTTCGGCGGTTCGTACAGCTACTACTCCTGCCCCCACTGGGGCGTGCTCGACTGGGTGGACGGACTGGAAGGCAGCCAGATCGGCGGCCGCTGGTACGACAACGACGTGGACAAGCACGACGCCAACCTCTTCGCTCGCGCCAACTGGTCCGTGGCCAAAGGGTTGAGGCTCTTTGCGGACCTCCAGTACCGCTATGTCAGCTATCAGGCCTGGGGCGTCAACGACAACTACGTTTCGGAGGAGGTCGGGATGCAGCCCATCAACGTGGACAAACAGTACCACTTCTTCAATCCCCGCGCCGGCGTGAGCTACACGCTCGCCGAGCGCAACAACTTCTACCTCTCGTTCGCCGTGGCCCAGAAGGAGCCCACGCGCAGCGACTTCACCGACCGCTACATGTTCGCGGCCGACGACACCTACCCCTCGTCGGAGAAGCTCTACGACTGGGAGCTGGGCTACCAGTACACGGCACCGCGCCTCTCGCTGGGGGTGAATCTCTACTACATGAAGTACAAGGACCAGCTCGTGCCGACGGGCATGGTGAACGACGACAGCAACGCCCTCAACACCAACGTCCCGGACAGCTACCGCCGGGGCGTGGAGCTGTCGGCCTCGTGGCGCGCAACCGGGTGGTTCACCGTGGGGGCCAACGCCACCTTCTCGCAGAACCGCATCGAGAACTACGTCGACGCACTGAAGGATAGCCCCACCTACGGCAAGGAGCTGGGCGACATGACCATCGCCTATTCGCCCGACGTCATCGCCAACGCCTTCCTGAATTTCCACCACCGCGGATTCGAAGCCGTGTTCCACACCCAGCACGTCGGCAAGCAGTATTTCACCAACAACGAGAACGACGCCCTGTCGCTGGACGCCTACTGCGTGACCAACCTCAACCTCGCCTATACGTTCCGCACCCGTTCGGCGCGCAGCGTTCGGCTGGGCCTGCTGATCAACAACCTGTTCAATGCGGAATACGAGAGCAACGGCTACGGGTATTCGTACATGGACACGTGGAGCGGACCCGCGCCCGTACGCATCGACGAGGCCTACTACTTCCCGCAGGCGCCGCTGAACGTGCTGGCGAACGTCACGGTGAAATTTTAAAACGCGCGATTTCAACGTCGCTGAAACCGAATTTCAGCTCTGAAAACTAAATAATTGTACTTCGTGCATTGCGAGGCGTCGCAGATGCCGTGGCAATCCGGGCGAAAGTCGTGACCTTACAACGCTTCCAGCAGATTCCCACGTCGGACCTTCGGTCCTCTTCGGAATGACAATACGAATGTTGAAACAATGGACATAAAACTCCTCCTGCAAATCGCCGGCGTCCTGTTGGGATTGCTCTACCTCTGGCTCGAATACCGCGCCGACATCCGGCTGTGGATCGTGGGGCTTGTCATGCCTCTGATCCACGGGGCGCTCTACTACAAATCGGGGCTGTATGCCGACTGCTCGATGCAGGCTTACTACGTGCTGGCGGGGCTGTACGGGTGGCTCGTGTGGCGCAGGAGGGGCCGAAAAACGGACGCCGGGCTGACCGGCCCTGAAGATGCGGAGGGCGCAAAGCGGGCCGCCGCGCTGCGCATCGGCCACACGCCCCTGCGGACGGTCCCGGCGCTCGCAGGGGTCTACGCCGCGGCGCACATCGGGCTGTACCTGCTGCTGACCCGCTTCACGGACAGCACCGTACCCTTCTGGGACGCGGGGACCACGGCGCTGTCGGTCGTGGCGATGTGGATGCTGTCGCGCAAGCTGGTGGAGCAATGGCTCGTGTGGCTGGTCGTGGATCTGGTGACCGTCGGGCTTTACCTCTATAAGGACCTGCCCTACACCGCGGGGCTTTACGCCCTCTACTCGGCGCTGGCCGTGGCGGGTTACCTCCGATGGCGGCGGCAGGCCCGGGCTTAAAAATCCGTTTTACCTGCGAACGCGCGAACATGCGAACAAGGGGTGTTCGCCCCTGTTCGCGCGTTCGCCCGGTTAAGAACCGGGATTTGCATTGCGACTGGCAGCTTCGGCCCGCTCTCCGCCCGGTTCTGCGCCCGGTTAAGAACCGGGGTTTCAGGTTGCGAAAGGGGCCATTTTGCACCTCCTCCCGCCGCGTTCCGCGGCGAACGATTCCGGCCCGATGCCGGAGCCGTGAAACGAAGGCCCGGCTAAAAGCGCGAGCGCCGGCGTAAGACGCCGGTTTTAAGAGTGAGAGCGTCGTATCGGATATGATCCTTTCTGCGGCCCATCGCCCCTTAAACCCGCCTTTTAGGCGGGCGCCCGGAGCCAACGTTAGACGGGACGAAGTAGGCGAAGGCATCTGCCGGGGAGTTTTTGGGTACCTTTTTGCGGAAAAAAGGTACAAAACACCCGCGACATCGTCGCGGCTTTCTCTGTACTTTTGATGGCAACCGACGCACGCCGCACGAGCAGAGACCGCTTGCGGGCTATGCCGTGCCAGAAGGAGGAAAACGAGCGTAGCGAAGTTAAAAGCGCCAGAACCATCCGCATGTCGCTTTTCGCGGGAGTCTTCTCCGACCCGCGTTGAGCGGGCGCAGCAAGAACAAGACTATGCAGCCTCCCGCTCCGGGCACGCGGGCTGTCGGTTGTTCTTGTTCCGCTGCAAGCGAGAATGCGGACTTTTCTCGCCGCGTTTCGCGGCGAACGACTCGCCAGTCGAAGACTGCGATCAGTACTTTTTGCGGAAAAAAGGTACAAAGAAGTCTTGCGGGCGAAGACCGCGGTTGTCCTCGTTCCGCTGCAAGCGATAATGCGGCGGTTTAAAACCGCTTCCAGGGGCGATGCCGGGATTCTGCACGAACACGCGAACATACGAACATGCGAACAAGGGCGAACACCCCTTGTTCGCATGTTCGCGTGTTCGGGCGTTCGCGACGAGAGCAAGCCGAAGCCGCCAGCCGCAACCTAAATCCCGCGTCTCAAGCGGGTCAGCCAGATGTTGCGGAACTCCACGGGACCGCCCTCGCTCTGAAGCGCGATATACCCGCTGCGGACCGATCCGGTGCACTCGTTCTGCAAAACGCCGTTGACACAGACCGCGATATGATCGCCCACGCAGACGATCTCGGCACAGTTCCATTCGCCTGCGGGCCGCTCGCACTCCCCCCAGAAGCGCGCGGCTTGATGAAGACCCTTCCGTTGCTCTCCGCCCCGGCGATCTTCGCGCCGCCCAGCCCCAGCAGGTCGCCCGCGCGCCCCGCCTGCAACTGACACTCGACAGCCTCGGGCCAAAGCCGGTCACCGGCCTGCACACGCTGGAAAATGCCGCTGTTCGTCGCCTCGCCGATCCAACGCCACTCAACGTGAAGCCGGTAATCGTCGTAGGTCTCCTCCGTGCGCATGTACCCGAACGGACTGCCCGCTATGCGGATATTCCCGTTCTGCACGGAGAAGGCATCCCGGGCGTCGCCGACGCCCTCCGGGTCGGTGACGCACACCCATCCGGCGAGGTCCCGGCCGTTGAAAAGTTCGGTCCGCGGTTCGCGGCTGCACGAACCCGCTGCCAGCGCAAGGGTCAGCGCCGCAAAAAGAAATCGCATTCTCATCGTCATCGTATCGTTTTCGGAGGTTGAAGGTTCATTCCGGCAGCCCGTGCTCTTCGACATGACGCAGAATCTCCTCGCGCAGGCTCCGGGGCGTGACGCTGCGCCGCACGACCAGCAGGTAGGAGTTGCGTATCTGCTCGCGGATGAAGGCGTCGGGCAGGTCGCCCGCGGTGCGGATGCCGTTCCAGTGCGTCTTGTTGAAATGGTAGGCCGGGCCGATCTCCTCGTACCGCTCGCGCAGCCGGACCGCCTCGTCGGGGTCGCACTTCACGGCCACCTGCCCGAAATCGTTCATATCCGCGCAGGCGTACATCTTCCCGCCGACCTTGTAGACCAGCGTAGTTTCGTCGAAGGGCGTACATTCCTCGGTCAGGGGCAGCGACAGGCAGTAGTCGCGGAAACTCAGAACATCCATAACGGGTTCTTTTCCTCAAAGATATGATTTTTTTGGCACATCTATTGCGTTCCGAAATGAAGTAAAACCAAAATCAGGGTAAAAAATGAAAAAAATTCTCCTCTGTGTACCTCTGCTGGCAATCTTCGCGGCAGGATTTTTCGGCTGCTCGCAGCAGCGGCAATGGAACCACGAACAGCGCAAGGCCATGCGCGAGGCGCTGCGCAGCTACCGCCAGATGGTTTACCTCGACGACCTGAACGACGCCGAGTTCGTGCTCTTCTCCGACGAAGTGGCCGGGCAGCTCGAAAACAGTTATCCCGTCTACATGGAGTTCGTCCAGATGCAGGGCGTCGACGACACGGTGGACATGGTGGTCGTCTCGACGATCGTCGACGAACTGAACGCCGACGCCCGCAACATGCGGCACATCTACCCCTACAACTACCTCGTAGCGCAGGGCGTGCTGCCCGCAGCGGGCTTGACCACGAGCAGCAGAAAGCCTTTTACAACTGCTTCGCGGCGAAGGTCAATGCGACGTACGCCACGATGGACCAGTTCTTCAACGCCATTCTGGCCGACACGAGCGACATGTCGCAAATCCGTCAAATGGAAAGCCAGTGCGCCAACGACCTTTTCAGCTGGGTGGTGACCGAGGTGGACGTGATCGAGACCGTTCCGGCGACCCCGGCGGCCCCGAAAACCGCCGCCGGACAGCAGACCCCGGCGGCCCCGGCCAAAAATAGCTCCGGAACCCGTTCTGACACAATCGGTGCGCCTCGTGAGGGGCGCACCGATTCGTCATGTGCAAGACTGCCCTATTTATCGGCAAACAGCGACCGGGCGATGCCCAGCTCCAGTCCCCGCAGTTCGGCCAGTCCGCGCAGGCGGCCCAGACACGAATAACCCGGATTGGTCCTCTTTTTCAGGTCGTCGATCATCTGGTGCCCGTGGTCGGGACGCATCGGGATCGAAATGCGGCGGCGCTGCTGAATCTCCAGCAGGGCTTTCATCACGTCGTACATCGGCACGTCGCCCTCCAAATGGTTGGCCTCGTAGAAGTTGCCCTCGGCATCGCGCTGCGTCGAGCGCAGGTGGACGAAATTCACCCGGTCGCCCTGCCGCAGCATCATTCCCGGCAGGTCGTTCTTCGCCGACACGCCGAACGATCCCGTGCAGAGGCACAAACCGTTCGATGCGTTGGGAACCGCTGCGACCAGTTTCTCGAAATCGGATTCCGTGGAGAGGATGCGCGGCAGACCGAGGATCGGGAACGGAGGATCGTCGGGATGGATGGCCAGCACGGCGCCCGCCTCGTCGGCCACGGAGCCACCTCGCGCAGGAACGCCACGAGGTTCGCGCGCGCGTCTCGGCCGTGACATCTTTGTAGCGGTCCAGCTCCTGCTGGAACTGCTCCAGCGTGAAGCTCTCCTCCGAGCCGGGCAGACCGGCGATCATGTTGCGGGTGATAAGCTCGATCTCCGCGGCGTCCATCCGCCCGAAGCGGGCCTCGGCGCGGCGCGCTCGGCCTCGAATAGTCCTTCTCGGCGCCGGGGCGTTTGAGGATGTGGAGGTCGAAGGCCAGGAACGCCGCACGCTCGAACCGCAGGGCGCGCGATCCGTCGGGCAGTTCGTAGGCGAGGTTCGTGCGCGTCCAGTCCAGTACGGGCATGAAATTGTAGGTAATTACTTTAACGCCGCATTCGGCCAGATTGCGGACCGACTGCTTGTAGTTCTCGATGTAGCGTTGGAAATCGCCCGTGCGGGTCTTGATGTACTCGAGGACGGGGACGCTCTCCACGACCGACCAGCGAAGGCCCGCGTCGGCGACCGTCTTTCGGCGTTTTCGATCTCCCCGACGGTCCACACCTCGCCGTTGGGAATGTGATGGAGGGCGGTCACGATGTCGGTGGCCCTGGCCTGACGGATGTCCTGAAGGCTTACGGGGTCGTTCGGACCGTACCAGCGCCAGGATTGTTTGCAAAGATACATGGATGTATTGTTTTTAGGTTTTCAAATTTTTCACATACGGTGCTTTCTCCGCTGCAAGCACCTCATTCATTCGCAGTCTACGACTGGTGTTGTTTGCCGCCTTTTCGGTTGGCAGCTAACCGCGGCATGCGCCCGGGGGATATGCTACCTTTTGGTGGCAAAAGGTAGCACCAAAACCATCCGCATGTCGCTTTCGCGGGAACAACCTCCGGCCCGCGTTGAGCGGGCGCAGCAAGAACAAGACTATGCAGCCTCCCGCTCCGGGCACGCGGGCTGTCGGTTGTTCTTTCTCCGCTGCAAGCGAGAATGCGGCGGTTTAAAACCGCTTCCAGGGGCGATGCCGGAGCCGTGAAACGAAGGCCCGGCTAAAAGCGCGAGCGAAGGGGACGGGGCACGTGCGCCCCCGCGAATAGTCGCCCGGAGCCAGCGTTAGACGGGACGAAGTAGGCGCAGGCATCTGCCGGGGAGTTTTTGGTACTTTTTGCGGCCAAAAAGTACAAAGTACCCCGCGGGCGAAGACCGCGGTTGTCCTTTCTCCGCTGCAAGCGAGAATGCGGAGGTTGCACCTCCTGCAACGTTGCCGCTGGCCGCGAACGATCCCGGCCCGATGCCGTGCCCGTCAGACCCCGCCGAAGAGACGGCTCCCGCGGCGGATCAAATCGAGAAAGCGTCGAACCCGCCGTCGACGACGGCCAGCGCGCCCGTCACGAACGACGAAGCGTCGCTGACGAGGTAGTGAATCGTACCCAGCAGCTCCTCCGGCTCGGCGAAGCGTCCGGCGGGCGTGGGCGATGATCGTCCGCGCACGGTCGGTGTACGAACCGTCCTCGTTGGTCAGCAGCGCGCGGTTCTGGTTCGTCAGCAGAAAGCCCGGGACGATGGCGTTGACGCGCATTCGGGCTGAACTTCATGGCCAGTTCGGCGGCCATGTACTTCGTGTAGTTGGCGATGGCGGCCTTGGCGGCCTGTAGCCCACCACGCGGGTCAGCGGACGCAACGCCGACTCGGAGCAGAAGTTGACGATCACACCCTTCCTGCGGGCCGTCATGGCCTCGCCGAAGACCGTCGTGGGCAGCACCGTGCCGAACAGATTGAGGTCCACGACCTTGCGGAAAGCTTCGATCTCCAGATCGAGGAACGACTTGTCGGGAGCGATCGTCGCACCGCCCATGTTGCCGCCGGCGGCGTTCAGCAGGATGTCGATCTGTTGCCCCCCCAGGCCCGAGGCAGAATCGCCTCGCGGTTCGACACGAGCACCTCGCGGTTCAGCACGTCGGTCGCGAAGAAGAGCGCATCGCCGCCCGCGGCGCGGATTTTCGCCGACAAGCGCTTCGCCCGCCTTTTTTTCATCGCGGTCGAGCACAGCGACGCGTGCGCCCTGCCTGGCGAGGTAAACGCAGATCGAGCGGCCCAGAATCCCGGCCCCACCCGTCACAACGACGACACGGCCCCGGATGTCAAAGAGATTTTTCATGTTTTTCAGATGATGTTGTTTTTATAATACGGTATATTCTCTTTCAGCAGGGATGTCGATGGGCATGTTGTTGATCTTCGACGGAGCGCGGCCCTCGACGAGCCATTCTGCACAGGGCCATCACCGCGCGGTAGCCCTGCGCCTCGGGACGATGGGCGACGAGCGCCGTCACCACGCCCGCGGAGAGCATCTTTCCCCGTTGCGGCGGGATCACGTCGTAGCCCACCAGGCGCACGCCAAAAGCGCCGCCGCGCCGCCAGATAATTAAAGAATTATAACACGTCGAATTGAAGGTCACGGCCCCGGCAATCGACGGATTTTCGCGGAACATCTCATCCAGCACGCGGCCGTTGCAGGATTCTGTCGTCCACCCGCGCGCGCGGCGTAGTGCGCCTGGCCCCAGGAAGGCATGCGCTTCGAGGTAACTGCGGAATCCCGCCCGCGGTTGCGCCACTGGTTCGAACCGGCGTCGCCGACGGTGAACGATCCGGCCCACGACGATGTCCGCCCCGGATCGAGGCGGTCGAACAGCGCCTGTACGTCCAGCAGTCCGTCGTCGGCCACCGCCTCGGGCAACTGCTGCATACCGCCGCCGTTGTATTTGCAGACACCGATGGCGATGCTCATCAACAGGTTGTTGTAAAC
>VOFE01002257.1_pt1 | contig 16001 bp, 22 predicted proteins | sample 5384071 | NCBI WGS metagenome assembly VOFE01 (sample SAMN12384724, study PRJNA508395) | human gut metagenome | isolation source: healthy gut D | host: Homo sapiens
TCTCTGAAAGCGATGGGATTTAAGACGGCAGCCATGGCTCTTAGGGAGGATTCCTTTGATATTGATGATCCTCATCTGATGGCAGAAGAAAAACTGGCAGTAGTTCTTGGAACAGAGGGGGATGGCCTTGCTTCGGAGACCATTGCGGACTGTGATTATACGGTATGTATTCCAATGGCACACGGTGTGGATTCACTGAATGTGGCGGCAGCCAGTGCAGTTGCATTTTGGCAGCTGGGAAAACGCTAAATATTTAAGAGAGTTCCCGTTTTTTACGATCTTGCATTCCGGTTTTCTTCTTCCATATCCATCAGATGAAAAGAAAGCAACAGATACAGGATCTCGTTTCTGTCTGTAAGATCTGAATCCAGAAAAGCTTTGATCTTATCCAGACGATAAAGAAGAGTACTTCTGTGGATAAATAAAGCGCTGGCAGTATGAGAAATGTTCTGGTTGTGCTCCAGAAAACAACGCAGTGTTTCATAGAGATGAGATTGCTTTGCCTCATCCTTATATTTCATTGACAGAAGCTTTTCGTGACAGACCATGTAAGCAGGAAGCTTTTTGGTTGCCTGTTCCAGAATATAGGGCAGAGCGATGGAGTCAAAATAGTGGATACTTTCTGCGGGATTTTTGCGTTTTCCAACCTGCAGGGTAACAGAAGCCTGCGTGTATTGCCGGTGGAAATTGAAATGCCCAAGCATCTTCCGGCTGTATCCGGCGCTTAACATGCTGCTTTTGATAAAGCCCTCGATTTTATCGGAAATCTCATGGATAGTCAGAGTGCAGAGATCTAGATTGATAAAAAGCACAGCATTGCCTTTATGTTCCGTGGCACAGGTGGCAGGAATTGTATTTTCCAGATAGTTACAGATGGCATTAAGGGTCAGATTTTTCTGGTCGATCAGTCCGGTCTGGATCAGGATGCATTGATACATATGGGAAGAAAGCCATCCCACATTTGTCAGCTGCTGACTGATTTTTACATAATCAGCTCCGGGATCTGTCAGAATGGACATAAAAATCTGATGAAGAGGAAAAGCTTTATCCCGGCTGTGCATGATACCTGTGGAAAGTGCATGGGATACCATCTGGGAAAGGTACTCCAGAACAAAACCAAACGTATCATCCAGGGGAACCTCACCTTCGGAAAACATCAGCCTGTATACTGCTTTATCATTGTTGGAGATATTTACGCAAAGAGAAGGAGCAGCAAGGCCATTTCCCGGATAATAAAAATATCCGGTTTTATAAAAAGCCTCTTCGTAATGAGGATCCTGCTTCAGGCTGTCCACAATAGCCCAGGAATTTTCAGTGGAACCCAAAACAGAATTGGAAAGATCACTTAGATTCCAGTCTCTGGAGGCAATGATAGTAAAATCCATACCGATTAGCATTATTGGATTAGGAATAACGGAAGCTGTAAGATCTAGAAGCTCCTGGATAGATGCGTTCCGGAGACGGGAATCCATCAGGGACTGATTCCACTGATCATAGAGGATAAAAATATCCTGAATCCTGTTAAAGACAATATTGACTGGAATATCTTCAGGGATGATACACATGTTTGGCTGAGTTAATTCGTAGTTCTGATAGATTTTTCCAATCATCAGGAACAGAATATTTTGGGATGATGAAAAGTGAGCTGAAAATCCGGATCTGTGATAAGGTAAACACGTCCATCCTGAAGAACGGTGTTCTTTTCAAAGCAGGAAGGGCAGGAAAGGGTGGGGGATGTATCCAGCCTGGATGTATGCATGGAAAATGATTTCTGCAGGTGATAGCATATGAGTTTTGCACTGAGTTTCAAGGAAAATCCTCCCTCCTATATTTTGTAGGAAAAACAGGAATAATAGCCGTGTTATGTGGAATTGTGATTCTTTTGATTTACAGTATAATAGAATCATAAGGAAAAAACAAGTGCAGAAACAAGCCTTTTATATTGGGGTGTGGCAAAACAAGTGCGGAAAAAAGGGCAGGGCTGTATGTCTGTTAATGATCTTCCGAAGCTGATCAAAGAATACGGAAAAGATATCACATTTATGGGTGGTATCGATAACGGTAAGGTAGATCGATTTGACTGGAATCAGGAAATGATCGAAGAGTCAACAGATCAGCTTTTGCAGAGACTGTGGTAAGCTTTATTTTATTCCGTGCACCACTCATGGCCTGAATTTCTCATGTATCCCAGGTGTATATGAGGCAGTGGATAAGGAAATCGATAAAATGACAAAGGAAATGTTTTGATCGAAGCATAAGACTTATTAATAAGAAGTAAATAGAATAACAAAGGTCGGAAAAGCCTGCAAAACCCAGCAGAAAAGTGCTTTTCCGGCCTTTTTTTGTGAAATTCAGGAAAAAATAAAATTGTAAAGCAAAAACCCTTGACAGGTGTGCCGGAATCGTGTATGATAGCCAAGGTGATTACAGATGGAGAAATTTGTAGAGCAGACATTTTTATTTGATTTTTATGGAGAGCTTCTGACAGAGAGGCAGCGGCAGGTGTACACCAGTGTGGTATTTGAGGATTATTCCTTAAGTGAGGTTGCTGAGGAACTTGGCATCAGCAGACAGGGTGTGCATGATATGATCAGACGGTGCAATCGGACGTTGGAAGAATATGAAGAGAAGCTTCATCTGGTCGAGAAATTCCTGAACATCCGCAGTCAGGTCATAAAGATCCATGAACTGGCTGACAAGTACCACGCCGAAGATATTGCGGCGATTTCCAATGTGATATTAGAGGAGTTATGATCAATGGCATTTGAGAGTTTAACAGATAAACTGCAGAATGTATTTAAGAAGCTGAAGGGCAAGGGCCGTCTCACAGAGGCTGATGTCAAGGTAGCACTGAAGGAAGTTAAGATGGCGCTTCTGGAAGCGGATGTTAACTTTAAGGTCGTTAAGCAGTTTACGAAATCCGTTCAGGAAAAGGCTATCGGACAGGACGTTATGAATGGTCTGAATCCGGGACAGATGGTGATCAAGATCGTAAATGATGAGCTGGTCAACCTGATGGGAAGTGAGACAACAGAGCTTCCGATCAAACCGGGAATGGATCTTACCGTTCTTATGATGGTCGGTCTTCAGGGTGCAGGTAAGACAACGACGGTTGCCAAGCTGGCAGGCAAACTGAAATCCAAGGGAAAGAAACCACTGCTTGTGGCCTGTGATGTTTACCGTCCGGCAGCGATCACACAGCTGCAGGTCAACGGCGAGAAACAGGGCGTGGAAGTATTTTCCATGGGAGATAAGCAGAATCCTGTGGATATTGCAAAAGCAGCTATCGAGCATGCGAAATCCAATCAGCAGAATGTTGTGCTCATCGATACAGCAGGACGTCTTCACATTGATGAGGATATGATGCAGGAGCTTGAGGATATCAAAGCGAATGTGAATGTAGATGCTACAGTGCTTGTAGTTGATGCCATGACAGGACAGGATGCAGTAAATGTGGCGCAGAACTTTTCTGATAAAGTCGGCATTGATGGTGTGATCCTGACTAAGATGGACGGTGATACACGAGGCGGCGCTGCGCTTTCCATTAAAGCCGTGACCGGCAAACCGATCTTCTATGTTGGTATGGGAGAGAAGCTTTCAGATCTGGAACAGTTTTATCCAGAACGTATGGCTTCCAGGATCCTTGGAATGGGCGATGTAATGAGTCTGATCGAGAAGGTGGAAGCATCTGTGGATCAGGAACAGGCTCAGGAGATGCAAAAGAAGCTGAAGAAAATGGACTTCGACTTCAACGATTATCTTACCAGTATGGAACAGATGAACAAGATGGGCGGTATCGGCAGTATCCTGAACATGCTTCCGGGTATGGGCGGTAAGATGAAGGATATTGAGGGAATGATCGATGAGAAAGCCATGGACAGAACCAAGTCAATTATCCTTTCCATGACACCTCAGGAGAGAAGTAACCCCAACATTTTGAACATCTCACGCAAGAACCGTATTGCCAGAGGTGCAGGAGTAGATATCTCTGAAGTAAACCGTCTGGTGAAACAGTTTGAGCAGAGCAAGAAGATGATGAAACAGATGCCGGGATTAACAGGCGGCAAGATGAATATGGGAAAAAGAGGCGGCTTTAAGCTTCCCTTTTAATAAATAACAATAAATTTTCAGAAAGATAATTGGAGGAAAACAAAAATGGCAGTTAAGATCAGATTAAGAAGAATGGGACAGAAGAAAGCACCTTTCTATAGAATCGTAGTTGCAGATTCCCGCTGCAAACGTGACGGAAGATGCATCGCAGAGATCGGAACATATGATCCGAACCTTGACCCAAGCGTATACAAAATCGATGAAGAGGCAGCAAAAAAATGGCTTGCAGCTGGTGCTCAGCCTACAGAGGTAGTTGCTAAGCTTCTTAAACTTGCCGGAATCGAGAAATAATACCTGACAGATTTGGATCTGTGGCCTCAATGAGGTAGGAGCAAGGAGGTATGTAATGAAACAACTTGTAGAAGTAATTGCAAAATCTCTTGTTGAAAATCCGGATGAAGTAGTTGTTACTGAGACAGAAAAGGAAGACGCGATTATCGTTGAACTGAAAGTCGGACCTGCTGACATGGGCAAGGTTATCGGACGGCAGGGAAGAATTGCGAAGGCAATCCGTACTGTTGTGAAAGCGGCTTCTTCAAAAAGCAGCAAAAAAGTGATTGTAGATATTCTGCAATGAAAAAGAGACAGGAGCTGTGGATTCCATGGCTCCTGTTTTTACTCTGAAAGGGAGCAAAAATGGAAGATTTATTAAAGGTAGGAGTTATTACAACGACCCATGGCGTCCGTGGTGAAGTAAAAGTTTTTCCGACAACGGATGACGCAGAGCGTTTTCTTGATATTGAATATGTGCTTCTGGACACAGGAAAAGAGCTTCGCAGACTGAATATTCAGAATGTAAAGTTTTTTAAAAATCTTGCGATCCTGAAGTTTGAAGGCATTGACAACATCAATGATATTGAAATGTATAAGGGCCGTGAGCTTTGGATCCCACGTGAAGAGGCACAGGAGCTTGGCGAGGACGAATATTATGTGGCGGATCTCATCGGAATGGATGTACTTCTGGAGAATGGGGAGAAATTCGGAGTGCTCCGTGATGTGATGGAGACCGGCGCCAATGATGTTTATATTGTAGATCGTGTGGATGGCGAGGAAATCCTGCTTCCTGCGATCCATGACTGTGTTCTTGATGTGGATGTGGAAAAAAATACCATGACTGTACATTTGATGAAAGGGCTTGTTTAAATGAATTATCATGTACTTACATTATTTCCGGAAATGATCGAGAACGGAATGAACACAAGTATTACAGGCCGTGCCATTACAAAGGGACTGTTATCACTGGAAGCGATCAATATACGGGATTTTGCATTCAATAAGCACCAGAAGGTAGATGATTATCCTTATGGCGGCGGAGCCGGAATGCTGATGCAGGCGGAGCCGGTATATCTGTCTTATGAATCCATTGCAGAACGTATTGGAAGGAAACCCCGCGTGATCTTTCTGACTCCTCAGGGAAAAACCTTCAATCAGGATATGGCAAAAGAGTTTGCCCTGGAAGAAGACCTGGTATTCCTTTGTGGACACTATGAGGGAATTGATGAGCGTGTTCTGGAGGAAATCGTCACAGATTACGTATCTATCGGAGATTATGTGCTTACAGGCGGCGAACTTCCTGCAATGGTCATGATGGATTCCATTTCCAGAATGGTACCAGGTGTTCTGAATAATCAGGAATCCGGTGAGACGGAATCCTTTTCCGGGAATCTTCTGGAGTATCCCCAGTACAGCCGCCCGGAGGAATGGCATGGCAAAAGGTTCGGAGGTGCTGCTTTCCGGACACCATGCCAATGTGGATAAATGGAGAAGAGAGCAGTCTATCATCCGTACAGCCAAATGGAGGCCGGATCTTTTACCAAAAGCTGATCTGACCAACAAAGAGTGGAACGAGGTCCGCAGGCTTCGCAAACAGTGGAAAGAGGAAGTGGAAAAATAATTATGAAAACATCATTATATCCATAAAAAGCTGGAGAATAAAGATGAATACCAGACGGTATATGCGAAGTTTAAGGGCTCTGCCGCCGCACCGACAGCAGGGCTTCATTTTACTCCTGAGCTTCTGGAAAAAATGAAAGACAAAGGGGCAGAACTTCTTTTTGTGACACTCCACGTGGGAATAGGAACTTTTCGACCAGTTGCGGAAGAGAATATTGAGGATCACGAAATGCATCGGGAATGGTATACTATTGAAAAAGAAACAGCACAAAAAGTAAATGAGGCTAAAGAAGAAGGCCGACGGATCATCGCTGTGGGTACGACTTCTGTCAGAACTTTGGAGTCGGCGGGGCAAACAGGAAGAGTAGAGGCCGGCAGCAGCTGGACACAGCTTTATATCTATCCCGGATATCAGTGGCAGGTGGTAGATGCTATCGTGACGAATTTTCACCTGCCGGAATCAACTCTGATTATGATGATGGCATCTTTTGCTGGTTAAAGAAATAATCTTTTGCCGTTGTTATCGTAGCATGCGTTCAGACTTGTGTCATAATCAAAGGTCTCATCGGTACCCAACGTGCAGTCCCCGACTACGCTGAGCGTCAGTGAAACGGGATCTTTCACAGCAGCAGCTTCTTCTTTTGCCTTTTTGCGGCCTCCTCTTCCTGGGCCTTCTGCAGTGCAGCGGCTTCTGCAGCTTTCCGGGAAGAAATGCATGCACGTGTGGAAAAAATGATCACAAGAATAAGTATGATCAGGATCCCGCCAGCTGCAAGAAACATTTTCTGACGGCGTACCTGGTAATATCTGGATTTTTTGCTGATGTCATTCCTGCGAGTCCCAGTGGAATGTGAACGGGAATTACGGGATGCAGAACCAGAATGCTTCCGCCGTGCTTCCTGTGCTCTGGCGGCTTCTCTGCGTGCCTGCTCCGGATCATGGCCATGAGGCGGCCGCTTTCGATTGTCGTTTGCCATTCTTTCTCTCCTTCATATGTAAAGATATCTTTATTATAGAAAGAATGGTAAGTATTGTAAAGAAAGAATCGCGGACTTTTCAGAAAAAGAAGTTTTTGATATAATAATTAGGCCAAAAGGCAGAAATATAAACTACAGGGAGATGTTGCTGATATGGTATTATATATCGGAAATCATACAAGTTCGTCCAAAGGCTATGCTGCCATGGGGCGTCAGATGCTGAAAAACGGCGGAAATACGTTCGCTTTTTTTACCCGCAACCCCAGAGGCGGCAAGGCAAAAGAGATCGATCCCGCAGATGTGGAAAGATTTCTGGAGCTTTCCGGGGAAAATCATTTTGGAAAGCTGGTGGCCCATGCACCGTATACTATGAATGCCTGTGCCGCAAAAGAAAATCTGCGAGATTTTGCAAGAGAGATTATGGCAGATGATCTGAAACGTATGGAATATACACCGGGAAATTATTATAATTTTCACCCGGGCAGTCATGTAGGACAGGGAACTGAGACGGGAATTGCCAAAATCGCGGAAATCCTCAATGATGTCCTTACAGAAGAACAGAGTACGACCGTCCTTCTGGAAACTATGTCTGGCAAGGGTTCAGAAGTAGGAGCAACGTTTCAGGAGCTTCGTGATATCATTGACAGGGTGGAAAAAATAATAAACTGGGTGTCTGCCTGGATACCTGTCATGTATGGGATGGCGGTTATGATATTGTCCATGATCTGGATGGTGTTCTTGATGAGTTTGACCGGGTGATCGGCCTTTCCAGATTGAAGGCTGTTCATCTTAACGACAGTATAAACGGACTGGGCAGTCATAAGGATCGTCATGCAAAGATCGGCGAAGGTCAGATCGGCCTGGATGCACTTGTGAATGTGGTGTGCCATCCGGCTCTTGAGGGAATTCCCTTTATTCTGGAGACACCAAATGATGATGAAGGATGGAAAAGAGAAATTGCACTTTTACGAGAACGATATTTCATGAAAGGAGATTGATCCATGAAAAAGTTCAGATATTTTATCCTGGTGCTTGCCGGGGTGGCAGCGATGATGCTGGGAGGATGCAAAGATAAGGAAAAATACGACGAATCTGCTTTTCAGGATGACCTGGAACCTCTGAGTGAGGATGAAGTGGAGGCCATGGACCAGAATGGTGACGATGAGATGGCAGTAGCTGATGAAAGTGACCTGGAGCAGCTGCAGGATTCTGAAAATGCTGCAGGATCAGGAGACACAGATGGGTCCGCTTCATCGGATGCAGCAGACTCACAGAGCGAAAAGAAACTGGATGAAAATGGCACCTATACAGATAAAGATGAAGTGGCCCAGTACATTTATGAGTATGGCCATGTACCTTCCAATCTGACTGCTGCAGACTATGATAATGCAGACAGTATGCTTCCGGTAGAGGATGGCGTCACCTATCAGCAGTGCAGCCTTGATGATGCAGGGAAACAGAAGCTGATCTTCACTCAGGATGCAAAGCGCATTTATTACACAGACGATGACGGACAGTCTTTTGACGAGATCTATTAAAATCAAAAGAACAAAATAAGACCCCCGGATACAGATAAACGATCAGTATCCGGGGGATTTTGCATGTCAGGTCTGAGACTGATCAGTGGACCAGATTTTTCATTTCAGCTCCATCCATAAAAGTTTTTGCGTTTTCCAGGGTTGTCTCCGCAATATTGGTCAGTGCTTCTACCGTAAAGAATCCCTGATGTGAGGTCATGGTCACATTTGGGAAGGACAGAAGACGCTGGATCGTGGAAGTAGGAAGAATGCTGCTTGACATGTCTTCATATACATATGCGGATTCTTCTTCGTAAACATCCAGACCAACGGCGAAGAATTTGTGATCACGGATACCTGCGATCAAATCATCGGTTTTGATCAGTCCACCTCTGGAGGTATTTACAAGGATCACACCATCTTTCATTTTTGCAATCGTTTCGGAGTTGATCAGATGCTCTGTTTCCGGAGTCATCGGACAGTGCAGACTGATCAGATCACTGGTGGAAAGAAGTTCATCCAGTGAAACATACTCCAGAAAGTCAAGATTTTTATTAGGGAAAAGATCATAAGCAATTACCTTCATGCCAAAGCCGCGACAGATTTTTGCCATTGCCTGACCGATTTTTCCGGTGCCGATGATGCCGGCAGTTTTCTGATAAAAGTTAACGCCCATGAGACCGTTCAGTGCAAAGTTATTTTCACGGCATTTGATATATGCCTTGTGGGTGTGCCGGTTGGCGGTAAGTGCCAGTGCCATGGCGTGTTCGGCAACTGCTTCCGGAGAATAACCGGGAACACGTGCCACCTGGATCCCGCATTTTGCTGTAGTTTCCAGATCAACATTATTGTATCCGGCACAGCGCATCAGGATCAGTTTTACACCCTGGCGGTGAAGCTCTTCAATGACCGGTGCGCCAAGGTCTGCATTTACAAATGCACAGATGGCATCGTAGCCGTGGGCAAGAGCTGCGGTTTCTTCATGGATATTTGCTTCAATGAATTTAACTTCAATACCAGGATAGGACGGAAGCAGCTTCTCAAAAAATTCTCTATCGTAGCTCTTGGTGTCATAAAACAAAATTTTCATAATTGTTGCTCCTCTCTGGAAATAATTATTTTCCGAAAAAATAATACCATAATAGTAGGAATTTGGAAAGTGGGGAAAGCGATAAAATTTATCAAAAAAATGGTTTTGTTTTGGAATTATGATATCCATAATAAATAAAAATTATACGAAATACAAAAAAAAGAGAGCATTTTATGCACTGTCATCTGATGGAACAGATGTTGTGATACATGAAAATGCTCTCTGTCTGGATATGAGATAATTATTCAGCCAGACTATAAAGATCAGAATAGAATTCGGATAGGAGATGTTGACACATTCTCCATTTTTGATGGAAAGTGTTCTTTCACAAAGCAGTCCTGCTACTGCAAAAAAGACATGGCTACACGGTGATCCAGATGAGAATCGATCTCTGCGCCATGAAGGGCTTTTCCACCATGAATGATCATGCCATCTTCGGTTTCCTGGATCTCTGCGCCCATTTTCCGAAGATTTTCCGTCATAACCTGGATGCGGTCGGACTCTTTGACACGAAGCTCCTGTGCATCCCGGATAACAGTGGTTCCTTCTGCAAAAGCTGCCATAACGGCGATCATCGGAAGTTCATCGATCAGAGTAGGAATGATCGCGCCTTCTATTGTGGTCCCGTGAAGCGCAGAGGAGCGGATCAGAAGATCGGCAGTAGGTTCGCCCTCTGTGGTTTCATTGAGAAGAGTGATATCTGCTCCCATGGCCCTGCATACACGGAGGATGCCGTCACGGGTCGGGTTGATCCCCACATTTTTCAGAAGGATCTCACTGTTGGGAACAAGAAGACCTGCTGCGATAAAATAAGCTGCAGAAGAGATATCTCCCGGAACCAGGATCTCACGTCCGTAAAGAGATGGGTCCGGTTTGATAGATGCTGTTGTTCCCTCTGCGGTTACATTGGCACCAAAGTAATTCAGCATGATCTCCGTGTGATTTCTGGAAAGGACCGGTTCTGTTACACGGGTAATGCCGTCAGAGTACATTCCGGCAAGAAGTACGCAGGATTTTACCTGGGCAGATGCTACCGGAGAATTGTAGTGGATGGCATGGAGCTTTTTTCCGGAGATCTTAAGCGGTGCACATCCGTTTCCGTTGAGACTTATGATATCGGCACCCATTTGGGAAAGCGGAGTCATGATCCGTTTCATAGGGCGTTTCTGGATGGAAGCATCGCCGGTAAGCTCTGATACAAAGTCCTGTCCTGCAAGGATCCCGGAGATGAGGCGGGTGGTGGTACCGCTGTTACCGACGTCAAGAGTCTCTGACGGAGCACTGAGACCATGGAGACCTTTTCCGTGGACCAGGATCTCTCCTTCTGTATTTTCAATGTTAATACCCATTTTCCGGAAACAGGAAATAGTGGAGAGACAGTCTGCACCCTCCAGAAAATTTGTGATTTTGGTAGTGCCTTCTGCAAGAGAGCCGAACATGACAGCTCTGTGAGAAATGGATTTATCTCCGGGAATGGCAAGAGAGCCGGATAATTTTTTTGCTTTTTTGATTTCCATATTAGTACCTGCCTGTATTGTTATTTTTGAAATACATGGCAGCAGATCGGATATCTGCTGCCGTTTATATATCAGCGTTCGCAGATCTTGTAATTACGTTTTGTAAGAAGCACTTTAGCCTGCTCCAGAGCTGCGTCTGTATAAAATTCGATCTTCAGAACGCCATCTTCAAATTCTCGGTTGTGGATAATACCGATATTTTTGATGCTGACCTTTTCTGTTGCAAGGATGGTTGCGATGGTTGCAATGGCACCGGCCTCATCTGCCACATCGATATAAAGGACATAGGAGCGGGGGATCAGGCTGTTGTCTACAATGTCAATGGAGTCACGGTAATCCTTGGAGCTTGCAAACATGTCAAAGATGTTGTCAGCTTCTTTGTTGTCAATGGAACAGCGGATCTGGATCAGCATACGGATAAATTCATCCAGAACCGTGGAAATGTTTTTCTGATTTTCCAGACAGATCTGTTCCCACATAACCGGTGAAGAAGAGGCAATACGTGTGATATCACGGAAACCGCCGGCTGCGATCATTTTCATATACTGGGCGTCGTTATCCAGAAGATTTACAAGATTTACAAGAGCGGAGGCTACGATATGAGGAAGGTGGCTGACTCCTGCCGTGATGAAATCATGTTCTTCTGCAGTGATAACAAGGGGGATCACCAAGAGAGGAGATCAGTTCTGTGAAATCAGAAATCTTTTCCAAAGCAACTTCTCCTCCCGGAGTGATGATATAATAAGCATTTTCCAGAAGATGATCACTGGAATTGGAAAAACCGCTGCGTTCGGAGCCTGCCATAGGATGACCGCCGATGAAGCGTCCTTCAAGTCCGAGCTCGGTTACTTTTTCGTGGATAACACTTTTTACACTGCCTACATCTGTGAGGATACAGTTCTTTCCAAGAGAATCTTTGATCTTTTCCATGTATTCCACATTAAATTCTACAGGTGCACAGAGAAAAAGATAATCACAGTTATATAACTGCTCATCGTCAATATCACAGATCCCGTTGATCACGTTTAAACTGACTGCCTCTGCCAGAGCACTTCTGTCTTTGTCAAAGGCAAGCAGGCGATAATCCGGGTGAAATTTTCGGATGGTTCTGGCAATGGAGCCGCCGATCAGTCCAAGACCGATAAAACCTATGGTTTTCATAGTACTTCAGAGTCCTTTCAGGTTACTTTTTACTTTTATTCTTTAATAGTGTAAATCACGACTATATTGTAAAAGAAAGTGTGAAAAATGTCAACAAATGTTAGCGGAAACAGGAAGGCCATTTTTGTAGCTGTTTACCGGTAATGTTTTGCGAACAGGGAAGAGTAATAGAAAGTTACTGTTCATTGGTAATATTCCGCGAGGTGTTTTTTGTGAGCGAAGGTCACGGAAAACCCGAGACATACCGCGCGAATTTATGTGATCAGCATAAATTCTGTGCATCGCGAAGCGTGTTGCTGAGAACGGAGTGAACAGTAACAATAGAAAAAGGCTTGAGAAATCGGAGATTTCGGACGTATAATATAATAAGAAAAAAACAATATAAGATACAGAGGAGAATTTATCATGAAATATCAGTCAGTTATGGATCTTCACACACATACCGTAGCCAGCGGACATGCATACTGCACACTTCGCGAGATGGCCAGGGCTGCTTCCGATAAAGGTCTTGAACTCCTGGGAATCACAGAGCATGCACCGAAAATGCCCGGAACCTGTCATAAGTTTTATTTCCAGAATATAAAGGTAGTACCCCGTGAAATGTACGGGATCCAGCTGCTTCTGGGTTCGGAGGTAAATATCCTGGATGCGGCGGGAACGGTAGATCTTGAGCAGAAAACCCTGGAGAAGCTGGACGTGGTCATTGCAAGTCTTCATGTTCCATGCATCAGACCAGGCAGCAGACAGGAGAATACGGAGGCCTATCTTAATGCTATGAAGAATCCGTGTGTCAATATCATCGGACATCCGGATGACGGAAGATACGAGGTTGACTATGAGGCGCTTGTACAGGGCGCCAGAGAATACGGTAAAGTCCTGGAGCTGAACAATCACTCCATGGACCCTGACTGTAACCGTGAGAATGCAGTAGAGAATGATACCATCATGCTGGAATACTGCAAAAAATATCGGGTACCTGTGGTGATGGACAGTGATGCCCATTTTGATCTTCTGATCGGGGAGTTTGATCTTGCCAGAGACCTTCTGACTAAACTGGATTTTCCGGAGGAGCTGGTACTGAACCGTTCTGTGGATGCCGTGAAAAAGTATGTAAACCGGAAATTCTGAAAGATAGACGACTGTTCTGTATTAATTGACGGTAATACGAAAAACTTTCTGAAAAAAAGTTGTCAAAATTGAATAAAATACTTGAAATTTGCATGGAAATTTAGTAAAAAGGTATTACATATGGACGTTTTCAGAACAGACCGAATCAGAAATGTAGTCCTATTAGGTCATGGTGGCGCAGGCAAAACAACGCTGGCTGAGGCAATGGCTTATCTGGCAGGTATGACAAGCAGACTCGGACGTGTTGAGGATGGCAATACTGTCAGCGATTATGACAAGAAGAAATAAAGAGACATTTTTCCATCACAACTTCTCTGATCCCGGTACCATGGGATAAGATGAAGGTAAATGTACTGGATACTCCCGGATACTTCGATTTTGTGGGAGAAGTAGAGGAGGCAGTAAGCGCCGCAGATGCAGCGATCATTGTAGTTTCCGGTAAAGCAGGCGTTCAGGTTGGAACACAGAAGGCATGGAACTTATGTGAGAAATATAAACTTCCGAGAATGATCTTTGTTACAGATATGGACGTAGATGATGTCAGCTATCGTGAGGTCGTGGAAGAGCTGACAGAGCTGTACGGCAAGAGGATCGCTCCCCTTCATTTCCCGATCCGTGAGGATGGTAAGTTTGTAGGTTATGTCAATGTTGTGAAGCAGGCAGGAAGAAGATATATTGATAAGGCCGGCAAGGAAGAATGCCCGGTTCCGGATTATCTGACAGAATATCTTGAGAAATATCATGAAACTCTGATGGAGTCTGTTGCAGAGACAAGCGAAGAATTTATGGACCGTTATTTCGAGGGAGATACCTTCTCCGTAGCGGAGGTTTCCGCCGCTATTGCAACCAATGTACAGGATGGAAGTATTGTTCCGGTATGCATGGGATCACCGGTGAACCTTCGCGGTGTATCTAACTTACTGGATGATATCTGCGGTTATTTCCCAAGCCCAAGCAAACGCTCCTGCAATGGTATCGCACAGAAGACTAACGAGATCTTTGAGGCCAATTATGACTTTGCCAAGGCAAAATCCGCCTATGTATTTAAGACTATCGCGGATCCGTTCCTTGGTAAATATTCTCTGATCAAGGTATGCTCCGGTGTGCTGAAATCCGATGATACACTTCTTAATGTAGAGAAAGGAACAGAGGAGCGTGTAAACAAGCTTTATGTCATGGAAGGTTCCAAACCGATCGAAGTTCCGGAGCTTTTTGCAGGGGATATCGGTGCCATTGCCAAGCTTGGCAGTGTACAGACCGGTGACAGCCTTGCAACAAAGGCGAATCCGATCCTTTATCCAAAGGCTGTCCTTTCCACACCATATACCTATAAGAGATTTAAGGCAGTGAAGAAGGGTGACGAGGATAAGATCGCCCAGTCACTTGCCAAGATGATGACAGAGGACAGAACACTGAAGGAAAAAATGACAGTGCAAACCGTCAGAGCCTTATCTATGGTATCGGTGATCAGCATCTCGATATCGTTGTCAGCAAGCTGAAGGAGCGCTATAAAGTGGATGTGGAGCTTTCCAAACCGAAGGTTCCGTTCCGCGAGACACTCCGTAAGAATGCAGATGTAGAGGGTAAACATAAGAAACAGTCCGGTGGACATGGACAGTATGGACATGTTAAGATGCGCTTCGAGCCATCAGGCGATCTGGAAACACCGTATGAATTTGAACAGGTGGTAGTAGGTGGTGCTGTACCGAAGAATTACTTCCCGGCTGTTGAGAAGGGACTTCAGGAATGTGTTCTCAAGGGACCTCTGGCTGCATATCCGGTAGTTGGTGTGAAAGCTACCTTATACGATGGATCTTATCATCCGGTAGACTCCTCAGAAATGGCATTTAAGATGGCAACTATCCTTGCATTCAAGAAGGGCTTTATGGATGCATCACCGATTCTTCTGGAGCCGATCGTTTCCATGAAGGTTACAGTTCCGGATAATTATACCGGAGATGTTATGGGAGATTTGAACAAGAGAATGAAGAACAGTATCGCAGTCTTTCGCGCAGATTAAACAAGAAAATGATTCTGATCGATGCTTATCCGGAAGGCGCTTATACCTTCCAGAATGTCGGTATAGATGATTATTCGGGAGGGTATCAGATCGGAGAATACCTGTATTCCTGTGGATATAAGAAAGCATTGTTCGTTGCGGAAACGGAGAGAGACAGTGATTACTATCGGTGGATGGGATTCAAACAGGCGATGGAAAAATCGGGGGGATTCTGCAGTCGCTCCCGATATATAATTATTCCGAGTGAAAAAAGATTGCGTCTCAGAAAATACAGAGAGCTTCTCCCACGTTTTTTAGAAGCAAAGGCACTTGCATTTTCTTCAGATTATAATGCAATGGAAGCGATAAATTTCTTTTTTGATGAAGGCATCATGGTTCCGGATCAGATTTCTGTTACAGGATATGATGACAGTGTCTACGCAAGTATGGTTCGACCGAAACTGACAACGGTTCATCAGGATGTTCCGCAAAAGGCGCATGTGGCGCTGAAACGTCTGCTGAAATTAATTCAGGGAGAGACGCTGGACGAATTAAATATAAAAAATCCAGTCTATCTGGTAAAGAGGGATTCTGTCAGGGAATGACAGG
>VOFE01002473.1_pt1 | contig 16001 bp, 25 predicted proteins | sample 5384071 | NCBI WGS metagenome assembly VOFE01 (sample SAMN12384724, study PRJNA508395) | human gut metagenome | isolation source: healthy gut D | host: Homo sapiens
CTGCATCTGAAAGAATATCTCCCAGTGTCGTGACTCCCGGGAAAAAGCTATCCTGCGTGTCCATATCATTTGCAGAAATAGAAATATTCAGCGGCAGTCCTGATGTCTGTGCGAACATCGCTCCCATTGTCCATGTAGTTCCTGCCAGAGAATATCCTCCGTTCAGTTTTGGATCTGCTCCTGAGAAGTCCTCATTGGTCTGTGCGATTTCTGTAAGCTCAGGAATCACATTCTCATCAAATGCTCCTCCATCATCAACATCAGAATATGTCGTTTCCATTGATTCCAGGAAAATATAGATCAGATTTCTTTTTCTGTTCCGGGAAAACCACTTCAACATCCGTAGGATCTACATACTCATCCTCAATAAACTTTGATTCTGTATTCTGATCTTTCAGATAATCTCCGACTCCCAGTTCTGTCCAGGTATATCCCAACATCACAATAATCCCGACCAGTGCGACCAGGTTGATGATTCCTTTGTATTCGTTCCTTCTGCTGCTATAGACTGGATTGTCCATGTTGCATTATTATTCAACTGATACTTGATCAGAGCATTGATCTGTTCCTGAGACATATTTGTCTCAACATCTTTGCTGACCTGTTCCATAATTCATTTGCCTTCAAAAGCATTGTCAGGGAAGACATTAGCATTGCAGTAATAACCGCCTGCTGATTTTTCCTCTCTGATTGTCTCCATCAGGAAGATTGTGTCTGCAAAATGCAAGAGCTTCTTTACCATTAAAATGATTATACCCTTCCTGAACATCCATAGTATATTCTGAATCTTTACTTGTCGTAAATGCAAATTCAGAATATACATCAATTCCGCCAAGCGTATCAACAATATCAATTAATGAAGTGAAATTTAATCTCGCATAATAATTAATATCTGTCTCATATAATTCACCCAAAGTTTTCATAGATGCATCTATACCATAGATTCCCGCATGTGTTAACTTATCTCTCTGTCCTCCTGAAACTCCCGGAATAGGAACATAATAATCACGCGGTGTTGTTACAAGTAATATCTGATGTGTTTGTGGATTTACAACTGCAATAATATTCACGTCACTTCGACTTGTTTCTGATACATCACCATAAACATCAATACCACTGATATAAACTGTAAATGGTTCTTTTATAATACTGTCATCTGTTGCTCCTGTTGAATTTCCGAAATCCAACTCAACACGTATATTAAATGTATACAACACTTTCACTTTATCGCTATAACCATCTACTGCTTCTTCCATCAGACTTGTATATGCACTGTTATAAATGATTGCATCACAATCCCCATCAATCAAAGCCTGTGCTTGTGTAATGCGGACAGAATCATACTCTTTTACTTCGATCGTATCAACGCCAATCTGCTTTTCAATATCGGTCACAGCTGTCTGTATATTGCCAGCACCTTTCTCAAACTGTACACCATACGTATAGTCTGCCGCATCTTCTATTGTCTCTGCCGAATCATCTGCTCGCACTGCAACAACCATCTTATCTACTTTATAGTTGCTGCCTGTGATCTTTCCAATCATATTATTAGCCTGAACGACATAATAACTTCCTGTAAACATCACAACAGCCATAAGTAAACTGAACACTTTTCCCAAAGTCCCCCGTTTTCTCCTTGCCACCTGTGAATTCAGTGTCACACACCATAAGAAAAACAGTATTGCTGCTGCCAGTATCAGATACTTATCCGGAATCATTCTAACAAATACAATACCGCCATTAAGGCTATACTGGCAATCGTCTGAAGAATGATACACAAAGTTCCCAGCTTATTACTTCCCGATCTGCGGGAATACTTATTTGTACTTTTCTTTCTGCGTGCAGAATTGCCAGCAGATTCTTTTCGTTTTGCCATCTTACATCCCTTTTCTCAAATTAGAACAATTTTGACGGGTAAACTCCTTTTTCAATCAATCCACGAAGTGCTGCTGTTACAGATTCTTTATCTTCCTTATATGTCACCCCAAACCACTGGTCATGTGACTGCAGTACTTTTACTTCCAGTTTTCCATCACTTAACAGATCTCCAATCATTGTCGGAAGCAGATATTCTGCTTTTAGATCTGTACTTTCTGTTTTCTCAAGAAACTCATCAAATCCTGTCTTAAGAATCTCGAAAAATTCCGGTGTAAGTCCCCACATATTCATAGATACCGGTGAATCAACGTCAAGGAATACATCTCCATCCTCTTTGTGGATTACAGCTTTTCCGTCTTCTTTTTCGATGTTATGTGTCTCTTCAATGTCTGCAAGCATGCCATGTCCGTCTACTTCGCACACACCTCTGGTCACGCCTCCGTTATCACTCAATGTATTTTTCAATACAAAGCTGACCATACAAATCTGCATTATATCAGCAGATGGAAGGTTTGTCAAATAACTGTATGCCTCTTTAAATGCTTCTTTTCCATAATAATCATCTGCATTGATTACAAGGAATGGAGCATCCACCACATCTTTACAGCAAAGAATTGCCTGACCTGTTCCCCAAGGTTTTGTTCTTCCTGTGAATTTTCCGCTGAATTTTTCCGGAATATCATCAAGCTCTTGAAATGCATATGCTACTTCTACTTCTTTCAATACGGTTGCCAATGATCTCTTTGAAATCTTTCTCGAGATCTTTGCGGATAACGAATACAACTTTGTCAAACCCTGCTTCTAATGCATCATAGATGGAGTAGTCCATGATAATCTCTCCATTTGGTCCAATCGGAGCCAGCTGCTTGATTCCGCCTCCAAAACGACTTCCAATGCCTGCCGCCATGATTACTAATGTTGCTTTGCTCATTTCTTTTTTCCTCCTAATGTCTCTTCACTGTTACAATATACCGGTTTATAAACACTACTTATTCTCCCAATCCATCTTTCACAAGTTGAACCATGTCTGAAAGTGCTGTTTCTTCGTCTTCTCCTTCACAAATAATTGTAATCTCATCTCCGCTTTTTTATGCATGCACCCAGTACACTTAATACACTTTTGGCATTTGCATTCACTTCTTCATTTTTCATTTTCTTGTACACTGTGATCTTGCTCTTGTACTGCATCGCAGTTTTACAAAACAATCCTGCCGGTCTTAAATGAAGTCCTGTCGGATTTTTGATCACTACTTTATCGCTTACCATGTTGTTCTCCTATTCTATCTCTCTGATAGTTTGAAGTTTTAACTTCAACATCATATAATATGCATTAAAAACTGTCAATGCCAGCCTTCTTAATTCTTTTTAATTTAAACCTACTTTTTTTAATTAATATGAAGTATCACTAATTTGTCTCAGCGTCATTTTCCGGTTGTTCATCCTCTGTAGATTCTTTTTCAGTCAATGTAAGCTGCACTGTCACTGGTTTTGTCAATGTCACTCCATCTGGAAGATCTACTTCTACCGGTATGTCATAAGTACCTTCCTTCGTGTAATTCTGTAGGTTTACCGATACTGCATTACTGATATCCAGACTATCCAGCGTATCTTTCTCTCCCTGAAATACAAGTGTCACCTCAGCATCTGGCTCATAACTTACCTGAAGATTTTTTGCCGATAATTCTGTTTGATGGATGCAACCATAAACTCAATTGTACGATTTCCCAACTGTTCGATCATTGCAGTTGCGGTAACCTTTCCCGAAGCACCTTCAATAAGTTCTACACCTTCCGGCAGATAATCTGTAATGTCGAATGCTTTCTCTATCTTTTCTGTCGCCCCATCAATAGACAATTCAGATGCTGGAATATTGATACTTTCAACTGGGATAAAGCCTCTTCTTTTCCGCAGACCTGCACGCTCGCTGGTTCGCTCGAACAACCCAGATATTCATATCCATCTGCCGGTGTTCCAGATGCTTCAAATTTCAACGGAACCGTCTTGATCCTCATCACTGTCACATCTACAGTGATTCCATCTTCTCCAAGATTATTACTTAGCTGTCCCTGATTGATCACATTTCCAGATGCATCATATAAAACAAGTTCTGCTGTAAGTTCTTCATCTTTCGAAATTCCATCTACATTAATCTTCGCTACAGCCTTATCAATTGATTTTACTGTGGATTCTGCTCCTGTAATCGTTATTTTTTCCGGATTAACTTTCATCTCTCCAATCTGATAACCGTCACGCTGCGTTCCGGTTGTGCTAACAGTCAATGTAAATACATTCTTACCTGTCGGTTCTGTCTTAATCTGTATGTTTCTCGGAACAGACTCTGCCGACTGATAAGATCCACTATACTTTGGAATTGATACTGAAATTGGTATCAACCCTGTCCTGGAATCCATTTCTTTAATATCCGCTGTTGCCACAATCTCATCTGATGAAATCTGCTGAATAACAGAACGTTTCGCATAAACTACTACATTGACATTCTGATCATCTAAAACCGTATAAACTTCCCCACCCTGTGCAATCACATCATCGTTCGCTATCGTAACTTTGATGTTTGTATAGGTTGATTTCGTAACCGGATTAGCAACATTCGCAACAATCAGCCAAAGAAATGCTGCAAAAACAAATGCAATAATCTTAAGCGGAAGATTCGTTGTCAATTTGTATTTTTTCATGATCTGTGCCATCCTTTCCGTATAGAAAACTTGTTCTTTGTCTCTGTCTTTCTATACTGAATCGCTTAACTGACTCCGAAGTTCTTCTGCGTTAATAGCTCGAAGCAATCGTCCTCCGGAAGCCACAGAAACAAGTCCGTTTCTTCTGAAACAACAATCACAAGGGCATCACAAACCTCGCTCATTCCCAATGCAGCACGATGCCTTGTTCCCAGATCTTTACTGATTGTCATGTTATCCGAAAGTGGCAGATAGCATGTTGCTGATGTAATTCTGTCCCCTCTGATAATAACCGCGCCGTCATGAAGTGGTGTGTTATGTTCAAAAATATTGATCAGCACCTGAGAAGACACTTTACAATCAAGCTCTATACCTGTCATTTCATACTCTGTTAACTGAATCACCTGTTCTACTACGATCAATGCTCCTGTACATACACTTCCCATAGCATAACAAGCTCTTACAATACTATCCAGTGTTTCATCTGAAAACCTTTGATTTTCTTTTATTTTTATCAAACGGATTAATGTTACTAAATAAATTCTTCTCCCAGCTTCTCCAGTGCCCGTCTAAGTTCGGGTTGAAAAACAACAATTGCTGCTATCGCTAATACATTAATTGACTCTTTTGCCAGATACAGGATCGTATTCATTTGAAAAAGCCATGCCAGAAGAATAAAGCCTCCCAACATCAGCATTCCTCGCAGAAGCATCCAGGCTTTTGTGTTCTTGATCCAGAGCATGATTTCATAGACAATAATCGTCACAATCAGAATCTCTATGATATCTTTTATCTGTATATGTGGAAAATACATTCCATTTGAATAATTTCTTATAAAATTCTGAATCCACTCTATCATCTCAAGTCTCACCACCTTATGTAATCATTCGTTGTCATCCACTTTTGAGTCTTTTTCTACTGATTACTCGTTTTTCTCATTATTCTGATCCAAACCTAATTCCTTACTCAGACTTCTTGTTAAAAGAATGTCTTCCGTCATCTTTGAATCATTAAAAATTGCTGTCTGTGTAAAATCAGGCTCCTTTTTCAATTGTTCTGCTCGGTTTCCGATCTCTTTCTTTTCAATCTTTTTCAAATCAGATACCTCTGATGCAGCAACATTGCTTTCTCTCTCTGAGATATCCAGCATCTCCGATTCCTGTTCCTGATGTTCTGTAATATGTTTCACTTGCTTCTCAGGCATCTGAACTCCTACTTTCGGAACTGCCTTTACATAATAATAGTATTCGTCAATAACGGCTGATACGATTGCAATCGGCAATGACAATGTATAAAATGTACCAGGATCAATGCCGTAGCTATTGGCAAGATATGTATATAATAATCACAGGGAAAAAAGTGCAGACAACTGCAAGCCCTAATGTGCAAAAATGGATGCGGCGTTCTTCATAAATCCAACATTGGAATTGATCAGGTTAAACACAAACAGTCCCAGCAGAAACTGTGCCGCCTTCTGGATATAAATAGAATAGGAAGCATAAATCTGCTTCAACCGTTCTTTCTTAAGTACAAGTATACTACTCATGCTCCTTTTCTCCTTTTGCTCACCTTTTCCAGTTTTACCAAACCTCTATAATAACTTTTTACATTCTCTTTTGCTTTCTGATGCTTTTTTTATAAAAAGATCCAGCCCCGATTCCATACAAAATCAGTAACGCAAGATAGACTCCTACCACGATCACACCCAGCAATACCAGCTTTATAAACGTAAGATCCTCTAATAACGTATCTGATGCCAGTCCATATCCGATTGTGATCCCGATCAGCGTAATCCATTTTTCAGGCTCGCATAATCTTTTTATAATATCCACTGATCTGTAATATCCTTTTCTATCCCCTTTTTTTCGCAAATCGCAACATTTTCGTCATCAGACGTATCCTGTTCTCATCCAACATATCCGACCGTCCATGCCCCTCTTAAATAATATGTTCAGATTTTTTAATTATATTTGATACCAAAAGGTCTGACACCACATGTGCTTGCACACTAGTGGTAGAATGACTTTGTGACCCGCCCCAATATGAGCATAAAAGTGGGGCGTAAGCACCACGATATGCGAATGTTGCCCGGTAGGATTTGGGAGCACGTAGTGCGTAACAATCATTTCGTAGTGCCAGCTCTTTCCCAAAGATTTCCCATAATATCGCTTGTTATGATACTTCAACCGATATACTGAATTTGATACCGGCGGAATGTGAACCCAGAGGCTACGTCCTGTTGATATAAGATTTCCTTTTTGCACAGTTTCACAATATTCTGCCACTTCATCTTTCAGCATTTTCCCGCAACCATGCAACGTGGTTTCTGATCCATATCATTTTCTTTTCACAACGGCAGCAGATGTTTTCTCCGAGTTTTCGCAAAAATACATCGTTTAGAGCTGATTCCCAGAAAAACTGGCTTTCTTTTTGGATACATTTTTTTCAGAAATTCCGATTCGTTCGTCTAAGACTGGTATATCTTTCCTGTTCGCTTTTGTTCCTGATCATTTCTTGAAATGTTGTATCACTCCCTATAATTGTTAAGACATTTTTTGCCCTCGTAACAGCAGTATACAGAAGATTTCTGTTATATAATAATTTTGGTCCTGGAAAAGAGGAAGTCACGGAACAGCCTTCCGTTAATCTCCCGTTCCGTTTTTTTTCGTCTGCCGGGTTCAGGTATTTCTGAAGGATCACATTCAATCGTTCTACACCCAGAATCCCTTACGTGTCGGTGTCATCACCTGGATCTCATTTGGGTCGGCCTGCACATATTGCGGGTAATTTCTTCTGTATTAAAGTAATAACGACCCCTAATGATCGTATCTGCCTCATCACATTTGACAAAGAAAAATCTCTGCTCTTTTTTATTTAATTCTACCGGTTCTCCTGCATTGATCTTATGTGCATTTACTACAATATCACTCTCTCCTGCCTGACGAAAAATCTTTGTAAGCGTCACTACGTGAAATTTTTCTGAGCGTATGATATCTTTTAACACACTTCCAGGTCCCACAGACGGAAGCTGATCCACATCTCCCACAAGAATAAGTCTTGTTCCCGGAATAACTGCTGATAAAAGCGCATGCATCAGATTCAGATCCACCATAGACATTTCATCTATAATGATCACATCTGCCTCCAGTGGATTCTCCCGATTTCTCAAAAATCCACCTACACTGTTCTCTTCCTCTGGATTTCCATTCACTTCCAGCAGTCTGTGGATCGTCTGTGCCTCATATCCGGTTGCCTCAGTCATACGCTTTGCCGCACGTCCTGTTGGCGCTGCAAGAAGGATACTCATTCCTTCGCTTTCAAAAAAATTGAATCATCGTATTGATCGTTGTCGTCTTACCTGTACCCGGTCCTCCTGTTAATATGAGCAAACCATGTTTAATAGCTTCTATAACAGCTCTGTGCTGCATTGGATCCAATTCTATCTTTTCTTTCTGTTCTACTCTTTTCAGACGTTTCTCCATCATGTCTTCTGGCATCTGGCAATCAATATCAAGATCATTGAGCATTTTTGCCGTATTCAGTTCCAAGTAATAATAATGTGCTGGATAAATGCGAATTTCCTCATCCACTTCTTTCATAACTGTTTTCCGCTCTATACACAGATCCATGATGTACTTCTCAATATCTTCAAGATCAACTCCTAAAAGTGCATTTGCCCTTCGTAAAGCAATATATTCTGTGGTAAATACACATGCCCCTCACCTACTGCCTGTTGCAATGTATAAAATAAACCACTTCGTATACGATAGTCTGAATCTGTATGTATGCCAATCTTGATGCAATTTCATCCGCAGTCTTAAATCCGATTCCTTCAATATTATCTGCAAGCTGATACGGATTTTCTTCTAGCACTTTTATACACTTTCATTCCGTAATACTGATAAATCTTGGCTGCCAGCTTTGTTGAAATACCGTATTTTGCAGATAAATCATGGCTTTTCGCATATCTTTCTTTTCTTCAAGCTGAGATGCAATCTCCTGTGCCTTTCTCTCACTGATTCCTTTAATCTCTGCCAGCCGTTCCGGTTCTTCTTCTATAATTCGAAATGTATCCTCTTTAAATTTTTTGACGATTCGGCCAGCCAGTGCCGCACCCGATTCCTTTAATCGCACCGGATCCAAGATACCGTTCGATGGAAACCAGATCTTCCGGTTCTTTTTCTCCGATAATGAGAAATCTTCAACTGCTTACCGTAAACATTATGATTCACATATTCTCCTTGAATTTCAAAAGTTCTCCTTCTTAATATAATGAAAACTTCCGACACAGGTCACTTCTCCATCATCATTTTCAAATGGAATACTGTATACCCGTTTTTCATTGCGGTAAACAATATGACTACATATCCTACTTTTTCCATTTTTTTATTTCTTTTCCATTCGATTTATATCACAAAAGGGATTTATCTGAATCTAGATTCTTTTTCAAATTTTTCTGTCACCCATGAACTCATAAATTCAACAAATTCTGTCCTGTTCCGATCGCCACTACCTTCATCGGATCTTCTGCTGTCATCGTATTAATCCCGGTCCTCTCCTCGATCAATTCCTCTAGTCCGCGAAGATAGAACCTCCGCCTGTCAACATGATCCCTCGTCAAGTATATCTGCGGAAAGCTCCGGTGGTGTTCTCTCCAGCACACTGATAACAGCTTCTACGATCTGTCCCGTTAGTCTCCCGGAGTGCTTCTTCCGTCTCTGTCGAAGTTACCGTTACCGTCTTAGGAAGTCCGGTTACCAGGTTTCTTCCTCTGACTTCCAGCGTCTCATCTTCGATCAATTGGATAAGTTGTTCCAATTTTAATTTTAATATCTTCCGCTGTTCTTTCACCGATCAGAAGATTATGTTTTTTCGCATATAGCGGACGATCGCCTCGTCGAAATCATCTCCGGCAATCTTTAATGGATGTATTTACAACCGTTCCGCCAAGTGAGATGACGGCAATATCGGAAGTACCGCCACCGATGTCAACGATCATGTTGCCACACGGCTTTGCGATATCAATTCCCGCACCGATTGCTGCCGCTACCGGTTCTTCGATCAGATGTACCTCTCTTGCTCCCGCAGCATAAGTTGCTTCCTCTACTGCCTTTCCGCTCCACCTCTGTCACCCCGCTCGGCACACAGATACTGATCCTCGGCTTCTTGAACAGACGCTTTCCCAAGTGCTTTCTGCACGAAATATTTGATCATTTTCTCTGTTACTGTATAGTCAGAGATAACTCCCTGACGAAAAGGTCTCACTGCCACAATATTCCCCGGAGTGCGTCCAAGCATCAGCCTTGCATCTTCTCCGATGGCTTTGATTGCATTTGAATCCCGGTCAAATGCAACTACCGATGGTTCTTTCAGCACAACCCCTTTTCCTTTCACATACACCAGTACACTGGCTGTTCCCAAATCAATACCAAGATCTACTGATATAATTCCTATAATCTCCCTTCTAAATCAAGCTCTTTTACTGTTTCAGCAATCTTTACAAATAAACAACTTTGTCTGTTATGATTCCAGCATTCTCTTTTCAATCATGTTCCCATTATAATCAAAGGGGTTCATTTACTGTTTAAAAACTACCCATTTAGCCAAACAAAATTTTATGATCTTTTTTTACTTTAAATAATTACAATATGACGAATCATTTTTTGCATTGAACAAATTTTCACTTTTTTTATTTTTACGTCGTTCCAGCATTGGTTTTATATACTTTCCCGTATAGGATACCGGACTTTCCGCAACTTCTTCCGGTGTTCCCTCTGCGATCAACGGTTCCGCCTTTGTCACCGCCTTCCGGTCCCATATCGATGATGTAATCCGCGGTCTTGATCACATCCAGATTGTGCTCGATCACAATGACTGTATTCCCATCTTCTGTCAATCTGTGGAGAATCTCTGTTAACTTATGCACATCTGCAAAATGCAATCCCGTCGTAGGTTCATCCAGAATATAGACCGTTTTTCCCGTACTTCTCTTACTCAGCTCTGTTGCAAGCTTGATACGCTGGGCTTCTCCTCCAGACAAGTCTGTAGACGGCTGTCCCAGACGGATATACGAAAGTCCCGACATCATTCAGCGTTTCCATCTTTCTCCGGATACTTGGCACGTTTTCGAAGAAATCTATTGCTTCTTCTACGGTCATAGTCCAATACATCATAGATACTCTTCCCTTTATAGCGCACTTCCAGCGTCTCACGATTGTAACGCTTTCCATTACATACTTCACATGGCACATACACATCTGGCAGGAAATGCATCTCGATCTTTATGATACCATCTCCGCTGCAGGCCTCACAGCGTCCGCCTTTGACGTTGAAACTGAAACGTCCCTTCTTATATCCGCGTGCCTTTGCATCCGGAGTTGCCGCAAACAGATCACGGATCATATCAAACACACCGGTGTAAGTCGCCGGGTTGGATCTCGGCGTTCGCCCGATTGGAGACTGATCGATATTAATCACTTTGTCCACCTGCTCCAGTCCCTTCGATGCCCTTGTGTTCTGCCAGGGATGGTCCTTGCCCGGTTCAAGTCTCTTGCAAGTTTTTATATAAAATCTGATTCACAAGAGAACTTTTCCCCGATCCAGACACTCCCGTTACACAAGTCATAACTCCCAAAGGGAATTTTACATCAATGTTCTTCAGATTATTTTCCTGTGCTCCGAGTACTTTCAGTGAGCCATCCGGTCGGTCTTCTTTCTTTCTGTCGGAACCGGAATCTTGATTTTTCCACTCAAATACGCTCCTGTGACAGAATTTGGATTTTTCATAATTTCCTGTGCATTTCCCACAGCAACAACCTGACCGCCATGTTCTCCTGCCCCGGACCGATATCTACAATATAATCTGCTGCCAGCATCGTATCTTCATCATGCTCTACAACGATCAATGAATTTCCAAGATCACGCAAATGTTTCAGCGTCGCTAAGAAGTTTGTCATTATCTCTCTGGTGAAGTCCGATACTTGGCTCATCAAAGATATAAGCTACTCCTACAAATCCAGAACCAATCTGTGTTGCTAGCCTGATTCTCTGTGCTTCACCGCCTGACAGAGTTCCTGTAGCACGCGAAAGCGCCAGATAATCCAGTCCTACATCCATCAAAAACCTGATTCTTGCTTTGATCTCTTTCAGAATCTGATTACCAATCAACTGCTGTGTCTCTGTCAATTGAAGTTCATCTAAAAATTTCTGAAGACGTTCTATAGAAAGTGTTGTCACTTCTGAAATATTCTTATCTCCAACTGTAACAGCTAAAGCCCCCGGCTTCAAGCGCTGTCCTTTACAGGCTGAACATGGGGTGATATTCATGAAAGTCTCATATTCTGCTTTCATTGTCTCCGAACCGGTCTCACGATACCTGCGTTCCACATTCTTGATCAGTCCGTCAAATGCAACCGGATAAACCCTTCGCCTCTCTGACCTTTATAATAAACCTTCACTTCTTTTCCATCTGTTCCATAAATCAAAATATCATGGATTTTTTTCGGATAGTCCTCAAAAGGGTGTCCAGATCAAAATGATATTCTTTACAAAGTGCATCCAGAATTGCACGTGTGAAGCTGCTCTTGTCTGTACAGGACTGCCATCCTAAAACTGCAATCGCACCTTGATTAATAGACAACGACGGATCCGGTATCATAAGTTCCTCCGAAAATTCCATCTTATATCCAAGTCCAAAACATTCAGGGCACGCTCCAAACGGATTATTAAATGAAAAACTTCGCGGCTCAATCTCATCAATACTGATTTCGCAGACAGGACATGAAAAGCTCTGGCTGAAATTCAGAGATTCTCCATCGATCACGTCAACAACAAGCAGACCTTCTGCGAGCTCAAGTACATTTTCGACAGAATCTGTCAGTCGTTTTTCGATCCCCGGTTTTACCATAAGACGATCCACAATAATTTCAATTATGCTTGATATTCTTATCTAATGTAATTTCTTCTGAAAGCTCATACATATTGCCATCCACACGAACACGAACATATCCACTCTTTTTGCACGTTCGAAAAGCTTTGCATGTGTTCCTTTTCTTCCACGTACAACAGGTGCCAAAAGCTGGATCTTCGTTCTCTCCGGCAGCTCCATGATCTGATCGACCATCTGATCGACCGTCTGTTTTGCAATCTCACGACCACATTTCGGGCAATGCGGAATTCCAACTCTCGCATATAATAATCGAAAATAATCATAAATCTCCGTAACAGTTCCAACTGTGGAACGTGGATTGTGGTTCGTTGATTTCTGATCGATGGAAAATATCAGAAAAGTAAAAAATGATAAAATCGATTCTAAAGGTATTGCCAAACTAGGATTATCAAAAGATATTCCTGTTTCCCAGTTCCCAGCAAAGCTGGTTCTTGAACTGCGTAGCCTTACCCGTAAGTATTACGATTTAACTGATGAGCGTTCTGCTCATATCAATAAACTTAAAGGAGACCTGCATACCGTGTTTCCTCAGTATCTTGACGTTTTCTGTGATGTTACCGGCAAGACCTCAACAATGATTCTTCGCCAGTACGGTACTCCAGACAAGATACTTCGTGGTCATAAGAAGACCATGATTGAAAAAATATCAAAAGCTTCACGAAAAGGTCTTGCCAAAGCTTCTGAAAGATATGAGAAACTCTGTGCTGCAGCTAATGCTGCAAAGACATTTGGATGTCAAATAGACAGTATCTACTTCAATATCTTTTTAACTTTGGACCTTGTTGAAAAGCTTGATTCTGCTTTTGGATTCCATACTGAATCGTATTAGGCAGCTGATTACATTCAATAAAAACGAGAAGTTTATTCAGCAGATTAAACTTTTAAATACAATCCCAGGTGTTGGCTTTCTGACTGCTGTAACAATCATGTGCGAAATAGGTGATTTCTCAGCATTCCGTAATCCAAAACAACTTTTTGCTTACTTCGGATTAGATCCTGAAGTAAATGAATCTGGAAAATTCGTTGGCACTCAGTTACATATGAGCAAACGTGGCTCCAGAATCGCGCGCCGTGCTATCTTTGCAGTAGCACTCGCCTCCATTCGTACAAAACGTAATGGAGAGGGCATCAATCCATACCTCCGTAAGTATTACGAATTAAAGTCTGGACAAAAGCCTAAGATGGTTGCAATCGGTGCTGTAATGCATAAAGTCTGCAACATCGTATTTGCTGTTCTTCGTGATGAAAAGGCATTTGAGCTTCGGTCACCAGAAGAACACTGTAAGCAGTATCAAAGACCTGCTTTAGCAGCTGCATAAAGATGCAGCTATCAGGGTCAAAAGGTCTAAGCCCACATGAGCTTGCTCATAGGTGGGTGAAAGACCTTAGGGACCTGCCCCGATATGAGCATAAAAGTGGGATGATAATCCCACGATATGCGAATATTGGGTAGGATTGTGGGAGTGCGTAGCTCATAGATTCCGGATCTTTCTCCATCTTCAGTTCTTCTGCTGCCACCTTTTTGGAAATGCTGATCAGATCACGTACTGATTTCTGAATGGTCTTTGGCGTAATTCCATGCTCCTTATTATATTGCATCTGAATCTCACGACGTCTCTGTGTCTCATCAATCGCAAGCTGCATGGATTCGGTCATTGTATCTGCATACATGATAACATGCCCTTCCGAATTTCGTGCCGCACGTCCAATAGTCTGGATCAGAGACGTTTCCGAACGAAGGAAACCTTCTTTGTCGGCATCCAGGATCGCTACCAGTGTGATCTCCGGAATGTCCAGTCCTTCTCTCAGAAGATTAATACCTACCAGCACATCAAATACATCCAGTCGCATATCACGGATGATCTGGGCACGCTCCAGCGTATCAATGTCGGAATGAAGATATTTTACACGGATACCAACCTCTCTCATATAATCCGTCAGATCTTCCGCCATCTTCTTTGTCAGAGTAGTGACCAAAACCTTATTTTTCTTTTCAATTTCTTTATTAATTTCACCTAAAAGATCATCAATCTGTCCTTCCACCGGACGGACTTCAACCTCAGGATCAAGAAGACCTGTCGGTCGGATTACCTGCTCTGCTCTGAGAAGTTCGTGATCCATCTCATACTGCCCAGGCGTTGCCGACACAAATAAGACCTGATTAATCTTACTTTCAAACTCTTCAAAATTCAGCGGACGGTTGTCCTTTGCGGACGGAAGACGAAATCCATAATCTACCAGCGTCTGCTTTCTTGACTGATCGCCGTGATACATACCGCCAATCTGCGGAACCGTCTTGTGCGACTCATCGATCATCATAATGAAATCGTCCGGGAAATAGTCAATCAGTGTATAAGGTGCCTGTCCCGGCTTTAATCCTGACAAATGCCGGGAATAATTCTCGATTCCGGAACAAAACCCTGTCTCTTTGAGCATCTCAATATCAAAATTCGTTCGCTCCGCAATACGCTGTGCCTCCAGCAGTTTATCATTCCGCTTAAACTCTTTCACCCGTTCTTCCAGCTCTTCCTCAATATCTGCCACAGCACGCTTAATGTTCTCGCGGTCAACAACATAGTGAGAAGCCGGAAAGATTGCAATATGCTTCAGTTCATCCTTAACTTCGCCAGTCAGAATATCAATCTCTGAAATCCGGTCAATCTCATCCCCGAAAAATTCCACGCGGATCGCCGTATCGCTCTCGTAAGCCGGAATGATTTCCAAAACATCTCCACGCACACGAAATGTACCACGGTGGAAATCCATATCATTACGATCATACTGGATCTCAATCAGTTTTGCCATCACCTCATCCCGGTCTTTGATCATTCCGGGACGAAGGAGATCACCATGTTCTGATAATCCACCGGGTTACCCAATCCATAAATGCAGGAAACACTGGCAACGATGATCACATCTCTCCTCTCCATCAGTGCCATTGTAGCGGAAAGACGGAGCTTGTCAATTTCATCATTGATGGCTGAATCCTTGGCAATGTAAGTATCTGAAGATGGAACGTAGGCCTCCGGTTGGTAATAATCATAGTATGATACAAAATACTCCACTGCATTATTTGGAAAGAACTCTTTAAACTCCCCATATAACTGTGCTGCAAGTGTCTTATTATGTGCAATGATCAGCGTCGGTTTATTCAATTCCTGAATGACATTCGCCATTGTGAAAGTCTTACCGGAACCAGTAACACCAAGCAAAGTCTCGAACTGGTTGCCTTCTTTAAATCCCTCGACCAATTTCTCGATGGCCTGGGGCTGATCGCCGGTTGGGGAATATTCTGATACTAATTTGAAATGATCCATGTGAGTCTCCTTTTACTTTATCTTGAATTCCGATTTCAAATTCAATTCTTTTACAATGAGATTATTTGCTTTTTAAATTCTGACTTACTAACCGAATAATCATTAAGTTTCATCTGAAGCCAAAATTCCGGGCTTACTGCAATGCCTGTCACGTCATACTTAATT
>VOFE01000640.1_pt1 | contig 16000 bp, 13 predicted proteins | sample 5384071 | NCBI WGS metagenome assembly VOFE01 (sample SAMN12384724, study PRJNA508395) | human gut metagenome | isolation source: healthy gut D | host: Homo sapiens
ATCGGCTGCGGCACTGAACGCCAGACGGTGCCGTGACGGCGCTCGATTTGTCCGTCATTGCCGTCGACCTGCTGCCCGAAATGATCGAGGGATTGCACCGGCGAATGGAGACCCGAAGGCCGGACGGATGCTCACGTTGGCATCGTCGCCTCGATGCTGTCGCTGCCCTTCGCCGAGGCGTCGTTCGACCTGCTGTGGGCCGAAGGTTCCATTTACAACATCGGCTTCGAGAAGGGGCTGACCCAGTGGCGGCAGTTCCTCAAACCCGACGGGTTCATCGCCGTCACGGAGTGTTCGTGGCTATCGTCCGCACGGCCCGACGAAATGGGATTCTTCCGCGACAACTTCCCTGAAATCGACGACATTTCGGGCAAAATCCGCTGCATGGAACGGGCCGGATACCGTCCCGTCGCCCACTTCATCCTGCCCGATTCCTGCTGACGGAAAACTACTACGCACCGGCAGCCGCCCGCGCACGGGAATTTCTCGCAACCTACGACGACTGCGTTTGGCCGTGGCGAGCTTCATTTGCTCGGCGATGCGTCGCACCTCGGGTTTGAGCAGGTGGCCGACCGGAAACAGCGCCCGGGAAAGCTGTTCCTGCGAAAGTTGGCAGAGAAAATAACTCTGATCCTTGTTAGGATCACTTCCCGCGAGCAGTTTGTAGATCGTCCGACCGTCGGGTGCCGTCTCTTCGGCCTTGCGACAGTAGTGTCCCGTAGCGACGAAGTCCGCACCCAGCTTGAGGGCTTCCGCAGAAAGACGTCGAACTTGATTTCGCGGTTGCACAGCACGTCAGGGTTGGGTGTACGCCCTTTCGCGTATTCGGAGAACATATAGTCCACCACCCGGCGACGGTACTGGTCCGAGAGATCGACCGTGGAACGGAATGTCGAGCCGCCGCGCGACAAGTTCGGCGAAGAGCCGGTCGTCGTGCCAGGGGCAGTCGCCTTCGAGCGTACCCGTAGTGTCGTGCCAGTTGATCATGAAGAGTCCGATAACCTCATGCCCGGCCTGTTGGAGCAGGTAGGCCGCTACCGACGAATCGACGCCGCCGGAGAGTCCGATAACCACACGTGCCATACTTTTTGCGCAAATTTTACTTTTCGACCGCACCGAAAGGCGCGTTTTGCCGGAAATATCCGGTCACGGAAGCACCGGTTTTCCACCGATTCTCGTTACAGTTCGATCAGTCCCTCGGGCAGTACCATCTTCACCGTACGGCCCTCGAAATCGATGCCTGCGATGAACTCCTCGACCGCCGGAACCAGGATCCGTTTGCCGCCGATCTCCACCTCGAAGAGGGGATTGGCCTCGCTGTCGTAATAATCCGTGATTTCGCCTTTCAACGTACCGATCCGTACCCGGAATCCGATCAAATCTTCCAGGTAGAATTCATCGTTTTCGTCGTCCTCGTGCTCGAGGTACAACTCCCGCCCGATAAACTCTTCCGCCCGACGAGCGGAGTCGATATCCGCGAATGTCGCCAATGCGTTGGTCTTGCCCCTCCGTTCGAAGCGGTCGCAAAAAAGAGGAACCGCCAGTGAATCGATCTTCACGAACAGCGGTTCCTCTGTTGAGAAGTCATCGGGAAACGTCGTGTAGAGATTCAGTAAAACCCCACCTTCAACTCCGAAGAGTTTACTCACGCGCGCAACCGACAACAACATAACGGTTGTAACTATGCCTCGGCAGGAGCTTCTCCCTCTGCGGGAGCTGCTGCTTCAGCCGATTCGGCAGCGGCAGCTTCGGCGGCCTCACGTGCGGCAGCTTCGGCAGCGGCTTTCTTCTCGGCGAGAGCGGCTGCGCGCTCTTCCTTGATTTTGGTCTCGGCGGCCAGACGGCTCTTCTCGGCCGATTTGGCGTCCGACGCCAGTTTGTTGGTCTTGTTCTCGATCTTGGTCTGCTTCTCGCTCAGCCATTTGTTGAATTTGGCCTCGGCGTCCGACTCGGAGAATGCACCCTTGGCGACACCGCCCAGCAGGTGCTTCTTGTAGAGTACGCCCTTGTACGAGAGAATTGCCCGACAGGTATCCGTAGGTTGTGCGCCTTTCTGCAACCAGCCCAGTGCTTTCTCGAAGTCGAGGTCGATCGTAGCAGGATTCGTGTTGGGGTTGTAGGTTCCCAGCTTTTCGATAAATCTACCATCACGTGGCGCCCTGCTATCTGCGGCAACGATGTGATAGAAAGCGTAACCCTTCTTACCATGACGTGCCAGACATCGCCACGGGCACCTTCCTGATGATGGGGTTCGGCTCGGCCTGCTTCGCCGTGCAGGGCATCCTGACAGGCAACATCCCCCCTGTTCGTCACCAACCTCCTCACGACGATCATGAGTTCGATCGTCTTCGGGATCAAGATCTACAACGACTATTTCAAAAGAGACGGTAGACGCCCGTCGCACGACATCGATGAAAACCTATGATTTCAACCGGATCGTCGACCGGCACGGCACGAACGCCGTAAAGTACGACGCGCTGACCGACGTGTTCGGCAGCAAGGAGCTGCTGCCCCTGTGGGTGGCGGACATGGACTTCGCAACGCCCGATTTCATCCTCGACGCACTCCGGCGGCGGCTCGACCATCCCGTGCTGGGCTATACGCAACTGCCCGACGACTACTGGCCGCAGATCGCCGCGTGGATCGAAGCCCGCCACGGCTGGCGTCCCGATCCGGCGTGGATGCGCTTCATTCCCGGCATCGTCAAGGGTATCGGCATGGCGGTGCTGGCACTTACCCGTCCGGGCGACAAGGTGGTCATCCAGCCGCCCGTCTACCACCCCCTTCCGGCTGGTCCCCGAACAGATGGGACGCCGCGTGGTCTGCAACCCGCTGCGGCGCACGGGCGACCGCTACGAAATGGACTTCGAGCAGCTCGAAGCCCTTCTGGACGACGACTGCCGGCTGCTGCTCCTCTCCAACCCGCACAATCCCGCGGGCATCGTCTGGCCGGAGGAGACGCTGCGCCGGCTGGCCGCGATCTGCGACCGCCGCGGCGTCGTGGTCGTCTCGGACGAGATCCACTGCGACATGGCGCTCTACGGGCATCGTCACCGCCCCTTCGCATCGGTCAGCGACGCGGCGGCGCATTGCAGCGTCACCTTCGGCGCCCCGACCAAGACCTTCAACATCGCCGGCGTGGTCAGTTCCTACGCGATCGTCCCCGACGAGGCACTGCGCCGCCGCTTTTTCGGCTGGCTCGAAGCGGGTGAGTTCCACGAGGCGCCCCTGCTCTCGGTCGTCGCTACCCGGGCGGCTTTCACGCCCGAAGGCGACGCATGGCGGCGGCAGATGCTGCGGTACGTCGAGGCGAACGTCGACTTCACCGACGACTTCCTGCGGCGATACGTTCCCCGCATCCGGGCGATCCACCCCGAAGCGTCGTTCCTCGTCTGGCTCGACTGCCGGGAACTGGGGCTGGCCCACGATGCGCTCGTCGACCTCTTCGTCGCACGCGCCGGACTGGCGCTCAACGACGGCGAGATGTTCGGCCCCGGCGGCGAAGGACACATGCGGCTGAACGTCGGGCTGCCGCGCATCCGGCTCGCCGAAGCGCTCGAACGACTGCGGGCGGCGGTCGACGCACGCTGAGGCCCGTTCCGGCAGACGTCCCGACCTGCACTGCGGCAGACGCCGCTTCGCGCCGTCGCGATCCGCCCTCCCATTACCGTACCCCGCCGCCGCGATTCTCCGCCGGGTGGGTTTGGAAAGTCGGTGTATTTATATTACTTTTGTGCCGCAAAACGTACTGCATCCGATACGGACGGACGGTTCCGTAGCTCAGTTGGATTAGAGCAACAGCCTTCTAAGCTGTGGGTCCTGGGTTCGAACCCCAACGGAATCACGAAACAGAATCGCTTGCGGATCGGGGAGGGGGCTCCCCGATCCGCAAGCGTTCATATCGGCGGGACCTGCACAGGTTCAGGAACGCACGAGGCGCACCCAGCCGTCCCGGCATACCGCACGACGCCTCCGGAACGGGCGCGTTCGCCGTGCGGCGGAAGGGTGCCGGATTCGGGATTCTTGCGTATTTGCGATTTTTTTCATAGCTTGCCTGCATAAATCGCCCGAAAGAAATTCAGAAATCTCCCAAACACCGTATGAAAAAGATATCGAGGAAACTTTTCCTGAAAAAAGCAGCAGCCGGATTGGCTGCATTGGCCGTGTCGCCCGCACTGCTCTCATGCGACGAATCGGACGCCGGCAGCCGGAAAATCCGGAAGCTCGCCCCGCTCGCGGGCCGGTACGACGTCGTGATCGCAGGCGGCGGCCCTGCGGGATTCATCGCGGCGATCGCGGCGGCACGGCAAGGCGCGAAGACAGCGATCGTCGAGCGATACGGCTTCTTCGGCGGGATGGCCACGATCGGATACGTCGCGCCGATCAGCGTATTCGCACTCAAAAACGAACTGGTCATCGGAGGAATCCCCTGGGAGTTCGTCAAGCGATTGGAGTCGATGGGCGGCGCTTTCATCGAATGGCCCAAGGCGAACATCGATTTCGACGTCGAACTCTACAAACTCTGCTGTCAGCGGATGATCCGGGAAGCCGGCGTGGACATGTACATGCACTCGGCGATGATCGGCTGCGAAATGGAGGGGAAGAGGATCGAAACGGTAATTATCGAAAACAAAAACGGCCTCGAAACCCTCGCCTCCAAAGTCTTCATCGACTGTACCGGCGACGGCGATCTGGCACACATGGCCGACGTGCCGATGCAGCCGAATCCGGGCGGAGAGCTGCAACCCTCCTCGTACTGTTTCATCCTTTCGGGAGTCGACACCGAGCGAATTGCTGAACAGGTGCATGTACCACAACGGCATCAACGGACCGAGCCAGTGCAAACCCGTACGCGAAAAACTGCTGGCCATGAAGGCGGCCGGAGCCGATCTGCCCGATTTCGGCGGCCCGTGGTTCAACAATGTCATGCACAAAGGCAGCGTGGCCGTGAACATCACACGCAGGGCGGCCGATGCCACGGACAACCGTAATTTCAGCGCCGCGGAGTGCCAGCTCCGGGAGGACATCTTCACCTTCACGCGCATCCTCAAAGAGAACTTCGCCGAATTCGCCGACTGCTACGTCTCCTCCACCGCACCGCAGGCCGGCGTGCGCGAATCGAGAAGAATATGCGGCGTACATACGGTAACGGCCGACGAGTATGTCAACGCCTACCGCTACGAGGACAGCATCTCCCGCGGAATCCACCCGATCGACATACACGCCAGCAAAGGCACGCACCAGACCCGGATCGATCTCGACAAACCGGCCTACGTCCCCTATCGGGCCCTTATCGCTCCGAACTACCCGAACCTGCTCGTGGCCGGCCGCTGCCTGTCGGCCGACCGTCAGGCACTCGCCTCTCTGCGCGTGATGGCCAGCTGCATGGGAACCGGCCAGGCCGCGGGCGTCGCCGCCGCGCAGAGCGTCGCGAGCCGCCGCCCCGTACAGGAGATCGATACGGCCAGACTCGTTTCGACCCTGAAAGATCTGGGTGCGGTTCTCTGACGCGGCCGACGAAACCGGTAGCGGACAAACAGCGGGGGCGGACATCGGTCCGCCCCCGCTGTTTCGGTTCTCCGCCAACGAATGCGCCGCAAAAAGCACCGGCACGCAATGTTGCGTGCCGGCACTCCCTTTTACCAATTCAAACCTTTCCAGTGTCGTTATCTCTGCGGACGCACGTCGAACCGATAGGTTCCCGATCCGACTGCGTAGACCTTGCAGCCCTCCTTATAGCCGAGGTACTCGATTCCGGCGACCTTCTCCACGGGCAGGTTGCTCTCGAAGACGGCGGCATCCTCGGCCGCAGGCAGCCACACGGTCGACGTCGTATTGGCGGGAACTTCGGCCAGCAGCTCGAAGCTTCCGTCGGCGCCCTTCGACCACTCGCTGCGGATCTGCCCGTAGGGCGACTCGAAGCTCACGCGCGCCATCGTCAGGTCGCCCACCGCCTCGGGTCGGATGACCGACCGTTTGTAGGCCAGCGCCCCCGTGTCGCGGCGGATACCGCCGACATGGGTGTAGAGCCACTGCATGAGATGTCCCAGCATGAAGTGATTGTGCGACTTGATCGGCACCACCTGCCACGATTCGGGCAGCGCCGTAGCGCCCTGTGCCAGCATGTAGCCGTAACCGTAGACGTCGTAACGCGAATTCATGTCGAAGATCACGTCCGACCGGCCGCCCGCTTCGAGCGCACGCAAGATATAGGTATAACCCACGTCGCCGCCCGTCAGGCCGTTGTTGCGGCTGCGGATGTCCTTCACCACGTTGTCGAGCACGCCCTGGCGGTACTCCGGATCGACCAGACCCGCGCAGAGTGCGATCGAGTTGGCAGTCTGGCTGTTGCGGTCGTAATAGCAACCTTCCTTATGGAAGAATTTCTCGTTGTAGGAGGTGCGGATCGCATCGGCGAGCTTCTGCCAGCGCTCCGCATCCTTCTTCTTGCCGAGCAGCTCGGCGCCCTTGACCATCGCCAGCGCATCCATGTAGTAGATCGGCGTGGCCGTCGCCGCGAGCGACGAGAGCTGCGCGGCCCGGCATCTTGGGACCGATATCGAACCAGTCGCCCAGACCGTGTTTGAGGATGTGGTCGTCGGCTTTCGAGGTCAGGTAGTCCACGTAGCGGCCCATCGCCTCGTAGTGCTTGCGCAGCATCGTACCGTCGCCGTAGTATTCATAGAGGTAGAGCGGCACCAGCACGAAGGCGCTGCCCCACTCGGGCGAGTCGCGGAACGCCTCGCGGAAGAGCGCGTATTCGGGGGCGATGTCGGGCACCAGTCCATTGGGCAGCTGCGCCATGGCCATGTCGTCGAGCATCTTCTCGTAGAGGCTGAACATGTCGAACGTATATTGCAGCGAACCGAACATCAGGTGCAGCTGCTCGATCCACGGCAGCTTCTCGCGGTGGGGGCAGTCGGTGAAATAGCTCACCATATTGCTCTTGATGCCCCAGCCGATGAGCCGCTGCGTCTTGTTGAGCAGGTCGTTCGACGAGACGAACGTTCCCGATTCGGGCGTCGAATTGCGGATATGCAGACCGCGCACGTCCACGATTTCGGGCAGCCCCTCGGGGTTGGGTTCGCCCGCCGGCACGGCGCCGTCGATGAGCACGTAGCGGAAGCCGTGGTAGGTGAACTGCGGCGCCCAGCTCTCGGGCTCCGCGTCGCCGCGAAGCGTATAGGTGTAGCGCGTCTCGCCGCGGTAGCCGCCGTGGATCTGGATCGAGTCGACGGCGGGATCGAACAGTTCGCAGGTGTTCATCCGCACCGCCTGTCCGCGCTTGCCCTTGACCGTCAGACGCGCCACGCCCGAGAAGTTCTGACCCATGTCGTAGAGCCACTTGCCGTATTTGGTCTTGCGGATCTTGAAGACGGGGAACTCCTCCATGACCTTCACCGGCAGCGCCTTCGGGGCGATCAACTCGCCGCGCTGCGAGGTGAAGAGCACCTCCTGCCACGACGAATCGTCGTAACCGGGCTTCATCCAGCCCGTGCGTTCGAGCGTCGCGTCGTAATCCTCGCCGCCGAAGATGCTGCTGTACGTCACCGGACTGGTCGTCGTGCGCCAGCTGCCGTCGCTGACGATCACGTCGTGCGTGCCGTCGGCATATTCGACGTCCACCTTGCAGATCATCATCGGGTAGCCGTAGGTCATCAGCAGTTTGTAGTAGCGTTCGCGCGGCACGTTGTACATGCCGTTGCCGAGCATCACGCCCAGCACGTTGGCGCCCTGCTGCAAACGATCGGTCACGTCGAAGGGGACGTAGCAGACGATCTTGTCGTAGTCGCTCCACGCCGGATCGAGGAAGTTGTCGCCTACCTTGTCGCCGTTGATGAAGAACTCGAACTGCCCCAGACCCGAGACGTAGGCCATGGCCCGTTTCACAGGTTTCCGGACGTCGATCTCGCGGCGGAACTGCGGCAGACGGTTGGGTGCCGTGATGCGGTCGCCGATCGTGAGTTTGTTATACTCCTCGCCCGGCACCAGACGCAGGCTGTCGGGCTGCACCTCCATGGCGATCCAGCGGGCTCCCGACCATGCGTCGGGCGACATCAGCCCCGTCGAGAAGCGGTTGACCGGCATCCAGGGCGAGACTTCGCCCGCAGCGTTCCAGACGCGCACGCTCCAATAATACTCCTTGCCCGATTCGAGCGCCTTGCCCGCGTAAGGGATATGGAGCGACTCCGCGCCCTTGGCCTTTACCCGCCACAGATTGCCGCGGCCGGCAGCGACGGCCGCACGGTCGTCGCCCACGATCAGTTCGTAGGCCGATTGCAGGAACCCGCGGTCGCGGGCGCTGATCTGCCACGAGAAACGGGGCGTCAGCGTATTGATACCCAGCGGTTCATCGCGGTATTCGCAACGGGGATTCACCACCGAAAAATCCTGCGCGGCCGCGCCCGCCGTCGAGCAGAGCAGCGCAAGCAGAAGGATTGTCCATTTTTTCATCGTCAGGTTTTCGTTTAAAGATTAATCGTTAGCCATTTTGATTGCAAGTTAGCCATTTTCCGCCGATCGGGGAGTATGTTTTTTGACATTTAAATTTCTAATTCTGACATTTCGGACGAAAGGAAAGAGAGCCTATCCGCCCCTCGCGCCTCTACGGTTCGCCGCGGGCGGAGGAAACGGTACGAGCCGTTCAGGCGAGTTGCAGGCCGCCGCGCGGGGCGGAGAAACAGCCGTATCGTCCTGCGACATCGAAACGATTAGAAATCGAACGCGGGATACAATTGCGAACGGACACGAAAAACGGGGCGCCGAAACGCCCCGTATCTTACCGTCTTCTCCGGCCTCAAAGGTCGAGCGACCGCACCAGCCGCCGGTTGACCTCGTGCAGCCGGTCGACGTCGACCTTCACCACCTCGCGGTCGTAGGTCACCAACCCGTTGACCTCGCCCTCGACGTCGGTCGTCTGCGTATAGACCGCGGCGCTGAACCCGCGCTCGACCAACTCCATGAGCTTCTCGGCATAGGTCACGTAGCGATCCGTCACGTCCTCCTGGTCTTGAACTCGATGTAACCCCAATTCTTGTCCGCCGACCAGAGGTGCCCCTCGACGGGCAGGCCGATGCCGCCGTACTCGCCCAGCACGTTGACCCGCTTGGCGTCGTAGAGATACATCTTCGGTTCGGGATAGTTGTGCAGGTCGAGCATGTCGCCGCAGTCGCGGTAGTTGCCTCCGCTGGCCGGATTGACCAGCCGCGACGGGTCGCGGCGCTTGGTCCAGTCGGCCACCTCCTCGGCGCGGTACTGCCCCCACGCCTCGTTATAGGGCACCCAGACCACCACCGACGGATGCCGGCCGCAGAAATCCATGATCTCGCCCCACTCCTTATAATAATTGGCGAACGACTCCTCCGAACGCGCGGCGTCGGTTCCCGCGCCGTAGCGGTGCGGCTCCCACTTGCCCGTCGACATGTCGCCGCTGGGCATGTCCTGCCAAACGAGGATTCCCTCGCGGTCGCAATGCCAGTACCAGCGTTCGGGTTCGACCTTGATATGTTTGCGGATCATATTGAAGCCCAGCTGCTTCGTGAACCGGATGTCGTAGAGCAGCGCCTCGTCGGTCGGGGCCGTGTAGAGGCCGTCGGGCCACCAGCCCTGGTCGAGCGGGCCGAAATGGAAGAGCGGCCGGCCGTTGAGCGTCATGCGCTCGATACCGTTGGCGTCGCGCCCGGTGGCGATCTCGCGCAGCGCGGCGTAGGATTCGGCACGGTCGATCACCCGCCCGTCACGCACGAGCGTCACGGTCAGGTCGTAGAGATAGGGGTCGTCGGGACTCCACAGACGCGGATGTTCGACGGCGAGGTGCACCGGCTGCCCGGCCATGCTGCTTCGCTCGGCCAACGTCTTGCCATCGGCCGAGAGCGTCACGCAGACGCGGTCGCTGCCCGTGCGGGCGGTCTTCACGTCGACCGAAAGGACGCCGGCGCGGATGTCGCTGCGCGTCGTGATCCCTGCGATATGGTTGGCAGCAGGAACCGGTTCGATCCACACCGTCTGCCAGATACCCGTCACGGGCGTGTACCAGATGCCGTGGGGTTCGAGCACCTGTTTGCCGTGGGGCTGGAAACCCTTGTCTGTCGAATCGGTCACCTTGACCGTCAGCTTCTGCACCCCTTTGGCCGAAAGCGCGGGGGTGATGTCGAACGAGAAGGGGGTATATCCGCCCGTATGACTGCCTACGAGCAGGTCGTTGACATAGACCTCGGCACGCCAGTCCACCGCGCCGAAATGGAGCAGCACGTCGTTGCCCCGGCGCCATGCGGCGGGCACTTCGAACGTGGTCTCGTACCACAGCGCCTCCTGCGGCGTCACGCCGCGCTGCACGCCCGACAGCGACGATTCGATCGGGAAGGGCACCAGAATCCGCCCCTGCGCTTCGCCCGGAGCCGCCGCTCCGGCCGGCGTGAGCGAATAGTTCCACAGGCCGTTGAGATTGCGCCACCGGCTGCGCACGAGCGTCGGACGCGGGTATTCGGGCAGCGGAGCCGCGGGATCGACCTCGGCGGCCCAACGGGTTTTGATCCGGTCGCCGGCAGGTTTCCACGGTGTCTCGGCCGCAGAGGTCAGGCAGCCGAACAGCGCGGCCGCCAGCAAAAGATGTTTCATAGAAAAGCTGGTTTGTAGTTTCCACAAAGATAGGGAAATTCCGGCAACCGCCAAATCCCCGCCATCCATTCCCCGACCGCAATTCCCCTCCGCACGTACGCACCGATTTCAGAAAAAGCGAACGGGAACCCTCTCATTTCAAGACGCCGCCTCTCAAAACGATAGGGTCTTCCGCATCCGCCATAAAAACGCACTCCACTCATATTCAACATATTGACACCTGAAAAAGAGATATGGCGCTCCCTTTGTATCTTTTATTCATATGAAATTATACATCATATCCAACCGACTGCCCGTGAAAGCCGTACACCGCGACGGCGCCTACCTCTTCACCCGCAGCGAAGGCGGTCTGGCGACCGGTCTCCATGCCCTGCACACCCGTTACGAAAAACATTGGATCGGCTGGCCGGGAGTCGACGTAGAGACCGACGAAGACCGGCGGAGCATCCGCGAAGAGCTGGCGAAAATGAACTTCCACCCCATTTTCCTCACGCCGGAACAGATCGCGAACTACTACGAAGGGTACAGCAACAGCACGATCTGGCCGTTGTGCCACTATTTCTTCGCGTTCACCCGCTACCGCAAGGATTTCTGGGAGGCCTACCGGAAAGTCAACGCGCTCTTCTGCGAAGAGATTCTCCGCCGGATCGAACCCGACGACATCGTCTGGGTGCAGGACTACCAGCTCATGCTGCTGCCCGGACTGCTGCGCGAACATCGTCCCGCGCTGCGCATCGGTTATTTCCACCACATCCCCTTCCCGTCGTACGAACTCTTCCGCATCCTGCCCGAACGGGCCGAGATCCTGCGGGGCGTGCTGGGAGCCGATCTGGTCGCATTCCACACCCACGACTACATGCGCCACTTCATCAGTACGGCGGAACGGGTGCTGCACATGGATTTCCGGCTCGACGAGACGCAGATCGGCAACCGCTGCGTCCGCGTCGACGCGCTGCCGATGGGCATCGACTACGCCGCCTTCCACGGCATCTCCTCGAACGCCGGAGCGCAACCGCTGATCGCGAAGACACGGGAACAGTTCGGCGACCGCAAGCTGATCCTCTCGGTCGACCGGCTGGATTACAGCAAGGGAATTCTCCATCGGCTCCGCGGCTTCGGTTCGTTTCTGGAACGCTATCCCGAATACCGGGGGCAGGCGACGCTGGCGATGGTGATCGTTCCCCTCGCGCGACCGGGTCGGCTCCTACGCCGACCTGAAAACCCGCATCGACGAGGAGATCGGCGCCATCAACGGCCGCTACTCCACGATGGACTGGACGCCGGTCTGCTATTTCTACCACGGCTTTTCGTTCGAGGAACTGGCGGCGATGTACTACGTCGCCGACATAGCTCTGGTCACTCCGCTGCGTGACGGCATGAACCTCGTGGCCAAGGAGTACGTCGCCGTCAAGGACGGCAATCCGGGCGTATTGATCCTCAGCGAAATGGCCGGTGCCGCCGTCGAACTGGCGGACGCGCTGCCGATCAATCCCAACGACACGGAGCAGATCGCGGCGGCGATTCACCGTGCGCTGACGATGCCCGTCGAGGAACAGCTGCGGCGCATCGAACGGATGCAGGCCGTCGTATCGACGCAGACCGTGAACAAATGGGCAGCCGATTTCATGAAGGAGCTGGCCGACGTCTGCCGCCACAACGAAGCGGTACGCCGCAAACGGCTGACGTCCGAAACCGTCGCAGCCGAGATCGTCGGGCCATACCGTCGTGCGAAACGACGGCTGCTGCTGTTCGATTACGACGGTACGCTCGCTCCGATCCGTTCCCGTCCCGAAGAGGCCGTACCTTCGCACCGGCTCTGCGAACTGCTCCGTACGCTGGGAACGGATGCCGCGAACCGCGTGGTCATTTGCAGCGGCCGCGACTCCGGGACGCTCGAAAAGTGGTTCGGCGGACTGCCCGTATCGCTCGCTGCCGAGCACGGTGCCTTCTACAAGGATCGCGGCGCATGGCGTTGCAACATCCGCCCCGCCTCGTGGGATCCGAAGCTGTCGGCGTTGCTCGAACACTTCGCACGGAAGACGCCCCGCTCGCGCATCGAACGCAAACAGACGGCGCTGGCATGGCATTACCGCGAAGCCGACAGCTGGCTGGGACAGTTGCGCGCACAGCAATTGGTCAACGCGCTCATGCCGCTGTGCGCACGCCTGAACCTGCACATCCTGCAAGGGGACAAGGTCGTGGAGATCAAGTCGCCCCGCTTCACGAAAGGCTCCGAAACGCTCCGCCTGCTGCGGCAGGAACGCTACGATTTCATCCTTGCGCTCGGCGACGACACCACCGACGACGACATGTTCGCGGCCCTGCCGCCCCGAGCCCTCTCGATCAAGATCGGCAACGCTTCGGAGCATGCCCGCTACAATATGCCCGAACAGAGCGAGGTCGTTCCTCTGCTGGAACTCCTCGCCCGGGACCGCGGCAGTTTCGACCCGGCCGGCGTGAAACACGCGATCCGCACGACATGGAACAATCTGAAAAACTGGTGGCCGGCCGCCGAACCGAGGAATATGGACAATAACCTGAATTACGGCGTCGTCGGCAACTGCCGTACGGCGGCACTCGTCTCCGCACGCGGAACCATCGAATGGATGTGCCTGCCCGACTTCGACTCGCCATCGGTGTTCGCATCGCTGCTCGACCGTCGGAAAGGGGGATGCTTCGCATTCGACGTCGCGGAGGAATACCGCATTTCGCAGGCCTACATCCCCCACACGAACATCCTCGCCACGACCTTCTCGGCCGACGAGGGCAAGTTCGTCATACTCGATTTCATGCCCTGCTACCGTTCGCGCAGGGACGAACACTACATGCCTCCCGAACTCTACCGCTACGTCCGGTGGGTCAGGGGAAGGCCGCGCCTGCGGGTACATTACGCCCCTGCGCCCGACTATGCCCGCGGCCGCACGGAGCAGACCGTCACGCCCGAATTCATCGAAAGCCACAGCCTCTCCGACCCGAAGAACCGGCTCTATCTCTACGCCTCGCTGCCGCTCGGAAAGATCGCACGGCGGGAGGAGATCGTCCTCGAACGCGACGAATTCTTCCTGCTGTCGCACAACGAAAAAGTGATTCCGGTGGACATCGAACGCGAAAAACTCGAATATTGCCGCACGCTGGTCTACTGGCTCAACTGGACGAACCGCACGAAAAGGTTCACCTATTACAACGACGTGATCGAACGGAGCCTGCTGACACTGAAACTCATGTCCTACTACAACGGCGCCGTGCTGGCGGCCCTCACGACCAGTCTGCCCGAAAGCGCCGGCGACGTCCGCAACTGGGATTACCGCTTCTGCTGGCTCCGAGACGCTTCGATGTCCATCGAGACGCTCTTTCGCATCGGACACCCCGGAGCGGCCGCCCGGTTCATGCGCTTCATCCAGTCGACGTTCGTCAACACGCACGAGCCCTACCAGATCATGTACGGCATCCGCGGCGAGCGGACATTGACCGAGACTACACTGGATCATCTGTCGGGTTACAGGAACTCCAAACCCGTGCGCATCGGCAACGACGCCTACCACCAGAAGCAGAACGATTCGTTCGGCTACCTGATGGACCTCGTGTGGCAGTATTACCGGCTGATGCCGGGCACGCTCGACGAAATCGAGGACATGTGGGAGATGGTCAAGAACATTCTCTCGACCGTGACGGAGGAGTGGCGCAAACCGGACAAGGGAATCTGGGAGATCCGCGGCCGGAGCCGCCAGTTCGTCTCTTCGAAAGTGATGTGCTGGGTGGCGTTGGACCGGGGCGCGAAGGTCGCCGACCTGCTCGGCAAAAACGAGTACGGCCGCCGCTGGCGGCGGGAGGCCGACGACATCCGCGACGACGTGATGAAAAACGGATGGAAGGAGGAAATCGGAAGTTTCTCGCAAGCCTACGACAACCTGGCGCTGGACTCGTCGCTGCTGCTCATGGAACCCTACGGTTTCATCGAGGCGACGGACCCGCGTTACAGCCGAACGGTAAGGGCGGTCAAGGAGGCGCTGCTGCACGACGGCCTGATGTATCGCTACAACAGCGAGGACGATTTCGGTATGCCCGCATCGGCATTCACGATGTGCACCTTCTGGCTCATACGCGCGCTGTTCGTCATCGGAGAGCGGGAGGAGGCCCGACGGTTGTTCGACGAGTCCTGCGCTGCGCCAACCACGTGGGGTTGTTCAGCGAAGATATCGATTTCGATACGAAAGAACTGCTCGGAAATTTTCCGCAGGCCTATTCGCATCTGGCACTGGTCAATACCGCCGTGCTCTTCGCGGAAGAGGACAGAAGCCTGACCTTCGTCCGCCCCTGAGAACCGGCGGCTCGGCCTCGTCCCCACCCGCCTCGATACGAAAAGAGACCCCGCTCTACGGCGAGGTCTCTTTCGCATTTCCGGCGAGCGGAACGACCGGCAGGTTCTCCTCCTCCTGTTCGGGCGGACGCCAGCCCAGCGAATACATCCACTCGATCACGTCGGGCTGCACCACGTCGTTGCGGTCGCTCCAGCGGCGGCTCTCGATCAACCGGCGTTTGAAGGCGTCGATGCGCGCCGCGATCGGGAACTGCGGGCGTGACTGGCTGCTCTTGGCCGCACGGATCGAAGGCCATCTTGTCCATCGGATAGATCGTATAGACGGGGATTGTTGCGATAGGTGATCTTCACCACCTGCTTCTCCTCGATGAAGAAGGTCAGATCGCCGCTTTCGAGCACCAGCAGCCCGATGATGTCGGGCGAATCGTCCTCCTGCATATAATAGATGGTCTGCACATTACCGTCCACGTCGTTGCGATATATCTTGTTATTGTAGAAATACGCCGTCATATGCTTGCCCGCCACCTGGTTGTAATGGGCCGTGTCGAGCTGGCTGGCCATCAGCGGCCTCCCGACGAACTCCGCCGAACGTGATCTGCTGTTGGCCGTAAAGAAAATATCCATCACGTCCGAAGTGATCTGGCTGCCCTGGTTCCACAGCACGGGATTGATGTAGAGGTGGATCGTCGAATCACGCGAAACGGCCACCAGCGAATCGCATACCGCCTGGAAGTCGGAGCGGTAGATACGCACGTTGCGGAATCCTTTGACCAACCGGTAGATCGTATCGCGCGCCAGCGAATCGAGCGAATCGGCAGGCGTCAGCCCCAGCGAGTCGAGCGACAGCGAATCCGCCGCCAGAGAATCCCTGCGCAGGCTGTCCGCCGCCAGCGAGTCCGCTCCCTCCGTATGCCGGTCGAGCGAATCGAGTTTCGTGCTGTCGACCGGTTCGGGCAGTCCCAGCTTGGCACGCCGCCGCGCCGCCTTTTCGGCCCGTTTGGCCGCCAATCGGGCATTGCGCAACGACATCCTTCGCGCGCTGTGCGTCGAGTTTCGCGCGCGTCT
>VOFE01000805.1_pt1 | contig 16000 bp, 20 predicted proteins | sample 5384071 | NCBI WGS metagenome assembly VOFE01 (sample SAMN12384724, study PRJNA508395) | human gut metagenome | isolation source: healthy gut D | host: Homo sapiens
AGTATTAGCACATACTCCTTCAAAATCAGCAACTGCTATTTTCTTTAGATATGTTCTTCTTGAACCATACAAAATCTGACCTGGTTTAAATACACGAATAAAAGCAGGTCCAACATCATCTGTTGTAAAACATCCTTTCCTATGTATGGTTAAATCCTCCGAATCCATATGATCGCCTGCAACATAGTATTCATACGGATTATTTAGACGATCTATATTTATCTTCACATCTTTAACGACATCTCCAAACTTTACCCTACTCATATTTTAGCATACTTAAAAGATTAGCAACTTCGATATGCATTGATCTTGAAGCCTCAATCCATTTTGGGAGTGATTCATCCAAAATGTATATTTCATTTGTTCCTTTTTGCTTGACATAACTTTGTATACTAAGCAAACTCTTATTATTATCTATATCATTTATATCAGCAACTTTTGCAAAATATTCTATATCTTCAAAATTTTCATAAGCAGAAATAATTTTCTGGATGTGAGTATTTTCTAAATAACTTTCAGCATTCTTTCTTGATACCTCTCCTTTTGCGTCAATAAAAATAACTTTACCTTTATGACTATCTTCTTTTCTATTTTTGCAGATAATAATACAAGCCTCCATAGAAGCATTAAAAAATAGATTAGGACCAAGTCCAATTACGCAATCTACAATATCTATTTCAACTAATTTTTTGCGCAACTCATATTCTTCGCTATTTGAAAAATACTTGCATAGCTGTGATATTGTTTATATATTTGTAGGCAGAACTGATTTAATAGATGTAAATGTAGTAAAAACAACTGGAATAAGATATGAAAGCGGCATTTTTAATAAGATGTTCTACTAAGAATCAAGATTTAGATAGGCAGACAAGGGATTTAACTCGGCTGGCTAAGTCTTTAGGGTATGAATATGATATAGAAAATCTGGTATTTGGAGAGAAAATAACTGGTAAAGACGATGTTACTATTAAGAATAGAGAGAGTATAGATAAATTATTAAGAGCGGCTAAAGAACAAAAGTTTGATGTAGTTTTAGTAGCTGAAGTTAGCCGTATGAGTCGTGACCCCGCTTCTGGTAGAGTTTATGTAAGACAACTTATCAATATGAGCATACCAGTTTATTTTAGGGATATTGATACTTGGACTATCAACCCAGATAACGGAAAAAGGGTTAGAGATGCAGAACAAGTTATCGGTGCTGCTTTTGATGCTGCTTGGAAGTATCTTAGAAGTTTGAAGACACAAGTAGCATCTGGTAGAAGGAATGAATTAGATAATAATCAAATTTCAGTAGGACAGCCATTTTTTGGTTATACTCGTTATGGTGGTAAAGATAAGAGTAAAAAGAACTGCTGGATAGTAGATGAAGTGGCGGCTGAGGTTGTAGTCTTTGTTTTTAATGAGTATATAAAAGATGGCTCTACTCTTAAAAGTACAGCTTTGGCTACTACGGCTAAATATGGTGAATTGCTAGGTAGAAAATTTAGTGTTGGCTCTATAGAACATATATTAACCTATGAGAGTTACCATACTGGTATTAAGAAAATAAGTCTTACTGACCCCGATACAGAAGAAATAGAGGTCTTTGATGTGAAAGTGCCTATTTTAGTAGATACGGAACTATTTGAGAAAGCAACTGCAAAAAGGAAAAATAACAGAGTAAAGAGTGAGCCATATCCGAAACAAACTACCTATATATTATCTAAGCTTCTTAAATGCCCCTACTGTGGTTATACAATGACCCCAAGAGCCAAAGGAAATGATAGTAGAGGAAAAACGACTAATGAGCGTTATCGAATAATTAATGGGAAAAAGGCTTTAAGTTGGTTGTGTATGAGTGGTATTAATAATGCTACTAGTTGTAACAATCGTATCTCTGTAGCCAATGAAAAGGCAGAACCAATTATATGGGAACTTATCAAAAAGGAACTTATAGTTTTTGCCAATCTTAACAATGAGGAAAGGGAGTTAAAGGTAGAAGAACTTACTGAAAAGATTACTCATTTGGCTTCTAATATTGATAACTATAATGCTCATAAAAGTAGTTTACAGAAACAATTATCTAAAGCCTATACAGTAGCTACGATGGCTGATGAATCTGTATTAGCAATGGCTATGACAGAATTTAATAAGACAGCTAGGAATATTAGAAAAGAAATGTCTGACTGTGATAGTGCTATTGAACAGATTAAAGGAGAAATAGATAATCTCGTTAATCTAAAAATATTTTATAGCCAACCTAATCTACCATCTGATATAATTGAAAAGGCTGAAACTGATGAGGCTGAAAAGAGAAAGCTAGTAAAGGAATTAATAAATAAGATAGTACCTTATAAGATAACCACATTTAAGAAGCAACATAGAGATAGGGGATTGGTTACTCTTAATTTTGGTGTGGTATTGCTAGAGGTATATACAGTAAATGGTATTTACTATGTATTTTATAATGCTAATGATAGGGGAGATATTCGGCAAGCCTATTATATTAGTGGCGTTTTCGCTAAGTTTCAAAATTCTATAAATAAGTTTGATGCCTATAAGGAAGGTGAGTATTTTGTTATTTCTAATGCTGATATGGTAATGGAAACAGAGGAGATAGACGAGCTAATTACTGTAAATCAGATGGTGGAAATAGCTATTAATAATGGGTGGGTCTTATCCTATTGTTATAAACAAAAATAACAGTCTTATAGTATGCTTAGTATTATTATAGTACCTAGCAAAGTATTACTAGTATAGGTAATACATTATATGGCAGTCTAGTAGTGGATATTATATTATTGCTACTACCTCATTACTAGTATCAGCTATAGAAGTACGCCTATTTTTATTTATTACAGAAATAGTATCTATATCTTGGTAATGTCCTAGAAACTAAATATGCTTGTATATGTGAAACTCAAAATTTTACAGCTATGAAAGACTAGATAAGAAAAGATGCAAAGGTATATCTAATACCCGATTCTGTAGAAACGCATACTATTGCCACTTATAGTTTAGCGAATGAAGCATTTCTCCGCACTTATTTTCCAGAGTGCGTGTATGGGCTTACCCCTTGTAAGAAGCCTAAAAAGAGAAAGCGTTAAATGTTATGTTTTAGAACTGAAAAAGCCAACTTGTCCGTAATTGGGCAGGTTGGCTTTTTGCGTTAGTTATAGTTTCACTAGACTATTCCCATGTGAAAGTATAAATTGTAGTTTCTGTTCTTGTTTCATTATTATCTAGGCGTTTGTAAGTAGATACTTCAGTACAGCTTTCCACATATCCGTCTTTATCAAATGTATAGGTATATTGTTCTGTAGTTTCGTCAATTTCATCTTTGCTATATATTTTGTCTGGAAGTTGGTTGCATCTCATTCCTGCCAATTCGGGATGTGCTTCCAATAACGGACGTAAATCATCCACACTCCATACCATTATCGGGAGATAGCCTTTACAAGTTTTTCCGCTATAAGACAATTCGTGAATATCTTCATCGCTAAAGCTCCATGCCATTTTAGTTAATTTTTCACCTTGCCATGTGTAAGACAGATAGTCCTCTTCATCATATTGCAATTTTACTAGCTGATTGTTTGCATTATAAGTAAAGTCTGTATTATCCAAATCTCCTCCGTCACAATCAGAAGTATGTGTTATCAATCCATTTTCTAATGTATATGTGATTGCCTCTCCATTTCTGCTTTCAATGATTTTGTTTGCTCCCCAAGTGACTGTATAAGTACTGGTGTGTGTACTACCATCGTATTGTTCTGTGTTTGTAGCTGATACCAGCTTACCATTGCTGTCGTAGGAATATTCAGTAATAGATACCCCATCTTCATCCGTCACTCTTAGTTCAACAAGTAGCTTTTGATTGGTGATAACACCATCATCATTTTTACTAGGTTCGTCATCATCACTGCAAGAAGTGAAATTCACACACATTACTACGGCTAATAAAGCCATTCCAATTAATCTAAAAGTTTTCATTTCTATTTGATATTTAAGTTATTAATTATGTTGATTAAATCACTGGATATTTATCTTTGGTTATAGCGTCTAAGTATTCTGTTTCTTAATCTAATATCAATTATTATTGCAATGACACTGAAAAATAATATTGGAGAACAGAATGTAAAAAGCATATCTATAAAACTTCTAAGGTTCTGTGTTGGAGGATAGTAAATAATAAACAGAATTGTATATATCACGAATATACTCCCTGCAATTATGCCGAATTTCAAGTAATAGTTACAATTCTTCAAAATTTCTTCTTCTCGTTCTTCCTCTTTTCTTCGTCTTTTCTGGTCTATCTGAAATTCTCTTATTTCTTGTTGCCTAGTTTCTTGTTGTTGCAACAAGATTCTTTTTTCTTGCTGCCTTTCTTCTATATTTCTACGTTCTTTGTTTTCAAAATAGGCAGTAAGTTCTTTTAGTGATTTTGGATGAAAGAAGTTGCTTTGGCTTTCTTCTATCATAAAGACAAATCTTTCTGTTCCGTCTAGCTGTAAAGCAAATGTAACATCATCCTTGAATGATGGATGAAGCATATAGGATTGTTCTTTGAAAGAAATCACTAAGGAATTGTTGGCAGAAATATATTGCCATGTAGCATTTATAACACTACCATTTACAGATGTAATGAGAGAACCATTTTCTTGAAAGATATATAACTCCTTATCTCCAGAATCATTAAATACCAACCAAGACTTATTACATAGAATAGCCTTAACATCCAGATTCTTACTGAATCTGTGGTATTTGTTAGGAATATCCAATAAGTAGGCTTTCATCTTGTTTTAAATCCATGCTTCCTAGTTTCCAGATAGAAGCGGATAAAAATAAGGCGTGGAAACTTTAACTTATTATTGTTATGAGGCTCTGGACTGCCTTGACTGTATAATAAGCAAAGTCCACGCCTAATGATATGATATTCCCATAGATAGGGTATAACTATCATAGACGTGGACGTTTTCTGCTCATTATCCACAGTCAAGAATTGTCCAGATTCCATAACAGGATAATATTGCTAAACGCCCTTTACTAAAATATGTCCTTCCAGTGTCTTAACACATTAAGCCCACTGAAATTGCTGCAAAGTTAATGAAAGGTTTTGAATAGCTAAAGATAACACGCTGATAAATGCAGTTCCAAGTGTTCCAAAACATATCTGTAATAGATAATTAGCTAGTATCAGTTTCTTTTAGTTGTAACTTCATTGCAGTATAAAAATTAGAAGTGGGCATATAAGACGGCACTCATACTTACTGTTAGCTAGAAAGATTATAGCTAATATTGCAGAATGGTACGACCATTCAAACCTTATTAGTAGTTCTCGAAAAATGCACATATCATAAACTACAAGCCGTACCATGCCTTTTTAAAAAGACAGTTTCCACTTCATTTCGGAACTAGCTTGCATAGGACTATCGGAAATGTGACAAACTTTCTATTTCTGTAAATAGTTCAGAAAATTCAAACTTTGTCACATTCCAACAGATTAGAAACTTAGACAGTCATAAGTATTTAGTAGTTCTTCCTGCCTTAAACCTAAGTATCTTTTAGTAATGGTTACACTGGAATGATTAAACAGTTCCATAAGTTTAACTAAGGCTAGTTCTGAATTGTCACTGTTCATATTATAAACTTGTCTGCCAAAGGTCTTTCTAAGGGAATGACAGCTAAAGTTCTTAATCTTTAATTTGTACTTCTTTTTCACCTCTTTTAGTATCACATTGATTCTTTGGATAGTGAAAACAGTTCCTTTTTGGCTCACTAAAATAGGTGAGTTAATTCCTATAGGCTTTATCTGTTCATAGCATTCTTTAATGTGCTGCCCAAGTTGGGTATTTATCCTAATAGTTCTCACTTTATTTGTCTTTTTCTCTATTACTGTAAATTCACTGGTATTTAATATCTGTTTCCATCTCAAAGCTAGAATATCTGATATTCTCAATCCTGTGAAACAGCCCAAAGCTATAAGAAGTGAAATTTTATAATTTCCATCTTTAGCCAATTTCCTTATTAAATTCATTGCATCAGACCAGACTAAATAATCTGCCGTAGTGCTTGAATACTTTAAACTCATAATGTTCTGTTTTATATGTAAATAAATAAAAGTGAATGTTTTACCACTACCAACATACTAGCCAATTAGTTAATGTGTTGATTTCTAGTAAAACATTCACTTTGTATATTAGTGAGTATTTATGATTGCAAATAAGTAAAGATTGCAATAATCAATATCAGCAAAAAAGGATTGATAATACCAATTATTATTAGTAGTAGAACTACCAACGTACCCCATAATACTAGTTTTCCATTATCATTCATTCTGTAGTATTTTTAAGTTATTGAAAAAGAAAGGACACCTATTAAATAGATGCCCTTTCAGTTAGTTTAGCCCAAGAACCAAGAATATTTATTATCCAGTCCTTGTAATACATTGTTCAGTCCAACACTTACCTCTGTAGCATTTACCCCACGTTGTAAATAGCTGTCTATGTAGCTGTTTTTGTTTGACTGTGTGAGTAAATTATGAAAATCAAAAAGGGATATAGCATTATCTTTCACTCCAAATACTTCATTTGTGTAATAATCACGACACACACTATTTATTTGGCTGTCAGTGATTAGAAGTCTTGGTATTGCTTTCTGTCTTGCTGGTGAAAGTGCCTGGTACATTCTCATTCTGCCTACCACTTGTGCAAACTGTGTTTCAGATAGATAAGTATCTGATAATGTCTGCATCAAATGTATTTCTTTGGCAGCATTGAAGCCGTTAAGCAATTCCAGTACATTTCTGTAAAGTTCATTGATATTGGTTACTTCCATGTTGAACCTCACACCCTCACCAGTAAGAATCTGATTAGAGCAAATTCTCATTCTCCAGCCAATAAAGACGGAAAACTTTTCTAAGCCTTTGGAAGAACGGTACAGATTCAAGTCACTGTAATTTCTTACCCCACCTATGCACAGTTCAAGTTTTTGTCCTCTTATCGTTTCAAAAATGGTTGGAACAGTAAAAGCAAAAGCAAGTCTTTGATAGAATTGTGTCTTTTCACATTCTAACAGTTCACTTGCTTTCTTACCAAGCGCGGACGGTATTCTGCCACGTACTATGTGTGAAACTCGTATTTCGGGAAAGCTCACCTTTTCACCTGCATAGAATGAACTTGCAGCCTCATGCACACAAGAAATAAAGTCTTGGTGTGAAATGGTTGATTCCAAGTTAGCCCAAGTAGGCACAACACATTTGTTTGCAAGTTCTTCCAGTGTGATAGAATCCGTATTAGCTTCCAAGAAAGTAATACTTGGCTTTGCAGTTTCTTCCACAATTATAGTAGCTTCTTCTGCATACTCACCTAAATTCAAAGTTCTTTTCTCCGTTGGCATGATAACTAAATTATTCATATTGATAAAAGTTTAAATGATTAATAATTCTTTTTTATATCAATATACAGAGGGGGGACTAATTTGGGTTGTGGGCACGCAAGGCAGGCACTCTTATATATTTAAGGTTACTGGCTGAATAGGAGAGGGGGCTTTCTGTACTAAGTACCTTATATATTTGTTCTCTTGACTTTCAGCAAAACTGCATATAGGTGATTAGCTAGTTTAGTCAAGCATGATGATGGAACACGGCATATACTCTTTCTCCTTTTTAGTTTTTATATTCAGCACTTTAGCTATATACTCCAAAGTTATTTCTTCGGAAGTTATTCTATTAGTTAGCAAACTCCTAATTTCTTCATCTTTCATATAAACCAGTTTACAAGCTAGTTCAGCAAGCAATCTGTTTCTTCTTCTGACACTGCCATCTTCCATTACTGTTATTTCATCGTTTCTGTCTGGTGGAACAACACCGTTATCAATGCACCAGTCATAAATAATATGATAGATTCTTGTATCTGTATCATCTTTCTTAAAATCTGGAATAATGGACTTGTTCAGTATCAGCAAACCATTAGTTATATATTTTATCTGTCCTGCATTGACTGCCATTTCCAGATATTTATTTAATGTCTTTGTATCAATGCCCAGTTTTTTAGAAAGTTCCGTTTTGTTAAGCCCATCCAGATACGGACTTTCACTTATATACTTGTTCGTTTCCTTTTTACATATTGTCTTTAATTTAAGCAAGAAGTTCTTTAATTTAGTTCGTTCACTGGCTTTTGCTATGTTCATATCATCATTAAAGAAACTGTTATAGATATAGAAGAAGTCTTCATTACATTTTGCCACATGATATTTATTGTACGTCTTGTAGCTTCCCTCTGCTATCACATTGTTACTTATTACTTTATCAATAAGATTCTTATTCTTCTTTAGCCTTTCAACGCTTCTTTTTACAGTGCTTAATGATATGCCTAGTTTTTCGGAAATCTCCTTTTCTGTAACATTATCCGCAATGGAAGTTTTATAATTCATCCTTGACTTTATATAGGCATATACTATGGCATCCTTATTATCTATATTATTAATGTCTTTTGTCAGTGTCGTATATTGTTGTTCCATTGTGCGCAAACGGTTGGTTATTTGATTCTTCTTGGTATATGTTATAAATCTCTCCGTTTTTCAGAGCCTTGTTGTATTTACGTGTTCCACCTAGATACCGCTTCAATTCCTTTCTGGTATTGAACAGTCTGTTGTTGTATATCATCATAATGTTACGTTTTTATCATTAGTTACTTATCTACGAAAGCTAGAAATTTGATAATGAAGTGCGAAGCACTGAATTATCTAAGTTGTAATGTTAGTATTGTAGTAATGTATAGAGTATCATTTTTCCCCTATACTTGGTGTCAAATTTCCCATAGACTACGGTTCATTTTTCCTTAGTACCACTTTACTAAGACTATCTTTAAAAAAACATCTGTAATTTACTTCCTTGCGTCATCTGGCTAACTATGTCTGCTGAAATAGGTATTATGTACTATTTTTGACGCTGCCTTATAGAAAGACTTTGGCAGTCATACATTATGAGGTTGCCAATCATCCAGTTTAAAGTAGAATGTAATTCTACGCTTGTTTATCTGCTTCTTTTTCTTTAGAAAGCCGTTCATTTTAGCCCATATACCAACAGCTACCTTATTGCCGGTAATGCCATCCTTGAAAGCCATTTCCTTTAATTGTTCAAACGTGTAATACTCCATAATTGAATTGTTTTAGGTTAGTTTCATTATATACTGTAAAATCTATAGTGCTTGAATTACTCTAGGCGGTTCTGGTTATACCTCTGCTCGTGGTAATTCCAATCTTTTTATCTCTGTACGATTATACTCACCTCTGGGCGGTGTACCTAATCAAAGGAACACTTTCTATAGCCAGTTTACCTATATCGCCATATTGCTGTTATTTTCTTCTGTAAGCAAGCTAACAGACAAGAATAGTGACTTTATGCACTTCTTTTGTCAATAGTTTATATTTATGGCTATTGACGGATAGGCGATATTCGGAATAGATAGTTAAATGGTTGTATATTAGCGATTAGTGGATGTATCGAAGTAGGTGCTATATAACTTGCTTAGTAGGTAAAAAACGGCAATATAAAAAAGTGGTTAATTGTCTTGCTGTCTTTGTGTCCTCTAGAGTATCAGATTCATTAGCTAGATAAGTGGTTACAGTAGTACTACTAGTGTTTTAATAGTACATTGATTTTAGTACTGGATTGGAATAGATACTACTACTAGTTGATAAAAATGTCTTATAGTACTTTTTAGTATGTGGTTCATATTATGCCTAACAAGACGTTCTTGTTAATATATGATAATCTAATGGTGCAAAATTACCACACATATAGATATATTACATACCTTTGTAATGCTGATACGGCGGCATTTGCTTTAGCGGTAATTTTGCCGTATAACATTTTAATACATATTTATTATGAATCAGAATTTAAACGTGTCAGCTAAAACATTTGTACAGGTTATCAATGAAGGTCGCCAAAAGCAAGCCGATTTGTGTGGAAAGTGGTTTTCTGCTAAAGAAACTGGTGAACAGCTAATCCGAAAAGCGGAACAGTATCTGGAAGCCTATAGAAAGTATGTTGAATTTTTGGAGAAAGTTGTAGAACTGAATCCTAGACGATTTGGATATGGAACTGAATCTTTCCAAATTTGATAGCATATTGCAGGATGCTTCACCAGAAGTTAGAGAAGCCTTTCTTTCCAAATACCGCAACTAATGTTTTAGGCTACTACTTCGGTGGTAGCCTTTTTAATTTGTAAGGCATGAATATAACAGAATACGCAGAGAATTTATTTAATCTGGCATATAGCCAAGAAATGATAGATTTCATTACTAATCTAGGCGATACTAGTAGTGATGAATGGCGTATGAAAGTTACTGCCATACGAGGATATTACTTTCTTTGTATTCTATAAGAGTACTAACCAGTTCTTATAGTAGGATATATGAGAAGAAGTAATAATACTACCGACTTTGTTTATATCAATCTGAATAATACCTTTATTCTATCGCAGCATTTGTTATCCAGATTCCGCAAAAGAGTAGTGGCAAATAGCATAAAGTATGATTTAAGAGGTCAGATGTTCGATATACTGGAACACTCCATACAGACGCTTATTAATATCAATGAAGAAATGTATCTATGTAACACTGGCATATCAGATAAGTATAACGATAATTATTTTGCTTGGACTAAATTCGGACTAATACCAGTAATAAGATATAGCGATATTGTGTTTTGTGGTACTACGTTCATATCTGTAGATATGTTGAATGAGAAGCAAAAGGAGTTATGGGATAGTGTTCACTCCAAGTTGCTAGAACATAACTTATTGAGAGGCAATAGGAAATAATTATAATGATAAAAATGCATAATCAGCTCTTCCTTGCGGAGGCGTTCCCAAGAAATTACGTCCCCACTTATCATTCATGAATTTTTCACGATTCCATTCTTTGATTGAATAAGGAGGATTTGCCAGAACAATGTCGAACTTACGAAGATGGCTGCCATCCAAGAATGCAGGATGCTCCAACGTATCTGCACATGCAATCGAAAAATCTTCAACTCCATTCAAATAAAGATTCATTCGTGCAATAGAAGAAGTCAAGCCATTCACCTCTTGTCCGAACACCTGTACACTCTGCCACTCTGCACCTTTGTTGCGAAGATAGTCTAAACATTTAACCAACATACCCCCGGAACCACAAGTTGGGTCATAAATGCTTTCATTCGGTTGTGGCTGCAGTATCTCAGCCATAAGTTGAACGACTGTTCTATTCGTATAGAACTCCTGAGCAGTATTTCCGGCATCATCGGCAAACTTTCCAACAAGGTATTCGTATGCCTGCCCCATCTCATCGGCAGGACAAGCCTTTAGGCTCAACGTATATTTAGAAAAATCCTCAATCAACGAAGTAATGATATTATCAGGCATCTTCGCCTTATTGGTCCAGCCATCCTTAGGTCCGAAAATACCTTCTAATCCTCCGATTTTTCTACCATCCATTTCCTTAGCAGGATTGGCTTGCTCAATGGCAATAAATGCTTCGACTAATTTATTACCAACATTTTCCGTCACCTCACGAACATCTCTCCAGTGCGCACCATCAGGAATACGGATGGGGAGATCTTCTACTTGCATACCTGCATACTCAACTCCTCCTTCACATACAAAACCTTCAAACTGTTCATCATAAACATCGGAAATGCGTTTGAAAAAAAGCAAAGGGAAAATATACTCTTTATATCCAGCCGCATCAATCTGGCCACGCAAATGAGTGGCAGCTGCCCAAAGGAAACCTTTAAGTTCATCGAGCGTAATAGGGTCGTCCGGATGACGATATTGTTTTACTTTTTCTGCCATATTGATTATGCGTTAATGAGTAATGAAAATTCTTTCTCCAATCGCTTCACATCTTCGTATGCTTGTTTGAACTCAGCCAACACTTCCACATAAGGACGAATTTCCTCCTTGTGGTAAACCACATAGCGATTGGGCGAAAGATTATACTCTTTATCTCTTATCTCCTGCAATGTAACGATTCGAGAATAGTCCTCTTCATCGGAGTAATTTTGATAAAGTGAATATAACCTATCTATATCATTCTCTTCTAAAATATTCTGCGCTCTCTTTTGAGTTAGAATTTTGGAACCATCTATCATCAAAATCCGTCCGGAATGATGAGCCGGTTTCATCCTTCGTATTATCAAGAAACACGGAGATAGTCCAGTTCCATAAAACAATTTATCTCCTAATGTAACAACGGCTTCTATCAAATCACTTTCCACTAATTGCTTCCGTATTTCTGCTTCTTGATTTCCACGAAACAGAATGCCTTGTGGCATTACAACAGCCATACGCCCCTTGCCAGAGGACATAGAACATATCATATGCTGAATCCACGCATAGTCACCACAACTATCACTCGGTGTGCCATAGATATTGCGCTTATATTTATCTGAACTCCATTCCGTTGCTCCCCAATTTTCAAGAGAAAATGGGAGGGTTTGCTATAACACAATCGAATTTGGCGATATTACCACCTTGAAGAATTTTTGGGTCTCTCAATGTGTCGCCTTGCATTACATTAAAATCAGATGCACCATGCAGGAATAGATTCATTTTAGCAATGGCCGCATTCACGACATTCTTTTCCTGTCCGAATATACTTCCGCAGCAAAGAGAATCATCGTGCATATATCGTATAGCTTCGATAAGCATTCCTCCACTACCACAAGCAGGATCATATACAGTTTCCCCCGGTTGCGGATCGAGAATATGCACTAATAATCTCACAACAGAACGAGGAGTATAAAACTCTCCAGCTTGAGCCTTACTATCATCGGCAAACTTCTTCAATAATATTTCATAAGCATCACCCATTAAGTCCGCAGGGTAATCCTTATTACCAAGTTTTCGTTTTGATAGATGTTCTATCAGGTCACGAATCTTGCTATCATTGAGAATTGCTTTGTTAGTCCATTTCTGAGATGAAAACATAGATAGCACCCCATACAATGTATCTGGGTTTGCTATCTCTATCTGTCTCATAGCACCAACTATGGCTGCTCCAAGATTTTCTGTACGTTCTCGGACTTCTTGCCAATGACAACCATCAGGAATAACAAAACGATGTTGCTCTGGCAGAGATGCATACTCCTTATCACCACCACTTGATATTAAAGCTTCTTCTGTTTCTTCATCATAAACATCAGATATCCGCTTGTAATAAAGCAAAGGCGTGATATAATCTTAAAATTATCCTGGCTTACAGGACCGCGTATTATATTACAGGCCTCAAACAAGAAATTGTATAAGTCCTGTGCGCCTGTAAGCTCTTTATTTATTGTTTTTTTTGCCATCTAATAACTCTGTCAAATAGTGAATTTGAGATTCCTTTACTTCATTAACTCTACAACATCTTCCGGCAACATCACATTCCCGGCATCATCTTTCGGAGCGTTCTTAAGGAACAGCACCGGAACGATGGTGTAGTTCTTAGCAAACGGCAGCAGATTAGCTTTGCGGAGAAGTGCAGCAGTTAGCTGTTTACCATTCTCCCTTATTGTCCACTTACATTCGCCAACCAGCAGATACTTTTTATCAAGCGATTCGGCCATAACGTCGAACTCAACTTGTTCCGGCTTCTTGTCCTCATTGAGAACAGAGCCCCACCAGCGTTTTGCCTTGCCATAAACTACTCCATTGACAAGATTTCCTGTGACAGCATCCCGACATAATTTTTCCCATTGCATACTCACATACTCCGAGAAATGGGCGGTCAAAGCCTGTTCTATGGGTAAGCGACGATCAAGCTCGATGAACGAACGATTAGGAACGACAAACTGATAATAAAATGCCATAAACGGATCGGCAATCTTGTAAAGACTCTTTTTTGCATTCTTTTCATCAATCCCAAACGGAACATCTTTCTCCAAAAATCCGAGATCAATGAGTTTCTTCAATGGACGCGACAGGTTAGTTGCAGGCTCGTTGCATCTTGCAGCAATCTCAGAAAGACGATTTGCGCCAGTACCGATATAAGACATTATTGTCGAAGTCTTGACTATATCCTTTACATCGTCCTGAAAAGAGTTTTATCGGCTCCTCATAAAGAGTCCCATTCACAGAAAGGATATTATGCCACAAAGCATCATTAAGCGAAATTTGGTTTTCCCTTAGTTCCCAATAGCGCGGCACACCTCCCCAAATAGCATACTCTTCAATAGCGTTCATCGCATTAAGGCTCAATGCCTCTTGAATATACGGCAAACGTATAGGCGCAAGTTTCATGATCTCATCAGCACGACCATAGAGAGGTGCAGTAGAATCAAGAAACAACCCATACATCATATTTTGTGACGAACCGCAAAGCACAAGATTATACTTCAACTGCTTTTCATCAACCAGTTTTTGTAGCACAGACGGCAGTTCCGAAGATTGTTCTACAAGATACGGAAATTCATCCAAGCATAGAGTGAAACGCTTGTCTGTCCGATAATTGACCGCACGAAACATAGACTCCCAATCCGGATATGTCAACTTGTCGAAATCCGGGAACACTTGTGCTATTACTTTGGCGAGCAATACTCTCTGATGTTGACCTTCCGAACGGTCAGCAAGGAAGTAAACATCATTGTCCGACAACACCCTTTTAATGAGCGTTGACTTACCCAGCCGTCTGCGACCATACATCACAACTAACGAGGACTCCTCTCTTGCAAGAGCATCCTTCAGTCGTGCTGCTTCATCTATTCTATCAACGAATTTCATACGCCACATTATTATGCAATACAAACATAATGTTTTTATAGCATAACACAAAATTTTAAGCTGTATTTTTTATCCTGATAGAGTCATTATCGACTTATATGCAGAAAAAAGTGAGTTTTATCTCTTTTTCGAAGCTCTTTTCCTTGTCTTCAAACTCAAATCCTGTAATGTTTTCCCTAGTTTGTCTTCTTTGGCCAACCACAGAATATCATCGTCAAGCTGTAAAGCATACAACACGCGCAAATATATTCCGATTGCCACTGTCGGCACACCTTTCTCTATTCGGGACACGGTCAACGGAGAACAGGTGGCACGTTCCGCCACTTGAGCTACACTCAGATTCCTGCGCAAGCGAGCCAGTTTAATCTGTTCTCCCAAATCCGTATTTTCTATAATATTGCCTCTAAAAATCAAGTGCAGTCTGTACACGGTCTTTGCCAGGAGATCAAGAAGCACAATGCCGTCAAAAGCTGAATTTTTTCAACATCCCTAAAACCAACTGTATGCTCTTCTGCGTCTGAAATAGTTTCAAACGATCTCCAAACTTTCTAGTAACTTTCTGTCTTTTTTATATGCCCAATCTCCCAACCTTTTTGGATAGCATTCCATATACATGGCATCAGATTCCGAACCCTCAGTCCTTATGTACAAAGCACCGTGTTCCATTGTCCCTCCAATCACTGAGTTCGTATTCATGACTCCCCCCACTTTCATATAGTTTACACTGTGTATGCATATGGGTCAGTATTATATCCCTGCCATGGTTTTCGTTTTTGGAGATTTAATGGTCCATACAGTAAATTCATTATCTGCATCATGCCTGAAATAGTGGCGCATCACACCTTCTTTATTTGCTTCTACAAATTCTTATAGTTCACCATATAATAGGCCATGCTGTCATAAGAATAACGTATAGGGCTATCATCGTTCATCAAATGCGTAAAAGCTTCAACTGCATTATCAAACCTCTATCATCTTTACCTATTGTGAGGAGATAATCCCATCTTCCCGTCATACCGAAAAACCAGCAGTCCACATATGGCCTGATCCCATTGAAACCGCAGCCTACAAGGCTTTGGACCCTTTCAGTATCGCTCATAGCCCAGAAACCATAGAATCTCTTTATGTAGCTTTCTGTATCAGTACAACTTATTATGGAAGGCATTAAAAGTCCGAATGAATAATAAAGAGGACGACACGTGGACAGTTCCTGATAATATCAAAATTCGGCTTATCATATAATCTGCATTTGACGCGCTCATCCTCAAGAGATT
>VOFE01000920.1_pt1 | contig 16000 bp, 13 predicted proteins | sample 5384071 | NCBI WGS metagenome assembly VOFE01 (sample SAMN12384724, study PRJNA508395) | human gut metagenome | isolation source: healthy gut D | host: Homo sapiens
GATTCCTTCTCTCTACTGGGGATTCAGCAACACGTTCACTTACAAAAACTGGGATCTGGATGTTTTCATTTACTCGCAACTGGGTGTTGACAAGTACAACGATGTCTATTCCTGGACAAGCGGTAGAGTTGGGCAATCAGACGAACAACATGTCCGTCTACATCAAGGATGTATGGCACTCTGAGCTGAATCCGAACGGTACCATTCCGGGTATTGCGTATGAGATGGCTTCTGTATCTTTGCCCGGTGGTGCCGGAACAGATATCGGTTACGAAAATTCCTCATTTGTTCGTGTGCGCAACATCACACTGGGATATAACTTTAAACCGAACCAATTGGGCGCATTGAGTAAGCTTCTCAGCGGCATTAGAGTTTATGTAGATGTTCAAAATCCGTTTACTTTCACCGGCTACACTGGTCTCGATCCCGAAGTGAATACGGGTGGCAATTACAAGGGCGGTAAAGCTGAATATCCGCAGACACGTACATTCTCTTTGGGTGCCAAATTATCATTCTAACTTTAATAACATACTATTATGAAGAAATATATTTATCTCTCGATCCTTACCTGCATACTCACAGTGTTCGGGTGTGAAAATGATTTTGATGCCAAGATATATGGTTCACTTTCTACAACAAATTTTCCTCAGTCCGAAGCAGACTATGAAAGCTACATGATGGATTGCTACATCCCTTTCACCTTGACTTGGGCTTATAATTGGGGTAGCAGCAACCAGCACAACTTCTACGTGGCCGAAGGCGGCATTAACCGTATGCTTGACACGCCCTCCGATATATGTGCACCTTGGACCTTGGGCGGTTCATGGGGTGGTCCTTGCATCTATATGGCACAAGGACAGTTTGAGGACATGAAGTATGCCAGTACTTATAGTAATATTTGCCTTCTCACTTTGACAAGGTACGTGATATTACCCGTATGACAAAGATTATAGGCACCTTGGAAGAAAGTACCCTTCTTTCTGATAAGAAAAAACAGGAATTGATGGCTGAATCTCGTCTTCTGCGTGGCATGACGATGTTTTATCTGCTTCACTTCTACGGTCCTGTGCCGGTTATCCTTGATCCAACGCTGGTAGGCAATCTTGAAGCAGAGAAGAATATGGTACGCCCTACGTTGGACGAGATGACCAAATATATCACAGCCGATTTGGAGTATGCTGCTGAGCACATGGTAGAGACACAATCGGAAGTGGGACGCTACACGGCCGATTATGCTCGTTTCTGTCTGATGCGCCATTACCTGTGCGAAGGTGCACACATGGATGGATATTATCAGAAAGCCTACAACATTTACCATCAGTTTACCGGCTCTTACTCGCTTTTCACCTCAGGTAAGAATCCTTACTTGGACCAGTTCAAGATAGCCAATGAGTTTAACTGTGAAACCATTATGGCCGTGTCTTGCGGTTCGGATGCCGACGGCAGCGGTAAGCGAGGAAACTTTAACCCCTTATCTTGGTACTTGCTTCCCTACGATGTATCCAAGTATGACGATAAAGGGAATCCCACCCCGTTTGTCAATCAAGGTGGAGGCTGGGGACAATATTACAATGTAGATCCTCAGTTTTATGAAACATTCGAAGAAAACGACATGCGTAAAGAGGGTATCCTTACTTCTTATTACAGTGCTTGGTATGGCTGGGTGACAAAGGAAGATATCGGTGTGAAATGGGACGGTTACATTTTTTTGAACAAGTATCCCATTGAAACGGAAACAGCTTTCCAGGGTACCGATTATCCGTTGGCCCGTTGGGCGGACGTGTTGCTGATGTATGCCGAGGCCGATGTCCGTCTGAATAAAACGGTTTCCACTTCTGCTATCGATTGTGTCAATCAGTTACGCCACCGTGCAGGGTTGGCAGACCTTCCGGCAGAGAAAACTGCATCAGTCAATGATTTCTTAGATGCCCTGTTGGAGGAAAGAGGTCATGAGTTCTACTACGAAGGCCATCGCCGTATAGACCTCATCCGATTCAACAAGTACTATACTATCATGGATGCGATTGGCTGCACACCGACATCACAGTACTTCCTATTCCCAACTACGCAGTAGATCAGGCTACTGATATGGGATATACTTTAACGCAATACTTCACGAGACCCGATTACGACGGGCCTCAAAGATAAAAAGCAGGATAAAGTCCGACAGGTCAGTGGTAAAGATTGTTTATGGGAAAGGGGCTGTCCGGCAAATGGACAACCCCTTTATAGTTCTATACCGGACATGTACGGCTATTTTTCTGATACAAAAAATCCGAATCTTAAAACTGCCTCCTGTTGTATCTATCTTGCCGACAAGTTTGCCGGTAATCAATGAAGATAACAGTCTACTGTCTGTAACAATGGTAGGTCTGGTGTATCCTTTGGGAGTATCGCTTGTCACTTCATTGTTTATATAAATGCGGCAGCTGTCTTCATTTTGATCAATACCTTTCAGCATGTAGCGTGCAGAGATGGGTACTTCCATCAGGCAGGACAGTCTGCGTATCCACAGTTCCCGGCAGGATGTTTCCTTTAAAATATTCACCTTCTGCATAACCAGAAACTGACCATATTGACAAGAACAGAATCATTCTCGACCTGAAAGATATTACTTATAAAAATGATCAGTGTCAATATCTCTTTCATACAAATGCTTTATAAGAAAATTCGAGGCTAAATCGGCAATTTCTTCGATATGTCGGGAGAATCCATGGTCGTATTCTTCCATGAGATGCAACTCGCTGTTCTTCCAGATGTTTTTGTAACGCTCACTATAAGAATAGGGAGCCCACGGTCTCCTGTGCCGTGAATTAGAAAGGCTGCTCCTTGGTAGCGAATGGCTGTTTCATAAATGGGCAGACGGAAAAGCTGTCAGAATATACTCCTACCTAATTTGCGGCCTCCGGGAAGCTCGACATATTCGGGCGGATTAATGGGGTTGTATAACACCCCGAATGTATTTCCTCGTATGGCATCTTCACGCAACACAGCTGCAGGTGCCAAAGAGTGACCGCCGAAATGGTGTCGTTCATTTCACCTGCTGTCATACTTACGACTACGCCTCCTTGCGAATGGCCGAAGCAGTCCTATCTTGCCGTTGCACCCATCTAATTGCAGAGCATAACGTACGACACGTTTAAGATCTTCTATCTCGTTGGGAACTGTCATATCCTTAAAGTCGCCTTCACTCTCCCCATGCCCGTTAAAGTCGAACCGGATGGAGGCAATGCCGTGCATCTGAAAGAGAGTCTGATACCAATTTCATTAATTGCCAGTTTTTGTCTCCTCCGAACCCGTGGGCAAGAATGGTTATAGGGCATTTTCCTGTTCCCTTATTTTCGGGCATTTGAACTTCTGCAGCAAGCAGACCTCTCGCACCGGGTATCAAGACTTTTGTCACTCTGTTTTGTGCAACAGCACATAGGCTCATTGAAGCGCACAATAATCCAAGAAGTATTCGTTTCATCATAATAACTGTTCTTTTATGGTGCGAAAATACAATATAGATAACACAAAATCAAGCAAAAACAACGGATTATAAACAGAAGTCTGTTTAGTGTCATCGTCTGTCCAAAATCTTCATCGCTTATGATTAGAGAACTGTTACATTTGTCTCCAAGTTTATTGATAATTTCAAAACTGATTTACTATGAATAAGAAAAAACTGATTATGTGGTTGTGCATTTTGTGCTGCTGCGCTACTTTGAGTGCCCAGTATGGCACGCTTACTTCGCCCATTGTGGGCAATGACGACTCTGTAACATTTCGCTACTATGCTCCTTATGCCAAAAAGTGTATTGGTGAACGGACAGTTTATGGTGGGAGATATTCCCTTGATAAAGGATGACAAAGGTGTATGGAGTGTGACAGTGAAACCCGAAAAGGCGGATATTTATCCTTATAACTTTATTGTGGACGGAACGCGTCTGAACGACCCGGGTAATAAACTGCTTTCGCCCACCGATGCTTTCAAATCCAGCTTGCTGGAAATGCCCGATCCCGATGCTTTGTATACTATCAATCCGGTGCCTCACGGCAAAGTGCACTATTGTACTTATCGTTCGCACGTGTTGCAGCAGTATCGCACGGTAGTAATTTATACTCCTGCCGAATATGACCTTTCTGCCGGCAAAAAATATCCGGTATTCTATTTAGTGAGCGGAACGACCGATTCGGAAGAGTCATGGTACAAGACGGGACGCGCCAACACGATTTTGGACAACCTCATTGCTCGCGGACAAGCTGAGCCTATGATTGTGGTAATGCCTTATGGTTATATGAACGGCGGTACACCCCGTCCTCACACCATGGAGGCCGGTGAGATGTACAACACCTTTGCCCGCGAATTGACGGAGTGCGTCATACCTTATGTGGAACAGAACTTCCGTACGATAAACGACCGCGACCATCGTGCCATTGCCGGCTTTTCACGTGGTGGCGGACAATCCATGTTTACTGCTTTGAAGCATTCCGACCGGATTGGTTGGATGGGATCATATAGCGCTTACCTCACTCCACAGGTGATGGAAAAAGATTTTCCCCACCTAAAAGAAAAGGCCAATAGCCTGAACATGCTGTGGTTTTGTGTAGGCAAAGATGATATTCTCTACAAGGAAGTTATCCAGCAATACGAAGTATTTCAATGAAAAGGTATTCATTATGAGATAGACGACCGTGAGGAGCACACACTGGATGCATGCCCGTTATTGTCTGGCCGAAACTTATAAGAAATTGTTTAAAGACAAGAAAGAGAGTGAGAAGTATCCCGGCATTATGATTGATGCCAGCACTCTTCCTGGATTCAGTGTTTTCTATCCTACCAATCTGAAGGAGATGGTGGCCAAGCAGGGACGGTTGCCGGTATACATTCATGGCAATGGTGCCTGTACGCACTATTCAGGCGATTATCAACCGATGTTTGTCGAGATGGTGAAGAACGGCTATGTGGTTATCTCGGTAGGTGCGGTAGACGGAGATATCACAGTCAGCGATATGGATGATAACCTGCTGGATGCTGTCGATTGGGTTTGCAGGCAGTCTTCCACTTCCGGCAGTGATTTCTATCAGATGATTGACCGTTTCAAGATTGCTGTGGGCGGACACTCTTGTGGGGCGCACAGGCCATTTCCGTTTCTTACGATCCGCGTGTTTCCACTACGATGGTACTTAATGCCGGTATGGGCAATATTGAAATGGCACATGCTAATGCCAATAGCCTGAAGCAGTATCATAAGCCGGTGATTTACCTCATCGGAGGGCCCTAAGGATATAGCTTACAGCAATGCCAATATCGATTTCGAATCCATCAATCATGTACCAGTGGTTTCGGTGAACTTCCCTGTGGGGCATGCCGGAACCTACAAACAACCCGAAGGTGGTGTATTGGGCAAAAGTAGCATTGATGTGGCTCGATTGGCAGCTGAAAGGTAAGAAAAAGCATCCAGATTCTTTCTTGATGCCGGCTGGCGCAAGAAAAAATTTCCCGGAATGTGACTTTAAATCAAGGGTCTGAAATAAAAATGAAAGGATGATAGGAGAGCGTGGTTCTAACAGATAGGGGTGTTTGTAAGCAGTATACAGCTTCACGTGTAAGATGTATACTGCTTCAGGCAGGGGCCACACACGTGCTTTGGTATAGTTCAATGCCTACGATAGTGTAAGCCAACACGTACTAATGCATAAGCTGAAACATTACTATGTGTAGCCCGAGACATGCTAAGACAATGTAAAACCTGGCAATCTCAACATGTACGCTAAACACGCCAAGCAACTAATGATGTTCCAGGTATGAATATAGGAATAAGTCCTATTCTTGTTTCATCCCTAAGTACTCCATCGGTGTCTTGCCAAATTCTGCCACGAAGCAACGGGTGAAGTAAGAAGCATTGGAAAAACCTACCATATACATAACTTCCGCCACGGAAAAGTTTCCATTTTGGAACAGTAAGGCGGCTTTTTTTTCAGACGAATGGAACGAATATATTCTACTGTAGACATGCCGGTGAGACTTTAACTTCCTGTAAAGCTGTTTCTGGGATATGCCCATGAGTCGGCTTAGCATCTCTACCGAGAGGTCGGAATTGTCTATATGCTCTTCGATGATTGTGGTAATTCGGAATAACAGCCTTTCATCAATGGATATTTCGCCCTTTAGTTCGGGTTGTTTGATATGTTCAATGCGCATCTGTTGCTCCAATTTTTTTTTGTTTCCAAGCAATTGCTTGATGCGTGCCACAAGAAGCGAGCTATCGAATGGCTTTGCAATAAAAGCATCTATGCCTAATTGGGCACTTTGATATTCAATACCAGAGTCATTCTTGGCTGTCAGAAGAATGATGGGAACAGTGGCAAGCGGCATGTGTCTGCGGATGTTGCGGCACATTTCTATACCATCCATTACAGGCATCATCACATCAGCAATAATAAGATCGGGCAAGAGATTAATGCAAAGTTTCAGACCATTTTTCCCATTTTGAGCTGTAACGCATCGATAATCCGTACTTAGCAGATTGCTTATAAAACCGGAAATAGAGGTGTTGTCCTCTACGATGGCAATCAGCGGACGTGTATCTTCTTTGTTTTCTGTTGTGGTAGGCTTTTCAATGATTTCCTCTTGCTCCTGAATGTCTATGTTGATGGGAAATGTTAATTGGACAGTGGTTCCGTTGGAATCGGATGTGAGAAGCACGGTGCCGTTATGCATCTCTACATATTCCTTTACGATGGCAAGCCCTATGCCGGTGCCCTCTTTGTCATTTTTGATAGTGCGCGAGATTGGTAGTAACGTTGGAACACGAGGGGAATCTCCTCTTCTGGGATGCCCACTCCCGTATTCTGCCACCTTAACATAGAGATGTTTGGCCTGTTCATTATACTCCAGAGAGAACATGATGCTGCCATGCTTTGGGGTAAACTTGCATGCATTGGCCAGCAGGTTGTTCAGGATGGATTCCATTTTAAAGATATCCATACGAGTATAAATGTTCTCTCGATTAGTATCGAAAACAAAAATCCAGCTGCTTGCTCTTTATATTCTCGATAAGAATTGAAAATGCAGCGCGCGAATTCTACGAACTCTATTTCGGTCGGAATGAAGGTTTGCTTTATCTTTTCTCTGTCTTGATAAGCTTCAATAGTGAAATGGATAAGCGAACCCAGCTTTTTGGTATTTTCGTATATTAATTCCAACAATGCTTTCTTTTTCTTGTTCGGTCTCTTCACTCAGCAGTTTGCTGGAAGGAGCAATGATGAGACTTAGGGAGACTTGAATTCATGGGCAATGTTCGTGAAAAAATCTATTTTTGACTTGGCTTGTTCCATGAAATAATTTTTCAATTCCGTTCTTTGCGCAGTTGCTGTCTGATAATGATGAAACGCAATATCCACCAAACAAGGCCAATAACTACCAAGAGGTAAAAGAGATAGGCATACCAAGAAAGATACCAAGGTGGTGTGATGGTGATGTACAGAATAGCTTCTGTCTGCTTATTATCTGAGAGATGTTTTCCAAGGAACCTATGTATAAGGTATAGTCTCCAGGTGAAAGATTAGGGAGTGTAATGGAGTTTTCGTTCCTATTCAGTTCTATCCATTGTGAATGATATCCATCGAGTTTGAAAGCATAGTTTGTCAAACTTTCACCTTTATACTGATAGTCGGAGAAAGAAATTCTCAGGTTGTTCTGTTTCGCAGTAAGCCGGATGTGCTTGCTTTGCCGGTCGGTATAGCTTAGTTCCTCATTGCTATTAATTTCAATATCGGTAATCTTTACTTTCTGGGATTGTTGTATCTCTTGCCTCAGCAGTATGGGATCTATCTGAGTTATCTTATTGCTCGTTCCCAACCATACCTTTGTGATCAATTCGGTCGTAGAAGATGTCAATGTATTTTTCCGAAATGCGGATACGGTGTACTTTCAAACTTTCCTTCTCCACTATAAAGAGTCCTTCGGAGGTAGTGAGCCATATCTCATTCTCCCCCTCATCCATGGCGAATACTTTGGTAGACAGCACACGGCTCAATGGGATACTTTGTGTGCTGATGTTTCCTTTGTTTACCGATAGTTTCAGCAGATTGTCTGAAGTGCTTATCCAGATATTTCCTTCCGAATCGCTGATGACAGCGTAGGAGTCAATGTGGGGAATGTCAGTTATCTTCTCTATGGGGAGTATAGTACCGGTTGTCAAGTTGATGCGGTCGATATGATGATTATTGGATAATACCCACAGATTGTTTTCTCTGTCCAATGCTAATTGGTAGATATCGTTGCTGTAAAGCCCTTTGATCATGGGTAAAGTGGTATTTGACCTTCAGAATGCCCCCTTCAGGGGATTGTTCGCTAGAGATGCCATAAACACCGCAAAAAGTAGCCAACCACAAGTCACCATTGGGCGTTTCTAATATATCGTACACCCAATTTTTGAGGTCATCGAAGAAGTAAGAGATGAACTGTTCGTTCATCGGATTATAGCGTAGTAATCCTCCGTCTGAGGCTACCCATAGGTATTGGCGGCTGTCTTCATAGAGTGCACGTATACGGTTGTGCGGAAGGGAAGATTCTTTGGAACTCATTTGGTACCACCGACGGATATTGTTGCCCTGCATGTCTGTTTTAATTTTATCAGCCCTCGGCTTCCACCCAGCCAAAGAGTACTGTCGACCGTGCGCTGTATGCTGGATATCTGGCAACCTTCATCGGAACCAGTGATGTCGAACAACGAACGGGATCGGATAGAAGGATTGTGTGCGGCTAAGGAGATGCCATTGTCGGTTCCTATCCAAATATTACCATTAGCATCCTTGAAGAACATATTGACTACGTTGCTGGACAGGGATTGACTGTTTCGTGCATCGTGTGAAATCAGATGCCAAGTGCCCTGTCTGTCGCATACGTAGAGTCCGTTGTCTGTTCCTATAAGCAGATTATTATCATCTTTAGCAATACTCTTCACAACATAAAAAATCTCTGACGCGTTCGATTTCCTTGGTATTTAGGTTCATGCGATGCAAATGATGGGCATTACCTATCCACAATGTGCTTTCAGAGCTATCCAACATCAAGGTAGAAATGTAGAAAAACTCAGGGTGGGAGATAACTTGGTAATCGCTGGTGGCAAATGAGTAACACCCCACTTCGTCCTTCATGCCGATGTACAGATTCTTTTGGTCGGTGGCAAGCGATTGGATGTTGCGTGGAAAATCCTTTCCGCGGATGAGGGCGGGCCGCAGTTCATCTTGTTCTACATTATAAATATAGAGCCCCGATTCTGCTCCATCCAGATTTCACCCTTATATTCGCAGAAAGAACTTATCGACTCGTTTAACCGAATATTAGGCTTGCTGAACTGTCCGTTTTGTAAATTAAATAAAGTAATGCCATTTTCTCCGCCTAAAAGCATAACTTTGTGATGGATAAAATTGCATTTGACGAGTTGATGTGAGGGAAGTGTATCTGAAACATAATGACGTATGTCATAGCCATCGTAACTATACAACCCGCGTGAAGTACCGAACCAGACCATGCCTGTGGAGTCTTGCGTAAAACATCTTACTGATAGTGTCTTGGTTTTTGAACCCAGATTATTGAAACCTCCATTCAAATTGGACAGATTGTCTGCCCACAGATGGCAGGTAATGGAGCAGGTAAGTAGTATTAAAGTTAAAATCTTCATAAGGTTATTTGTTTACTAAGAGCAAATTAACACATTTTTCCCGGATGAGAAAAATGTCCGACGGGTAAACTTCAGCATTGTCCTTTTTTGTGTTATAGAATGTTCTATCTGGTCTGAACAAAAGAGTATGTTCTATCTAATTTTGTCAGTTAGAAAACATGTCCTTGCATTTATTAATCTTTTAAATTATAGAACCATGAAGAAAATTACGCATTATTTGGTTAGTATGCTCTGCTATACTATTCTTCTGCTGACTGGTTGCACAAGTAAACAGCAGCCTTATTGCATCGGGGCAGACATTTCGTTCGTTCCCCAAAGTGAAAAGGGGGGAGTTGTATATAAAAATGTAGATGGGAAAGAAACGGATATTTGCCAGATCATGGCCGCCCATCACTTCAACACCATTCGTTTGCGCGTCTTTGTCAATCCGGAGGCCAAAGAAGGATACGCCCCGAAAAAGGATATTGTGATTTGAAGCATACTTGCCATGGCCCGTCGTATCAAGAAAGCAGGCATGAAGTTTGCTCTCGACCTATTCACTATAGCGATACATGGGCCGATCCAGACAAGCAGTTCAAGCCTTCCGCTTGGGAAGGAACAACTGGTGCGGAGTTAGAAGAAAACTCTATCCTATACCAAAGATGTGATGATTGCTTTAAAGCAGGCAGAGGTAGCTCCGGAGATAGTGCAGATAGGTAATGAGATAAATCACGGCATGGTATGGCCAGAGGCAAGTTGGATGACAATGCTACAGAAGAAAACTGGCGGTCGTTGATGGAACTTTACAAAGCAGGCCAGCGTGCGGTTCGTGAGGTATTACCGGAATCAAAACTGCAAGTACATCTCGCCTTGGGCGGGCAGAACCGGCTTTGCCGTGAGTTCCTGGATCGTATGATTCAGATGGAAGCCGAATTTGATATTATCGGACTCTCCTATTACGAACAATGGCACGAGACTTACAATGATTTAAAGTCCAATCTCTATGATCTGACCGAACGGTATCGGAAGCCGATATGTGTTTGCGAGTATGGTGCCAATAAGAAAAACATTAAGATGATCAATGATATTGTACGCTCCCTGCCCAACGGATTGGGTTATGGAACTATGGCATGGGGAACCGACGAGGGTCTTGTTCGATAAGGAAGGAATGCTGATAAGGATCTGTTCGGCATATATGATGCCTTGTACAAACAATACATAAAGAGTGATGTCCAACCCGTTTATGAACCTCCTTATGTAAATACGGATACCATTCAGAAACCCATTATCGGTGCGGATATCTCTTGGCTTCCCAATCAGGAACAACGTGGCATTGTCTTCTCTCACAACGGTGTGCAGAAGGATGCATTGAAAATCCTGAAAGAGAACGGGTTCAACTGGATTCGTCTGCGTCTTTTTGTGGACCCTACGACAGAAAAGGGATATTCCAAAGATGGTTTTTGTGGGTTGGAATCCACTCTATCCATGGCCAAGCGTATAAAGGCTGTTGGCATGAAATTCCTGCTCGATTTCCACTACAGCGATACATGGGCCGATCCTGGCCAACAGGCAACACCCGCATCATGGAGTAACATCCATGGCTCTGCACTGGAAGGAAAGGTTTATAGCTATTCAAACGAAGTCATCAAACGTTTCATGGCCGAAGGCGTCTGTCCCTGACATGGTGCAAGTGGGTAATGAAATAAATAATGGCATGATGTGGCCACAGGGTAAGATAACGGAGACGTATGAACCCTTTGCCGTTCTGTTGCGATGTGCTACGGCCGGTGTACGCGCCGCTAATCCTGATATTAAGATTATGATTCACATTGCTTGTGGCGGACAAAATGAAAAATCGGTGAAGTTCTTCGATAAAATCATCAGTCGTGATGTTAAGTTTGACATCATCGGGCAGTCTTACTATCCAAAGCATCATGGTACGTTGAAAGAGTTGGAAAGCAACTTGAACGATTTGGCCATCCGCTACAGAAAACCTATTGTAGTGGTAGAATATCAGAATTTCGAAAGAAGTGAATGAAATAGTCTCACGTATCCCTCACGGATTGGGTTTAGGAACTTTCATTTGGGAAGCTACTTCACCGATGTGGGGCGAGCTGTTTGACAAGAATGGAAGGACAACTGAGTATATAAGTATTTATCCTGAGTTTTGAAGGCATTTGCTGATAATTAATAATCCTATAAATAATATGAAGATAAAATTTTTATGGACGCTTTTGACAACTTTGTTGATTGCTTCCAGCATGTATGCACAAAGGCCGATACCTGAAAATACAATGGTTTCGGAAACGGCCCTTTTTAAGAGAGAATATCCTCGTGTTGACAAACAGAAGCGAGGTTACTTCCGCCTCTATGCTCCCAAGGCGCAGGAGGTATACCTGGTATGCGGAAAACGATATGACATGACAAAGGATAACGACGGATGGTGGTATGTCACCACTTCTCCTTTGGTCGTTCTTCATTTTTATCACTATATGGTAGATGGCATGACGGTGACAGACATAGAGACTTATACGTATGGTGGCAGCTATGGACGCCCAGTGCCATCGAAATACCCGAAGGACGGAAGGGGACTACTACCGTCCACAGGAGATGGCGCATGGACAAATTCGTTCGGTGGTCTATTATTCTACCGTGGAGAAACAATATCGTCGGTGTCATGTCTATACACCAGCAGAATACGAGACTTCGAAAAGAAACGTTATCCGGTGCTTTACCTGCAACATGGTATGTGCGAAGACGAGACAAGCTGGCCGATGCAAGGTAAGGTGAACTTTATTCTTGATAACCTGATTGCTGCTGGAGAGTGCGAACCAATGCTGGTCGTAATGGATAAGGGCATTGCAGCATTCCTTTCAAGCCCAAGAAAGGAGAAGATATAAACAAGGCAAGAGATGCATTCGGCTCCATTTTTCCATCCATCCTGTTGCAAGATATTATTCCGAATATAGAAAAGCAGTTCCGTACGCTGACTGATAGAGAGAACCGGGCTATGGCTGGTCTTTCATGGGGTGGGCATCAGACCTTTATGACTACATTGTACAACCTCGACAAGTTTGCTTATATCGGCTCGTTCAGTGGTGCCATATTTTTTGCGTGATGGGGATTATAAAACAGCCTATAACGGTGTGTTTGCCGACAGCAAGGCATTCAACAAAAAGGTCCGCACACTATTCATCGGCATTGGCAGCGAAGAAAACTTCGGCGCACAGAAGATGAGTGATACATTAACCGCTCTTGGCATTAAAAACACCTTTACGAATCTCCGGGTACAGCCCACGAGTGGCTCACCTGGCGTCGTTGTTTGAAGGAGTTCTTACCTTTATTGTTTAAGAAATAAATAAAAATGTCAATAATGATACAAAATAATATGAGTGTAAGGAAGAATAAAAGGCAAGCAAGAAAATATCCGTCTACAGATTTTTTTGCTTCTGCTCTGTATCATGCTCTTTTGCCGGTGCAGCATTCACCAATCCAATGAACGAATTAATTTGGAAGGTACGTGGCGATTTGCGATAGACCGGCAGGAGGTAGGGATATCGGAACAATGGTATTTGCAGAAATTGCCAGACTACGTACAACTACCAGGATCTATGCTGAGTAATGGAAAGGGAGATGCTGTCAACTTGGGAACTCCTTGGACAGGAAGCCTGTTCGACAAATCCTTTTTACTGAAAAGAAGTTTAATCGTTATCGCCAATCGGACAACTTTAAGGTACCTTTCTGGTTACAGCCGGAAAAATATTATACGGGGTGGCATGGTATCAGCGTGATATCGACATCCCTGCCGGGTGGCAAGAGAAAGCCATTCGTCTGTTTTTCGAAAAGGTGCCATTGGGAAAGTCGTGTATGGATAGATAGTGTGGAAGTGGGGATGAGAAACACATTGAGTGCCCTCAGGAATACGATCTGACAGGTTTGCTTACTCCCGGAAAAAACATGTGATTACTGTTCAGTGTAGATAATATGATACGAGAAATTGATCCGGGGAAAATTCGCATAGTATTTCTGACCATACGCAAGGAAACTGGAACGGTGTAACAGGAGAAATGTTTATCGAAGCTAAGTCGCCCGTCTATTACGAGGATATTACTCTTTTCCCCACTTTGAGCAAAAGCGAGTTAACCGTTAAAACCAATGTGCGCAATGTTACGGGCAAACAGCAGGAAGTGAACTTTTTCTTCATGTTAGAAAAGAAAAGAATAGAATATAAACAGGTGATGAAGCCGGGTGATAACAAGTTGGAGTTTAAAATCCCCTTGTCGAGAAATATGACTTATTGGGATGAATTCCATCCTAATCTCTATACGCTGCATTGTGGGCTACAGGGATTCGGAACTATTACAGATGACCGTCAACTCACTTTTGGTTGTAGGAATGGGAAGTCAGAGAAGGGGTGCTCTATTTGAACGGGCATCCCTGCCTTCATGCGAGGTACGCTGCATTGCACTTCCTTCCCATTGACCGGTTACCCCTCTACTGACAAGGAAGAATGGTTGCGTGAGTTTTCGTATTTGTAAGGAGCATGGTCTCAATCATATTCGTTTTCACTCTTGGTGTCCGCCTGAAGCTGCTTTCGAGGCAGCAGATGAGTTAGGCATATATTGTCAGGTGGAATGCTCTTCTTGGCCCAATCAGTCGAGTAGCATCGGGGATGGCAAACCCATAGACGCTTTCCTACAGACAGAAGCAGAGTATATTGTGAAAGTATACGGTAATCATCCTTCGTACTGCATGTTGGCTCTTGGCAATGAGCCCGAGGAAATCATAAGCAGTATCTCACCAACTTTGTTTCCTACTGGAAAGCACGTGACAACCGACGGTTGTACACCACAGCGGCAGGTTGGCCTAATATTCAGGAAAGTGATTTCCTGAGTGATTCCCAACCTCGTATTCAACATTGGGAGGAAGGATTGGGCAGTATCATTAATTCTAAAGAACCTTCTACAGCATACGATTGGAGCGATTATACAGATAAATTCAATCAACCTTTCATCAGCCATGAGATAGGGCAATGGTGCGTATACCCCAATTTCAAGGAAATAGCAAAATACACAGGTGTATATAAGGCAAAAAACTTTGAGATATTTCAAGAGAGTTTGCAGGGAAAGCGGAATGGAAGCGTTGGCAGATAGCTTTCTGTTGGCTTCAGGTAAATTGCAGACAATTTGCTATAAAGCAGATATCGAAGCTGCTTTTGCGTACGTCTAATTTCGGCGGATTCCAACTTTTTTGGGATTGAGCGACTTTACCGGACAAGGTACAGCATTGGTAGGTACATTGGATGCTTTTTTTGGGAGGAGAAAGGATATGTTACTCCCGGAGGAGTATCGGCGATTCTGCAACAGCGTGGTGCCGTTAGCGCGTATTCCCAGATTAGTATTTGAGAATGATGAAAAATTTGTTGCTCAGATAGAGGCTGCAAATTATAATGAAGAGATGCAAAACCCAAAAGTCTGTTGGATAGTGAGAGATGGTACCAATAAGATAGTGAGACAGGGAAAAATTCTCTATAAGCCAAATTGCCATCGGCAACAGACAGTCGTTAGGCTCCATAGAATTCAACTTGAAAGATATAGAAAAGCCTGCTCAGTTGACCTTGGAAGTATTGATAGACAATTATGCAAACAATTGGAATTTTGGGTATATCCTACAGAAAAGGAGATTGTAAATAGTAATGATATCTTACTGACTGATTATTTGGACAAGACTGCCATTAAACGTTTAAATAACGGTGGTAAGGTATTATTGTCATTAAAGAAAGGTACGTTGAAAGATGAGTACGGTGGAAATTCAGCCATTGGTTTTTCCAGTATCTTTGGAATACATCGTGGACTAATGGACAAGCACCTCATACATTAGGTATTCTATGTAATCCGAAACATCCGGCATTGGCTGCTTTCCCAACAGAGTATCACAGCAATTACCAATGGTGGGATGCGATGACCCATTCTGCACCCATACGTATAAATAAGTCCAAAGAAGCCCAGCCCATTGTGAGAGTGATTATGACTGGTTCTCCAATCATCCGTTGGCATTGTTGTTTGAAGTGAAGATAGGCAAAGGTAAATTGTTGGTGTCCGGCATTGATTTTCACCGCGACATGCAATGCGTCCTGCTGCTCGCCAACTACTTTCCAGCTTGTTAAACTATATGCAGAGCAGTCGATTTCTCTCCGAGACATATCGTGAAAATTGAAACAATTAATGATTTGATAGATAAGTAATATGAACAAAAATATTGGATTAGGCATTCTCGGATTAGGTATGGTTCACTTCCTGTGGAAGCGGAGAATGTATGAACTGACAGCACCAAAGGTGGAGAAGATA
>VOFE01001011.1_pt1 | contig 16000 bp, 38 predicted proteins | sample 5384071 | NCBI WGS metagenome assembly VOFE01 (sample SAMN12384724, study PRJNA508395) | human gut metagenome | isolation source: healthy gut D | host: Homo sapiens
CATGGTCATCGGAAAGGGCGGCGCGGAGATCGAAAAGCTCCGCCTCCAGTGCGAAAAGATGCTCGGCAAGCCCGGTTGCCATCAATATTGTTGAATGAAGTCCCCGGACCTCAACGCGCAGCTGATGGCTGAGAACATTGCCTCTCAGCTGGAAAGAAGAATTTCTTTCCGCCGCGCTATGAAGCTTTGCATCGGCCGTTGTATGAAGCTGGGTGCCAAGGGCATTAAGATAATGGTTTCCGGCCGTTTGAACGGCGCCGAAATCGCGAGAAGCGAACAGTACCACGACGGCACGATTCCGCTGCAGACGCTCCGTGCCGACATCGACTACGGCTTTGCAGAGGCTGCTACCACGTATGGCAGAATCGGCGTAAAAGTGTGGATGTATAAGGGCGAGGTTCTCAATGAGAACCGCAAGCCCCCGCAGGGAAGGGGGCAGCAGATAATGCTGATACCAAAGCGCGTAAAATACCGCAGAGTGCACCGTGGCCGTTTTGACCGGCAAGGCATACCGCGGCAATACAGTGACATACGGCGATTTCGGCCTGCAGGCGCTGGAGCCCGCATGGATCACCTCCAATCAGATCGAGGCTGCTCGTGTTGCCATGACACGTTACTGCAAGAGATTCGGTAAGTTTGGATCAAAATTTTCCCGGATAAGCCGATTACCGAGAAGCCCGCTGAAACCCGAATGGGTTCCGGTAAGGGCTCGCCCGAATACTGGGTGGCCTGTTAAGCCAGGCAGAGTGATGTTCGAAATCGGCGGTGTCTCTGAAGAGACCGCTAGAGAAGCGATTGCGTCTTGCATCCAACAAGCTGCCGATTAAGTGCAAGTTTGTCAAGAACCAAGAAACGGGGGTTGAGCAATAATGAAGGCCTCAGAGATCAGAGAATTAACAACTGCAGAACTTGAAAGTAAGCTGAAAGACCTCAAGGCCGAGCTTTTCAACCTGCGCTTCCAGCTTGCTATTAATCAGCTCGATAACCCGATGCGCATCTCCGCTGTAAAGAAGGACATCGCGCGCGTGAAGACGGTTCTGCGCGAGAACGAGATCAAAGATAGCGCGAATGCGTAACGGAAGGGAGGATTAACAGTGAGCGATCGTAATTTGAGAAAAACAGCGGTTGGCAGAGTTGTCAGCAACAAGATGGACAAGACGGTTGTCGTCGCGATTGAAGACAGTGTAAAGCATCCGCTTTACAAAAAAGTTATTAAGCGTACCGTCAGGCTGAAAGCACATGATGAGAATAATGAATGCAAGATCGGTGACCGCGTGCGTGTTATGGAGACCCGTCCCCTTTCCAAAGAAAAAAGATGGCGTCTCGTCGAGATTATAGAGAAGGCCAAATAAGTTCGTTTGGCTTAAGCAAAGGAGGAACGCATTGTGATTCAACAGCAAACTTACCTGAAGGTTGCCGATAACACAGGCGCAAAAGAGCTTATGTGCATCCGCGTTCTTGGCGGTACCGGCAGGAGGTATGCCAATATTGGTGACGTTGTAGTTGCTTCTGTTAAAAAAGCAGCCCCCGGCGGCCAGGTGTAAGAAGGGCGACGTTGTGAAGGCGGTTGTTGTCCGTACAACTTCCGGCGTCCGCCGTGATGACGGCACTTACATTCGTTTCGACGAAAACGCCGCCGTTATTATTAGAGAGGATAAAAACCCCAGGGGCACCCGTATTTTTGGGCCGGTGGCCAGAGAGCTTCGCGATAGGGATTATCTGAAGATCCTGAGCCTTGCTCCTGAAGTGCTTTAATGGGAGGTGCTCACTAATGAACAACAAAATTCATGTTAAAAAACCGGTGACACCGTCGTCATTTATCAGCGGTAAGGACCGCGGCAAGAAGGGCAAGGTTCTGGCCGTGAGCCCGAAGGAAGGCAAAGTTATCATTGAAGGCCGCAACATGGTCAGCAAGCATGTGAAGCCCCGTAAAATGGGCGAGCAGGGCGGCATTGTCAACAGGCTGAGAGCGCAATGTATGCCTGCAAGGTCCAGATTGTCTGCCCGCGCTGCGGCAAACCGACGCGTGTCGCACATAAAGTTTATGAAGACGGCACCAAGGAACGCATTTGTGCAAAATGCGGCGAGTCGCTGTAAGGGGAGGAAAAAACATGGCCAGAATGAAAGATTACTATAAAAAGATGTTGCTCCCGCTCTGATGAAGAAATTTTCCTATAAGAGCGTGATGCAGATCCCGAAGCTCGACAAGGTCGTCATTAACGTCGGCGCTGGCGAGGCGAAAGGATAACGCAAAAGGTGATCGACGCCATTATGGTGGACCTCGCTGCCATCACCGGCCAGAAGCCCGATGATCTGCAAAGCGAAGAAGTCGGTTGCAAACTTCAAGCTCCGTGAGGGCATGAACATTGGCGTGAAGGTAACGCTCAGAGGAGACCGTATGTATGAGTTCCTCGACCGCCTGTTCAACGTAGCGCTTGCCCCGCGTCAGAGACTTCCGCGGAATTAATCCGAACTCCTTTGATGGCCGCGGCAACTACAACATGGGCATCAGAGAGCAGCTGATCTTCCCGGAGATCGACTATGATAAGATTGACAAGGTTCGCGGAATGGACATCTGTTTCGTGACCACAGCAAAGACCGACGTGGAATCCAGAGAGCTTTTGAGCCTCATGGGCGCCCCGTTTGCGAAATAAGGAGGGTGAATTGTGGCCAAAACTTCTATGAAAATCAAACAGCGTAGACCGGCGAAGTATTCTTCCCGTGCGTATAACAGATGCAAAATCTGCGGCAGGCCGCATGCCTATCTTCGCAAGTTCGGCATTTGCCGCATATGCTTCAGGGAGCTTGCTTATAAGGGCGAGATTCCCGGCGTGAAAAAGGCCAGCTGGTAAAGCTAAGCAAAGGAGGTAACGGTATGCAAATTACAGATACAATTGCAGATTTGCTCACACGTATTCGCAATGCGGTTTCCGCAAAGCATGATTCCGTCGACATCCCTGCTTCCAACATGAAGAAGGCCATTGTTCAGATTTTGGTGGACGAGGGCTATGTGAAGAATTTTACGGTAGTAGAGGACGGCAAACAGGGCATCATCAAAGTGAACTTGAAGTATGGCGAGGGCAAGACCCCGGTTATCAGGGGCTGCGCCGGGTATCCAAGCCGGGCCTTCGCATTTATTCCAGCGCTGAGGAACTGCCGAAGGTCATGAAGGGCCTGGGCGTCGCCATCATCTCCACGTCCAAGGGCGTCATGACGGACCGTCAGGCGCGCAAGGAAAATGTTGGCGGAGAGGTCCTCGCATTTATTTGGTAAATAAGGGGGTGCAGTAATGTCGCGAATTGGAAGAAAACCCATAAATATTCCCGCAGGCGTCAATGTGAAAGTTGACGGCAACGTTATCACGGTCAAGGGCCCGAAGGCAACCCTCACCCAGCAGTTCCACCCGAATATGACGGTGGCTGTCGAGGGGCGAAATCCTCGTGACCCGTCCCAATGACGCAAAAGAGAACCGCTCTCTCCACGGCCTGACCCGCACCCTGGTCCACAACATGGTGGTGGGTGTGACCGAGGGCTATAAGAAGGAGCTGGACGTCAACGGCGTCGGTTACCGTGTGGCCAAGGAGGGCAACAAGCTCGTCATGAACCTGGGCTTCTCCCATCAGGTCATCATGCCGGAGATCGAGGGCATCACAATCGAGTGCCCGTCCGCGAACAAGATCGTGATCCTGGGCCCGACAAGCAGAAGGTTGGACAGTTTGCAGCGGAAATCCGCGAGAAACGTCCGCCGGAGCCGTACTAAGGGCAAGGGTATTCGTTACGAGGGCGAGTTTGTCCGTCGTAAAGAAGGCAAGGCCGGTAAGGGCGCCAAGAAGTAAGGAAGTGAATGACAAATGGTGAATAAGGCTGACAATAATCAAGCCAGACTGCACCGCCACAAGAGAGTGCGCGGCAAAATCTCGGCACCGCAGAATGCCCTCGCCTGAATGTGTTCCGCTCCACAAAAACATCTACGCCCAGATTATCGACGATGAAAAGGAGTTACCCTGTGGCAGCTTCCACCTGGACAAAGGAGTTCAATGGAAACGGCGGAAACAAGGATGCTGCCCGCAAGGTTGGCGAGCTGGTCGCGAAACGTGCCGTCGAAAGGGTATTGACCGAGGTCGTATTTGACCGCGGCGGTTATATTTTCCACGGCCGCGTCAAAGAGCTGGCCGAAAGGCGCCCGCGAGGGCGGCTTGAAGTTCTGAGAAGGAGGGATACTTTTGCCGAAGATTGACGCATCCGTTATGGATTCATGAAAGAACGCACGTAGTCGCGATCAACCGTGTAAGTAAGACCGTCAAGGGCGGCCGGATCTTCAAGTTTGCTGCGCTCGTCGTGGTAGGCGATGGAAAAGGTACCGTTGGTTTCGGCATTGGTAAAGCAGGCGAAGTTCCCGAGGCGATCCGCAAGGGCATTGAGGACGCCAAGAAGAACCTGATTGAAGGTTTCGCGCTGCGCGGCTCCACGATCCCGCATGAGGATCATCGGCGAGTACGGCGCAGGCAGAGTTTTGATGAAGCCCTGCAGCACCTGGTACCGGCGTAATCGCTGGCGGCCCCGTCCGTGCGGTTGTCGAAGCGTCGGGATCCGCGACATCCGTACCAAGGCACTGCGTTCCAACAACCCGTGCAATGTAGTCCGCGCGACGCTCGAAGGGCTTTCAAGCTGCGCACGGCGGAGGAAGTCGCGGCGATCCGCGGGAAGTCCGTAAAAGAGATTCTGTAAAGGGGTTGCAAGCATGGAACAGTTAAAGGTAACGCTGGTAAAAGAGCCTGATCGGTTCAAAAAGGATCAGGTTGCAACCGCACACGCTCTTGGCCTTTTCAAGATAGGTGATTCGTCCGTTCAGCCGGACAACGCCCAGACAAGGGCAAGATCCGGAAGATCGTTCACCTTGTCGAGGTTACGAAAGCGTAAGCAAGGAGGTGCAAGACCAATGAAACTGCATGAGCTGACTGCGACCCCGGGCTCCGTCAGGGAGCGCCGCCGGATCGGCCGGGGGCATGGCTCCGGCTGGGGCAAGACCGCCGGGAAGGGCCACAAGGGCCAGAAGGCCAGGGCCGGCCGTGGGATCCGCCCCGGCTTTGAAGGCGGCCAGATGCCGTTGCAGAGACGTCTCCCGAAAGCGGGTTCAACAACATTTTGCGGCGGAGATTGTCGCCGTGAACCTGGGAACTCTCTGGAGAAGAAGTTTGAAAACGGCGCGGTTGTCGACGCGCAGGCGCTGATCGACGCGGGCGTGATCAAAAAGGCCTGCGACGGCGTGAAGATCCTGGCAAACGGCAACCTCTGACGAAGAGCCTGACCGTTAAGGTCACTGCCTATCTCCGAAGCTGCAAAGCAAAGATTGAGGCCGCGTGGGAAGGCCGAGGTGATCTGAGTTGTTCAAAACAATACGGAATGCCTGGATGATCCCGGACCTGCGGAAGAAGATCCTCTACACGCTGCTGATTATCATCGTGTTCCGTTTCGGTTCGATGATCCCGGTTCCGTTCCTTGATGTGGAGGCGCTGCGCGAGATGATGGAGACGATCAACAGCGGCGGCGGCGGGATGCTGAGTTACCTCAACATGCTGACCGGCGGCGCGTTCTCCCAGGCGACGCTGTTCGCAATGGGCATCACCCCTATATCAACTCCTCCATTATCATTCAGCTTCTGACGGTGGCGATCCCGCCGCTGGAGCGCATGAGCGAAGGAAGGCGAAGAGGGCCGGAAAAGATTGCCGCGATCACGCGGTACGTCACGGTTGCGCTTGGCCTCATTCAGGGCACCGCGTACTACTTCTTCCTCAAGAACAGCGGCATCATCACGCAGAGCATCTCGGAGGCCGGCGGCTTCTCGATGGTGTTCGCGGCGATCGTGATCATCGCCGTCTTTACCGCGGGCACCGCGCTGATCATGTGGATGGGCGAGCAGATCAACCAGAAGGGCGTCGGCAACGGATCTCGATCCTGCTGTTTGCGGGTATCATCGCCAGGATGCCGGTGACAATCGGCAACCTCGCGGGCTATTTCCAGTCTGCGGTCAAGGACCCGTCGGCGTTCGGGCAAGTACTTTATTTCCTTGTCCCGCTGTTCGTCCTGATCTTCCTCGTCGTGATCTGGGTCATCGTTTTCATGAACGATTCCGAGCGCCGCATCCCCGTCCAGTACGCGAAGCGCGTCATGGGTCGCAAGATGTACGGCGGCCAGAGCAGTTCCATATCCCGATCAAGGTCGGTATGTCGGGTGTTATGCCGATTATTTTGCAAGCTCCATCCTCTCGATCCCCAGCACCATTGAGTTCTTCATGGGCTACAGCCGGTAGAGGACGGTTTTTGGAAGGCATTTTTTCGACGCGTTCTCCCCCACCGGCTGGGTTATATGCCGTGCTGTATTTCATCCTGATTATCCTGTTCGCCTATTTCTATGTGATGATTCAGTATAATCCGATTGAAATGGCCAATAATCTTCGACAGAATAACGGGACGATCCCGGGCATCCGCCCAGGCCGCCCGACCTCGGACTTCATCTCGAAGATCCTGTCGCGGCTGACCCTGATCGGGGCGCTCTTCCTCGCGTTTATCGCGCTGCTGCCGATTCATCTACGGCAACGTCACCGGCATGCACGACCTGATGCTGGGCGGGACTTCGATCATCATCCTGGTCGGCGTGGCTCTGGAAACCTCAAGCAGATGGAATCCCAGATGATGATGCGCCACTATAAAGGCTTCCTCGATTAAGGGGGGGAAGAAGGAAAGGACGCGAACCATGAAAAACCTGATTCTGCTTCGGCGCTCCCGGCGCCGGCAAAGGCACACAGGCAGAGCAGATCTGCAAGCATTTCTCCATCCCCGCCATTTCGACGGGGAACATCATCCGCGAAGCGCTGAAAAGCGGCACGGAAATGGGCCTCAAGGCAAAGCGTATACCGAGGCGGGCAGGCTCGTCCCCGACGATGTCGTGATCGGCATCATCCGGGAGCGGCTCGCCATGGGACGACTGCAAAAACGGTTTCATCCTCGACGGTTTCCCGAGAACCATTCCGCAGGCCGAGGCTCTGGACAGCATGGGCGTTGTGATTGACAAAGTCATCGACATTGAGGTGCCGGACGATTCCATCGTCAGACGCATGTCCGGCCGCCGTGTCTGCGAGCGTTGCGGCGCCTCCTACCACCTGCTGTACAAGCGGCCGGCGGTGGAGGGCAAATGCGACCTCTGTGCAGGCGCCCTTGTTCAGCGCAAGGGCGACCACCCGGACACGGTGAAAAGGCACGCCTTGCCGTGTACCACGAACAGACCGAACCCCTCAAGGCCTATTACGAGAAGCAGGGGAAGCTCTTCTCCATCGACGGCCAGGGCGATATTGCAGAAAATTACGGCGCAGATCATCGCTGCGGTCGAGGCGGCGAGATGATCGTGATCAAAACCCGCCGGGAGCTGGAAATCATGCGCCTGGCGACAAGGATTTCTGCGCGGGCACTGAGGCCGCGGGGGGAGGCGGTTGAGCCCGGCGTGACCACCGAGGGAAATCGACCGCCTGATCCGGGCGCTATATCGAGGGGGAGGGCGCGACGCCGTCCTTCCTCGGATACGGCGGCTTCCCGGCAGCGCCTGCATTTCGGTAAACCATGTGGTGATCCACGGCATACCGGACCGCAAGATAAAGCTCAGGCAGGGCGATATCGTGAGCGTGGACGTCCGGGGCCTTTTTTCGAGGGCTATCACGGCGACAACGCATGGACCTTCCCCTGCGGGGATATTTCCGAAAAAGCGCAGAAGCTCCTCAAGGCGACGGAAGAGCCCTTTACCGGGGCATTGCGATGGCAAAGGCGGGGAACCGGATAGGGGATATCCGGCAGCGCGGTGCAGAGGTATGTCGAAGCTCGCGGTTACTCAGTGGTACGAACCTTTGTCGGCCACGGGTAGGCGCGAAGCTGCACGAAGAGCCCAGCGTACCGAATTACGGCACACCGGGAAGAGGCGTGCGCCTGTTGCCGGAATGACCATTGCCATCGAACCGATGGTGAACGCCGGCAGCTACAAGGTCAAGGTGCTGCCCGACGGTTGGACGACTGTGACGACGGACGGCGAACTGTCCGCCCATTTTGAACATACGGTTGCCATTACCCGGACGGCCCGGTCATCATGACGGTGCCGGACTAAAAGGGCGGCGGCCGGTAAAGGAGCAGGAAATGGAATTTGCAAGCGGGCAGATTGTCCGGTCGAAAGCAGGACGTGACAAAGGATGTTTCTTCGTCGTGCTCCGTTCCGAGTACCCCTATGCGGCGCTCTGCGACGGCAAGCACAGGCCCCTCGAGCGGCCGAAGTGGAAGAAATACATCCACCTTTCAGCAACGAATACCGTCTTGCCGGCGGAGGCGTTTGCGACGAACGCGTGGCGCGCTGCGCGCTTCGCGCGTTCTGCGGGCAGGGCGAGCCAATGGAAAAGGGGGTTTTCAATGTCGAAACAGGACGTAATTGAAGTACAGGGCGTAGTGAAAGAAGCCCTTCCGAACGCGACGTTTCAGGTCGAGCTGCAGAACGGCCACACGGTTCTGGCCCATATTTCCGGGAAGCTGCGGATGAACTTCATCCGGATCCTCCCGGGGACAAGGTAACGGTGGAAATGTCGCCGTATGACCTGACAAGGGGCCGGATCACCTGGCGTTCAAGTAATCAAATAGGATTTTCGGCCCGCATGCCCGCACGGGAATGCGGGCCGCCAACGGAGTCAAACTTCGTAAAGGAGGGACATCAAGCATGAAAGTAAGACCTTCTGTAAAGAAAATGTGCGAGAAATGCAAGATCATCAAGCGTAAGGGTAAGGTTATGGTAATCTGCGAACCCGAAGCATAAGCAGCGCCAGGGCTGAGCCCGCCCCGCCTGCAAGGGCGGCGCGGCTGAAAGCCGGATGGAGGCCCGCCAATCGGCAAACGGCTGGGGAAAGCCGCCGGGCCCCAGAATGCCGCCCGAATGGGCGTTTGCCGGGCACGGAGGAGCAAAAAACGGCGCGGCTGCCGGTTTAATGCAGCCAGGAAAGCTGCCGGGCCGGGATGCCGCCCGATGGGCGGCTGGGCGGAAGGCATTCTCATCATCGGGTTTACCGGACAGGAACGGCACCCGCCGAAACGGCAGCAAGGGGGCCCGCTCCCAAATGGGCGATAGAAGGCGTCGCGGGATGGAAGCCGCGCCGGGCGTGGAGCGGGCAGCCGGCCCAGGACTGCCAGGAACAAGACACCGCGTGTGTCCAACACTGAATTTTTGGAGGTGCAGCCAGATATGGCGCGTATTTCAGGTATCGACCTGCCAAGGGATAAACGGATCGAAATCGCATTAACCTATATCTTCGGAATCGGAAGAAAGACGGCCAGCGACATTTGCAAGGCGACCGGCGTCAACGGATATCCAGGTCGCGACCTTTCGAAGAAGACGCATCAAAGCTGAGAATATATCGACCACAACTGCAACGTGGAAGGCGATCTCCCGCCGCGACATCGCGTTTGACATCAAACGGCTCATCGAAATGGATGCTACCGCGGGCGTACGCCACCGCAAAGGGCCTGCCGGTCCGTGGGCAGCGTTCAAAACCAACGCGAGAACGCGCAAGGGTCCGAGAAAGACAATGGCCAACAAGAAGAAGTAAGCAGGAGGATTTGACAAATGGCAGCACAAAAGGCGGAAAAAACAACCGCAGTCCGCAGACGCCGTGAGCGCAAGAATATTGAGCGTGGCGCTGCACATATCCAGTCCACCTTCAACAACACGATCGTAACCATCACAGATACACAGGGCAACGCAGTTTCCTGGGCGAGCGCAGGGAGCTTGGCTTCCGCGGCTCAGAAAGTCCACGCCGTTCGCGGCGCAGACCGCTGCGGAAACCGCGGCGAAGATCGCCATGGAGCATGGCATGAAGAGCGTCGAGGTCTTTGTTAAGGGCCGGGCTCCGGCCGTGAAGCTGCAATCCGTGCGCTTGCAGGCCGGCGGGTCTTGAGGTCAGCATGATCAAAGACGTTACGCCGATCCCGCACAACGGGTGCCGTCCTCCGAAGAAGAAGACGTGTCTGATATAACTGAATTAGGAGGTTACCATCTAATGGCAAGATATACGGATGCTGTGTGCAAACTGTGCCGCCGCGAGGGCAGAAGCTGTTCCTCAAGGGCCAGAGATGCTATACAGATAAGTGCGCGATCACGCGCAGAGCCTATGCCCCCGGCCAGCACGGTCAGGGCAGAAAAAACGTCTGAGTACGGCAGGCTGCAGCTGCGCGCAAAGCAGATGACGAGACGCTACTACGGCGTCCTGGAGGCCAGTTCCACAAATACTATGAAATGGCGACGAAAAAGCCCGGCAAGACGGGCGACAACCTCCTCTTCATCTTCGAGAGCCGCCTTGACAACGTGGTCTACCGCCTCGGTTGGGCCAGCTCCAGAGCGGAAGCCCGCCAGCTCGTCGTTCACGGCCACTTCACCGTCAACGGCCGCAGGTCGATATCCCCTCCTACCTCGATGAAGGCGGGCGACGTACTCGGGATCGGGAAGGCAGCCGTTCCTCGGAGAAGTTCAAAGCGGTGCTGGAAGAGAACGCCGCAAAGCCCGGTGCCGAAGTGGCTGGAAGCTCAACCGTGACACCTGCGTGGGAAAAAATCATCGCATGCCCCCTGTGCGTGAGGACGTCGACCTTGACGTCGAAGAGACGCTCATCGTTGAGTTGTACTCAAGTAATGCCTGTGCCTGACAGCCAGCAGACACCAAGTTACTTTGCATGATTGTGTGAAGGAGGTTCGCGAATGATTGAAATAGAGAAGCCGAGAATTGAAACCGAAGAGATTTCGCAGGATGGGACCTACGGGAAATTTATCGTGGAGCCGCTGGAGCGGGCTTCGGCACAACGCTGGGCAACAGCCTGCGCCGCGTCCTGATTTCCAGCCTGCCGGGCGTTGCGGTCAAATCGATCAAGATCGACGGCGTCGTCCATGAATTCTCCACCATTCCCGGGTGTGAAGGAAGACGTCACCGAAATTGTGCTGAATATCAAGGGCCTGATCGCAAAGCTGCACTGTGACGGCCGAAAACGGTGGAAATTGCGGTCGGATGGCCCCTGCGACGTTACCGTGGATTCCATCAAGTGCGACAGCGAGGTTGAGATCCTGAACCCCGGCCTGCATATCGCGACGCTCGGCGAGGGCGCAAAGCTGTATATGGAGATCACGCTCGATAAGGGCGGGGCTATGTTTCCGGCGAGCGGAACAAAGGAAAAGCATGCCGCCGGGGTGATCGGCGAATTGCCAGTTGATTCTATTACACCCCGGTGTGAAGGTAAACTTTCAACGTCGAAGCCTACCCGCGTCGGCCAGAGCATCGATTACGACCGCCTGACCCTCGAGGTGTGGACAAACGGCGTGATCAGCGCGCAGGGAATCCGTCTCGCTCGCGGCGAAGGTCCTTACCGAGCACCTCACGCTCTTTGTGGATCTGTCCGATAAGGGCAAGCAGCACGGAGATCATGGTGGAGAAGGACGACAAGGGTAAGGAAAAGGTTGCTGGAAATGACGATTGAAGAGCTGGATCTCTCCGTCCGCTCCTTCAATTGCCTCAAGCGCGCTGGAATCAATACAGTACAGGACCTTATCAACAAGACGGAAGACGATATGATGAAGGTCCGCAACCTGGGCAGAAAGTCCCTCGAGGAGGTCATCTACAAGATGGCGTCCTTGGGTTCAACCTGCGCAAAGGAGGACGAATAACTTATTTGAAACCCAGATTTAACCGAATGGAGTGAGAAATGCCCGGAACGAGAAAACTCGGAAGAGGGACACCGCACCGGACGGCCATGCTCAGCAGCCATGGTGACCTTTCTCTTAGAGAACGGCAAGATTGAAACGACCGTCACCCGCGCGAAGGAGGTCCGTTCCCTTTGCGGAAAAATGATTACGATCGCGAAGGAGGATACCCGAACAGAAGAAACGCATGGTGATGCGTTCATCACGAAGGAGAGCGTTAGCGAACAAGCTGTTCAAGGAGATCGCTCCGAAGTACGTCGAGCGTAACGGCGGCTATACTCGCATCACGAAGCTCGGGCCGCGCCGGCGACGCAGCCGAGATGGCGATTATCGGCTGGTCGATTGACCGAGAGGAAAAACGCTTGCCGCCCGCCGGGAACCCCGGCAGGCGGCTTTTTGGTGACGGAAACCGCCCGCAGGCGGCTCCTGCGGCGGTTATGACGGAGGGCCTGGCAGAGGGAAGCGATGCGATACGGCGGGATCAGAAGTGGCCTCGGCATCGGAGGGCGCTCCCAACCTTGCGCTGGGTATCTGTTTAACAGGGTAAGCGGGAAATTATTTTTGCACAGGAAGCATGCGGCTGTTTGAATTTTACTTTCATGCCACGGGGAACCTGCGGCGCGGAAATCCCGCCCGCGAAGCGGGTTTCTCCGGCTTTGGTGCGGCGTTGTGTTGGGAACTGTGTCCCCGATGCCGCCGGCTCCCTGCGGCGCGGAAGTCCCGCTTGACTTTCCGTCAAGCGGGTGCGGGCGGCATGGCAGAACCATGCCGGCCCGCCGCCGCGCATCGGCCAGTTCGAAGCAGACGGAAATGCCGCCGGCCGCAAGCCGGCCAGGATAAGCGAAAAGACTGCCAGGCGCGGCGCTTCCCGCGCCTGGCTGGGCAGCCCTGCTCTCCATTTGGATCTGAGGTGACGGGTGTGGAACCATTCCGATTTTACTGTGCGCGGCGAAGCCGCAAGCCGGAGGGGAACCCCGCCGCGAAGCGAAGCGAAGCCAGGGTGGGGCCGCGAAAGCGGCAGGCCCACCGGCTTTGGAACCCCACGCCGTGGAGCGCGTTAAAGCTGGCGGAACCGTGGGCGACCGCAAGCGGCAAGCCGGAAGGAACCCAACGCCGCAGCGCGCGTTAGCGGAACCGGGTGGGGCCGCGAATCTTCCGGCAAGCCGGAAGGGAACCCCACGCCGTGGAGCGCGTTAGCGCGGAACCAGTGGAGCCGCAAGCAGGCAAGTAGGGAACCCCCACGCCGTGGAGCGCGTTAGCGCGGAACCAGTGGGGCGAAGCCGCAAGCCGGTAGGGAACCCACGCCCGCGCGCCGTTAGCTTTGGTATGGTGCAGGGTTGGGAGCTGACACCTCGGAGCTGCGTTAGGCTATGTGCCGTGCGGCGACTGCAGGCCGGTAGGGGACCTTGTGCCGTGGAGCGCGCCTTTCATCGCGCTGAAAACCCTGGCACATGCCGTGGGCCGTCTGCTGCCCGCGCCAAAGGCCTTTTCTATATTCTTAACCCGCCGTGGAGCGCGTTAGCGCGGAACCAGTGGGGCCGCGAAGCCGCAAGCCGGTAGGGAAACCCCACGCCCGAGGCCACCGAATGGCAGTTTATTACAGCATCGGGGTGCGCATTCCCAACCCTGCATCGTACCGAAGTCGGCGAAAGACACTGCGTGTCCGGGCGCAGAGCCCCCCCTTCGCGGGGCGGCAGCTCCCCGCCAACTCCAATCCTCGATGGCGTTATCACAGAAAAACGAGCCGAAAAAAATTCCACGATGGTAGAAAAAACGGGGCGGAAAAACGCCTGCCATAACGGAAAAAAGGCGCAGCCCGGCGCACCGCCCCGCCGTGCCGAGCCTGGCCGCGACCGCCATCATCCGCCAAAACCGGCGCAAATCGCTTCGCTCTGCGGGCGGTAAAAGTAGCATCAACCATGGCGTTCCGGCCGGCTCTCGCTGCCGGGCCTCGGGTGAAAAAGCGGCTCCCAAGCTTTATTTTGTATTGGACGGCTGACCGGGAAATGGCTGCTGAGCAGGAACGCGCCTCCACTTGCGTTCCGGCTGGAGGCGGCGGTATAGGACCGGGCCCGGCCGTGTGTGCCGTAAGGGCGGCGGAAATCCGGGAACTGAAACAGCCGGCACGAGGTATTTGCGGCGATTCGGTGCAGAAAATAAAAGGGAATACGGCATCCACACCGGCGCTGAAGAAGGGCGGTTCCCAACCATCTGGCGGCGCAGGGCCGGACAATGAGAGGACAGGTGAATGGTTTTGGCAACGAAAATAGGAGAGAAACAGGAGCAGGCGCTGCTGGTCTCTGTCGACACGGGGGGAATTTGACGCGGAGGCTTCCTTGCAGGAGCTTTACGGAGCTGACGCGGAGCGCGGGCGCAGAACCGTTTGGCTCGATGCTGCAAAAAGCGCCCTTCCCGGATACGGCGACATGCGTGGGTTCGGGCTTTTGCAGGAGATCGTGGAAATGGTCCGCGTGCATGGGCTGGGCCTTGTGATTTTTGACTGCGACTATCGCCGACACAGCTTCGGAACCTCGAAAGGGCGGCCGGCGTACGGGTGATTGACCGGACAATGCTGATTCTGGATATCTTCGCGCAGGGGGCGCTCCAAGAAGGGACGCCTGCAGGTGGAGCTGGCGCAACTGCAATACCTTCTGCCGCGCCTTTCCGGACAGGGAACGGCACTTTCGCGGTTGGGCGGCGGGATTGGAACGCGCGGCCCGGGCGAGACAAAGCTGGAAACCGATCGCCGCCATGTGCGGCGCCGGATCCGGCCCTACAGGAAAACTCAGGGGAGGTCGAGGGCGCGCCGTACGCGCGCCATGGAACGCAGAAAAAAGACGGCGTTACTACCGTCGCGCTGGTCGGATATACTAACGCCGGAAAAAGCACGCTGATGAACGCGCTGACAAACGCCGGTGTGCTGGCGGAAAACAAGCTGTTTGCCACATTGGATCCACCGCCCGGGCGCTGCGGCTGCCGCACGGCGCCGAGGTCATGCTGGTCGACACGGTGGGCCTGGTGCGCCGTTGCCGCACCATCTTGTCGCGGCGTTCCGCTCCACCTTGGAACAGGCCGCACAGGCCGACTTGATCCTCAATGTGTGCGACGCGTCGAGCGGGAGGCGCAACTTCATTTTGAAGTTGCCAAATCGCTTTTGCTCCAGCTCGGCTGTGAAGCGCCCGTTGTGCCTGTGCTCAACAAGTGTGACCTTGTGCCTGGGCTGGAAGCGTTCCCCATGATCGGCGGCGGGCTTCGGGTCAGCGCAATAACCGGCGAGGGCCTGCAGCAGCTCCTTACGGAGGTGGAGCGGCGGCTGGGCCTGGAGCCGGTACGAGCGGAGCTGCTGCTGCCGTTTGCCAAGAGCGGGCTTGCGGCGAAGCTGCGGGAGGGCGGAACCGTCCTGCGGGAGGAATACCGGCCGGATGGCCTATGGATGGAAGGCAGCGCTTCCGCCCTCGCTCATGGCGGAGGCGGCGCCGTACCAGTGCGCGGACGGACGGCATACAGAGCAGACGGACTGATGGAACCCGCGTGTCGAGGCATATCGGGCAGGCGAAGGGCACTTCGCGTCTGCGAGTTACCGCGACGCACCGAGTCGCGGCATCGGGGTGGGCTTCTAATTTTGTGCCGGGTCGGAGGCGGCGAGACGCTTCGCGTCCGGGGCGGCGGGATCAAGTAGTCGCGGCATCGGAGGAGCTCCCAACCTTGCGCTGGTATTTGTTTAACAGGGTAAGCGGGAAATTATTTTTGCACAGGAAGCATGCGGCCGCTTAAATTTTACTTTCATGCCACGGGAACCTACAGCGCGGAAGACCCGCCCGCAAAGCGGGTCCCTCCGGCTTTGGTGCGGCGTTGTGTTGGGAACTGTGTCCCCGATGCTGTCGGCTCCCTGCGGGCGGAAGTCCCGCCCGCAAAAGCGGGTTTCTCCGGCTTTGACGCGGTTCTTCGTTAGACTGCGTCCCCGATGCCGCGACCGCATCTATTCTTGTCGCCCTAGGCGGGAACCGGGCGTTTTGCCGCCCGGCCGCCGCGCATCGGCCAGTTCGAAGCAGACGGAAATGCCGTCGGCCGCAAGCCGGCCAGGATAAGCGAAAGACTGCCAGGCGCGGCGCTTCCGCGCCTGGCTGGGCGGCCCTGCTCTCCTTTGGATCTGAGGTGACGGGTGTGGAACCATTCCGATTTTACTGTGCGCCGACGAAGCCCGAAGCCAGTGGGGCCGCGAAGCGGCAAGCCGG
>VOFE01001218.1_pt1 | contig 16000 bp, 32 predicted proteins | sample 5384071 | NCBI WGS metagenome assembly VOFE01 (sample SAMN12384724, study PRJNA508395) | human gut metagenome | isolation source: healthy gut D | host: Homo sapiens
CGCGATCTTAAATCCGATGAGGTGGAAGTACGTGTCAGGGCAACTGGAAAAGAATGGCGAATGGCTCACCTTGCTTTTTGTATAAGGACGCACGATGCGACATGTCTATCCTCGATGAAAACGGTGGGGGCCGGAGAACTGGCAAAGAGATCACTTTGAGTGCAAAGGGAATCTCTATTGCAAGGTTGGGATCAACACTAACTACACGGATAAGCAGGCGCCGGATCGTTGGATTTGGAAAGCAGATTGTGGGGCTGAAAGTAGGACAGAGGCGGAGGAGAAGCAAGCGACAGTTTAAAAGAGCTTGTGTCAATTGGGGAATTGGAAGAGAGCTATATACTGCACCGCCTATCTTTATTAAAAGTACAGCGAAAGATGGAAATGCAAATTTTTTGATGTAGATGACTTTGGGAAACTTAAAACCAATTTAAAGTCTCTTATATGCATTGATAACAAAAAATTGTTGCACTCACTATAGAGCGAACAAAACCATCCGCACAGTTTTTACTTTTGGAGATTGTTTCCAGATAGTCAGAGTCCCTAAAGTTGACTTAACCATGTTTTGCTGGACGAAGCGAAGAGAACAGGGGAAAAAACCGCTATTTTGTCCACAGTCTTTGCAGATGCACCAAAATCCATAAATGATCTGACTCAACAACATGTGGATTATGTGTTGGCAAAACTTAGGTATACCAGATGCCAACGCTGAATTTGATACCGCTAGATGGCACAAGACGATAAAGGCGTATGGCTATGTCTGCGGGTACTTATCCCAAAAAGCGCGTGCATTTGCAACGCGATCAAAGCCGGGAAAGAATACATAGCGGATATTAAGATCAAGCGTCACCGCAGATCACTCGACGCAAACCTTATTTTTGGGTACTCTGTGACCGCCTGGCTGAAGAAACAGGGATACCGAAGATAGATATATACCGAGAGGCCATTAGAGGCATAGGTGGCAACACAGAATATGTTTTGTACCAACAGAGGGCGCAGACAAGCTCTGTGACGGATGGAGGCATAACGGGCTTGGCTGGATGGCAGAGACCATGCCTAGTAAGATAGAGGCTGCACAAACGTAATCCTCTATTATGGCTCGTCTACGTATGACAGTAAGCAAATGAGCAGGTTGATAGATAATGTTGTTCAAGACTGCCAGGCAGTTGGAATCGAGACTAAGACACCGGACGAGCTGGCACTTTTAAAGTCGAGGTGGAGCGATGCACAAAGCGGACAAAAGCCCTTGATATATCTCCAAAAAGTTAAGGACAAAGTATGGAAAAGGGATGGTCATTGCTGCATCCTATGTGGGTCACCATATGCCATGCCTAATGCCCATTACATCCCCTAGATCACAAGGCGGCTTAGGAATTGAGCAGAATGTTGTCACTCTCTGTCTGGATTGCCATACACGCTATGACAATGGAGCAGGCAGAGAACAGACTAAGGCGGAGATCAAAGCATACTTAGAGCATTGCTATCCCCAATGGGACGAAAGCGCTCTAATCTTTAAAAAATGAGGTGACTTTAGATGTTAAACACAGCGATCATTATGGGGCGGCTTGTGGCAGACCCGGAATTACGCCGTACTGATAGTGACATTTCTGTGACGAGTTTACACTCGCCGTAGACCGTTCGTATGCGAAATCTGCCACTGACCGGCAGACCGATTTTATTGATATTGTTGCTTGGCGCAACACAGCGGATTTTTATGCAAATACTTCCGCAAGGGACAGTTGGTTGCTGTACAAGGGTCAATTCAGACCCGTACGTACACGGACAAAGAGGGCACAAACGCAAGGATTTTAAAGTCTTTGCAAGCAATGTCCATTTTGCTGAACAAAGCGAGATAAAAACCGATGAACCTCACAAGGCCCCGGACGTTGAAAGCGACGAATTCGAAGAGGTTCCTTCCGATGATCTTCCGTTTTGATCGGTGAAGCTATGAACATAGAAGATTTTATCCCGGAGGGGCGGGAAAACGCAATATCACGTGCTGATCTCCATAGAATTACAGGATTACCAGATCGGACAATCCGAGCAGAGATAAAGCGCGCAAACAGGAGGATCACATTAAGAGGGAAGCGATCATTTCATCATCGTCTGCAAAGGGATATTGGAAAACATCTGACATAGGAGAATTAATGTCCTATATTAGAGAATCCGAGCATCGCCAACGAGCAACGGAAATTAACGATGAACCAGTATATAAACTTGTTGCAAGACTAACTAAAAATAAGTCGATTCCTGTAAGAAGACATATGCGGCATTTGTCAAGCAAAGAAAAAGCCAGCTAGAAGGGCAGCTTTCTTTATAAATCAATAATGGAGGAATAAAAATGTCAGAACCAACCAACAAACAATCTATTTTGGACATGGCGAGGGGCGCAATTAAGGAGCGTGTAGATTATGAGATGTCAAGAATTATGGATAATATACTTGACGTAAATACGAATCCGACAAAAGAACGGAGTTTGACAATTACTGTAAAAGTTCAAACCCGACCCAGAAAGGCAACAAATCAGCGTGCAAGCAATTGCAAAATCTAAATTAGAACCTACAAATCCTGTCGCGACCGCACTTTTTATTACTGGAGATCAAAATGGAGAAGCCGCAGCTGTTGAAATGGTTCCACAGGTTCCAGGACAACAATCATTTGATGGAAATGAAGAAAACGAGCCAAAAGTATTACGGCTAATTAAGCAAGCATAAGGGAGGATACAGAATTATGGATATGACTAGAGACTTTTTGAATGCGATTTTAGAGTTAGATGCCCCGCATATTGTAGAGTATGGGGATATTAGACTTGTAGATAAAGATATGAAGAAACTTCCGAAAAACAATGTTGCAGAACCGTTAAAAACAGGGACTTTAACTTCATTGTGGATTACATCCATAATGAAACAGATTCCGCTATGCTACAAGATGGAAGATATGTCATTCACGTTAGAGAGTTCAATGAAGTGAATCTTTTTAGAGAATTAAACACAGATAAAAATCGTGATCATATGATCCATGCCTGCTTTGAATATAATCCATTTCCGTTTGGCCGTTGGATGGATGTAGAAACATTTATTATCAATGCGCAATGTAGTTTTTGCTCATCTATGGAAAAAGACATATTGCTTCAATTTTGTCTTCTGTGCGTGATGACACAAGTATTACCAGCAATGACGATGGAGTAAGCCAAACTGTAACTGCAACAACCGGCATTTCGCTTGCAAAGAAAGTCAAAGCTCCTAACCCGCTAGAACTGCAAACATTCCGTACATTCCGGAAGTTTACCAGCCTGCAAGCAGTTTTGTGTTTCGCATGAAAAAGATTCTTCCGGAAACATTGTGGCTGCATTGTTTGAAGCAGATGGAAGTGCATGGAAACATGAAGTAATCGTTTCGATCAAACAGTATTTTTGAAGTTTTATTTGAAGATCGGAATGACGTGATTATCTTGGCATAATTTAATTGACTCTGAAGGGAGGAATAACAGTGGCTCGTCCAATAAAGGACGGATAGATTATTTTCCTCTAGATACGGATTTCTTTCAAGATGACAAAATAAGACTTTTAAAGCGGAGTTTGGCGCAAAGGGTATCACAATATTAGTGGCACTCCTTTGCGACATCTACCGCACAAATGGATACTTTAAAGTGTGGGACAATGATGCCTGCCTCCCTTATGGCTGACGCTGTTGGTTGTGGGATCGTCCCCGAGAACATAACGCAGGTGGTGCAAGGGTGTCTGCGACGTTCCATCTTTGACAATGGGGTATTTCAGATGTTCGGCATTTTGACATCAGTGGGTATCCAACGCAGGTACATACAAGCAGTATCTACCCGCGAGGAAATACGATTTATACAGGAGTACTGGTTACTTGATTTGAACGATAGAAAAGACGTTCCAACCAGTACTTCTAAAAAGTTACTTTTAAATCAGTAAATTTGGAAGAAACCGCGGTTAATTTGGAAGAAATACCCGTTAATTTACAAAAAAAATCCCGAAAGTAAAGTAAAGAAAAGTAAAGTAAAGAAAAGTATCGGACAGGCCGTTCCCGCAGAAGCGGAACCGGCCCGGAAAAGTATCATTGGACTACCATTAAACGATGGCACGACCTATCCAGTCTATGAAGAACAAATATCCGAATGGAAAGATCTGTATCCAGGGGTAGATATAAAGCAGCAATTACGGAACATGAAAGGATGGTGCATAGCAAATCCTACCGCAGAAAGACGAAGAAAGGGATACTACGGTTTATTACTAGTTGGTTGGCAAAAAAGAGCAAAATAGGGCTAAACCCATAAAAAATAGAACCAGTGATTTGGAGGACTGGTGATGAGAACAAAATTATCAAGCAGAACAGGCGGTTATCGGAGATATTTTGCTTGATGCATCAATGGTTATGCCAGAGGCTATGCTCTACTTATCACCAAGGGACTTTAGTGTACCGGAGTATCAAAATATCTATGAGACGTGTCAAGGATTGTACCGTAAGGACGACCGATAGATAGCGTGACGATTCTGTCCGCAGTAGGTCAGAATACCAGCAAACACTTGTCTCAGCAGCGGAGGCAACACCGACGATCAGCCATTATCAAGACTATATCCGTATCGTTTGGGAGACTGCTCAAATTAGACGGGCGGCGACGCAGGCGGCGGAACTGTTAGAGACCATAGACACTGGAAGAGAGATTGAGGAGTGCCGGTCATCCGCCGAAACTGTCCTACGATGTTTTGAGACTGTTCGCCGGGACAATCAGCAGTTAAGTGCAGCGGAGATGCTTTTAAGGTTTTTTCGAAACCCGTGGAAAACCGCGTAAGTACATACCGACAGGGTTTACAAAATTAGACCGGAGGGCCTATATCGATAGAGGTGATTTTGTAGTTGTTGGAGGGCGTCCAAGCGCTGGAAAGACGGCCATAACATTGCAGATCATGTTGCATATGGCGAGGGATTATAGGGTGTTGTATTTCTCTTTGGAGACCAATCCGGACAAACTTGCAGACCGTCTGATTGCCTGTGATACAGGAGTTAATCTATCGGATAAAAACCGAAATGGGCGACGAGGACTGGACACGTATTGTAGAGCGGTCGGACAGGTTCCGCGACTTAAAGTTTGACGTGGTGCAAGCTGCTGGATGGACGGTCGATCAAATCCGTGCAAAGTCCATACAAGAGCAAGCAGATATTATCTTTGTAGACTATTTGGGATTAATAGCTAGTAAAGGCAAAGCCTCTACGAGCAAACTACAAATGCATCTAAGGCGCTGCATACAATGGCCCAGGATACAGGGACTACAGTGATTGCATTGTCCCAGTTAAACCGATCTGCAAACTCCGGCGATCCAGATATGACTACGTTAAAGGATAGCGGACAAGTTGAGCAGGATGCGGACATAATCCTGATGTTGGCAAACCCGGATGACCCACAGGACAAAGGACGGAGAAAACTGATGGTTGTCAAAAATAAAGAAGGCCGAAGGGGCCTTATAAACCTATCGTTTGATGGGGATAGACAACGATTTTATGAAATTGAAGAAGAGCTGGAGGAACCAGAATGAGTGTACAAAAATTATTGGCAGAGGCCCATGAAGAGAGAGTGAAGGAATCCTGCGGCGTTGGGGCCCACTATGAATGCTTAAAGATCAACTAAGACAAATGAATTTACCGCCGGAAGAGTATCAAAACGCTACAAAAAATCGCAGAAGAATTGGGACTGTAAAAGGAGATAAAATGAACAGTCGAAACAAAGGCGCAGTCGGAGAAAAGAGAACTAGCGAAGGTCTTAAAGGGTACGGCTATGATTGCCGTAGAGGACAGCAATATTGCGGCACAAATGGGGATGCGGATGTCGTTGGACTGCCTGGACTACATATCGAGTGCAAACGGGTAGAACGGCTTAATCTTGATGATGCAATGGAGCAGACAAAGGCAGATGCGAAGGGAAGAGATTCCGGTTGTGATGCACCGCAAAAATAACGGAAAGTGGCGTGTGACAATGAGTCTTGAAGATTTTGTAACGATTTACCGTGAGTGGGAAAACAATTTAACCATAAAGGAGACAGAATCATGACACAGGAAGAAGCGGTTAAACACTTTGAATCATGGGCGAAATGCAACTATGCACCGACCAGAAATGCAGCTTTGATGGCTCTCTCCGCTCTCACCCCGCCCACACAAGAGCAGGTAGAGCGGGTATTTGGAGGCCACTGGGTAAAGAAACATAGAATTTCCGGCGGCTTTGGGAGAAAATCTGGTATTGATGATATGGGAGGCAGCGCACCATCACTGTTGATGAGCGTGTGGAGTATGACGATCTATATTGCTCGATATGTGGGAAACAAAGTGCAGATAATTTCCTTAATTTCTGCCCCTCCTGCGGCCTGGCCATGACCCCGGAGGCCCCTGGAAATCATCAAAGGAAAGATTGGAGGGTATTGGCCATGAAGATTGATAGATCAGTCCTTGAACGACTGTGGCCAGGATGTGAGTTCTGCAAAAACAACGGGGTTCAGGGCTATCTTACTGCTGTATGTGTTACACGATGGGGAATGAGTTGCACAAATGATCTTGAAATCGAAAGTGATGATATTTTCTACGCTACGAATCATTTTTGCAGATTTTGTGGCCGCCCCCTCACCCGGAGGCTCTGAAAATCATCAAGAAGAGATTGGAGGCGCTGAAAGATGAGAGCGATTGACGTTGATGAGGCGATCAAAGTAGCCGATTATAAGTACAACAAATGGAACCTTGCAATGGCCGGAGCGGATACGAGGAGAGAAATCAATTTGTGCTACAAGAAGCAAGAGCTTTTTTTAAGGCGGTAAAGCCGTTCTTGATTGCGTGCCCACCCTCAAAGCGCCGAACGAGTGGATTAACAGAACGCTAGAACTCGATGATTTGTACACAAAGTTACAGATCGTTACAGGGTTTACAGCGGAGCAGTTATTAGAGATGTTTTGCTCTGGATATACGCTGGAAAAACCAGACTACTCAAAAAATTTTGCAGAACTAGCAGATTTGGTGGGAACTAGCCCGCCGAACGAGGCGCTGACGTGCGAGGTTCGCCCGCCGGAGAAAGGAGAACACATGAGAGGTTGCAAAAATTGTCCGGCATACGCAAAATGTACTGTGACATATCGGAGTTCTGCGTGTGAGGCTTTACGTGGCACATACAGGATAGATAGTGATCCGGAGATTGCCACCAATGCCGACAGAATCCGGGGCATGAGCAACGAGTGCAGAGCGGAGTCGTACTGCTATACCGGCCACACCGGGATGATTGACTGGCTTTGCCAGACAGCAGAGGAGGACACCTGATGGACATCGAGACGCTGATTGAGCAGTTACGGTCATATACATACTGGCTTGGGCAAGATGGCCCGGAAAGCCATGATATATACCCTCTAATTTGCGACGATGCCGCCACCGCCCTCTCCACGCTCCAGTCCGAAAATGAGAGGCTGAAAAGCAAACTCCACGATGAGATCGAAAAGAAATGAAGCGTAGAAAAACGCAAGCAGACATTATTCAAACAGAGCGCGGACAAAAATACGAAATGATGGAAAAAAATGAATCAAATAATAAAGACCATGCATGGCGACTGTAATTATTGCCTAAATCAGCACAGTGGTTTGGATGGCCCTTGTAAGGGATGTGCATTTTCTGTTAAGCAAAAGAATTTATTGACGGAGATTACTGGGAATGGCGTGGCCTGGTGGAGGGATGATGAGTATGAAACGGTTTACTGACTTGAATCGTAAACAGGATAATATGAAATTGATGGATGCACCTATGTCTCGTGGGAATGCGGCGTGTTGGCTCCGCTTATGTGCCATTGAGGACATCCTGGGTGATGACTACGACCTTGACCGTCTACGCGAGCTGACCCAGGCGGACAAAGAGGGGCGGTGCGCAGTGCTGCCTGTAAAGCTTGGCGATTCCGTGCGTTTTGCAAAAATCCAGAGGCGAAGTACGAAACCGTTGATGCAATCACCATATACCCGGATGGAAGAATGAGTTTTGGGTTTCACGAATACGGCGTTAAAACTGAGTGGGTAGACCGTTGGAGTGAGGACGATGCGTGTAAATACGTTCCGGTAGAATCCACCGAGGCCGCACAACGGAGGGAACAGGATGGTTGATTGGGCACTCATAAAAAGACTTGGGATATGTTTCCCTGGATGGTTTATCAATAATCAGGGCGAATTTATCGCCCACCAAAAAGGCGAATGTGTATTTCAATATCAGCACTTGCGAGAACGAGATGGATATAAAGTGCAAGATATTAGAATGGTTTTCCCGCCCAGCCTGTAAGTCCACGCCGTTCCGCCGTGCAGTAGACAATACGGCCCTTCATACATTCTTCCTGAATGGTATAAACGAATACCTTGACACTACGTTTAGCGTGGAGGATATGCGAGAGATTTACACTTATCTCGGGAACGCTTGCAACCATCAAAGACAATCCGATTTATAGAGAGCGGCTATGATATGGCCGTATTGGAGGAGCAGAAATGAAAGAGTACATCGAGAGGGGCGGCTGCTATGGAGGCCATCTTTGGACTTACCATTGTAGACCCGGCTGTGGCGCAATATGCAAATGCGGTATGCTACCATCTGCAAAACATCCCTGCCGCCGACGTTGCGGAGGTGAGGCACGGGTATTGGAAGTTCCCGGTTTTTACGGACAGTGATGTAAATGACCCACGTTGTAAATGTTCCGAGTGTGGAAACATTGAAACACCGCTTGCAATACATCGGTCTTGCCCTGTTTGCGATGCTTTAATGAAGGAGGATGAACATGAGGCTGATTGATGCTGATGAACTGATGGTTAAAGAGTATTCCCAGCTCAGAGACGGGGATGTGCTTTGGAGAATACCACCATCCCATATTGACCTTGCCCCCACCATCGACGCCGTTCCTATGGTCAGGTGTCGGGAGTGCAAACACTTCAACATAAGAACGCATGAGTGCGAAAATGAATCACTTTCAACTGACCACGAGGGAGGAGCATCATATAGTTTGAATTTCTATGATGATGACTTTTGTTCTTATGGAGAACGGAGGGAGGCCGACCATGATAAACACTCATCAACTCACTGTAATATCTGTGGAGGGCGGGTTACATACGGGTCAAACGCAAGAGTATATGGGCGTGAGTACGGGAGCGGGTATTGCTATCTCTGCCAGTCCTGTGGAGCCTATGTGGGAACGCATAAGCCCCGCCCACAAGAGGCGCTTGGACTTCTCGCTGACGAACCAATGAGGACAGGGAAGAAGATGTGTCACGCCCTCTTTGACCCGCTCTGGAAGGGCAAGCCAAAAGCCCACAAGAAGCGTAATGACCTTTACTGCTGGCTGGCCCATGAAATGGATATACCCGTGGAGGACTGCCATTTTGGATACTTCGACATTGACCAACTCCGGCGGGCATACATCATCTTGAGAGACATACAGGACAAGCAGATGCGATATGACAACTGCGGAAGAATCTATTTTGAGGAGGCCGTCCATGAAATGGAGTAAAACGTGGATTTGAGGTGACGAGAAAATGAGATCAAAGTACCTATATCCTCTCGACTTAGTAACAAAGCAAATAGCAGCAGTCAAAAATCTCCCGCGAGTTGGCAGATGAGGCTTTAGCGAGGACAAAAAATCTCATGCGTAGATGGTTTAAACTTATGTGTATTGCATTACACAACACATATGGATTTAGTACAGGCCGTTTATCTGTCGTTATCCAAGAGATAGATAAGCTTTCCGCACAAGCAGAAAAGGACGAAATCTTTTGGGATCATGTCGATCGGGTTGTGATTGATGATCTCAAAATGGACTTCGATAGGGAGGAGAAAGTGTAAAAGAAAGGAGAACTATGGAAGAACGAATTATGCAGTTATATCCATGTAAGTCATGTCCAAGACACAAAAATGTGATAGGAATAATTTAAGTCGTGTGCTGCTTGGGGTCATGGTTTTTTAATTTCTTGGAGGTGGATCACTAGGGATATTAAAAAATTAATGGGAGGGATAAAAATTGACAAGCCAGGAGAAAAAAGCATATTTAGAGCGCTACAAAGCGAATCAAAGAAATTGACCGCTTGTGCGAAGAATTGTCACGATGGCGGGCGTTGGCAACCAAAATAACGCCTGTTTTATCCCAGGAGTCCGCAGGAGGCCACGAAGGAGAAAATCAAATAGAATTAGCTGTCGAAAAATTATCGCCTTAGAAGGGCAAATAAACGCTAAAATCGATGATCTGTTGAAAATCAAACAGCAGGTGGAAAAGCAATACAAACGGTCCAGGACGGAACTCTGCGAGAGGTATTGATACAGAGGTACATACTGGGCAAAAAGTGGAGCAAATTTCGGCGGATACGAATTATGGCTATCAGTGGGTATGTAAACTGCATGGCAGAGCATTACAGGCCATAAAACTAAAAAGAGGCGATAGAAAGCGATACTCAAAGTATGATATAGTTAAACTAGCAAAAGTGAGTACAAGGACGGGTTCACGCTCTTTTCATGCGCACCTCCTTTCATATTTTTTCTCCTTGGTCTATGCCGCGTCGGAGGTCAGACCGGCGCGGTAGACATGCGGCAAAGAGTGCAGTGCCGGTGCAACTCCGGTAGGCCGCGCCAGGCGCTTGACGATAATCGAGTGGCGTAGATTATCGGAGCCGCAATGCCGCCGCTATGCAGAGGGCGGGTTATAAATACTGCGCTATCGGCCCAGTGCCGGACAGAGGGAAACCGTCTTTGACGGATGTTATATAAGCGCCTTACCAGTTGGTGGGGCGCTATTTTTATTTAAATTTTTAATTTGGGAGGTGACTATTTTGAAATCTTTAGAAAAATTTGAAACCTGCGACCTGGTAAAGAGCTCAAAGGACGAGAAGGTGTAGAAACAAAAAATAGCGGAACTGTATCAAGATATAGACATCAAGATAAACGGTCCCGCCATTGTTCTGATTGTGACAGATTAGCCTATCCGATAAAGGAGAAAACAATTCATTAAGTTTATTCTTCCGGGGGAGTGTAAGAAAGCAACTTTCAAAAATTGGGATACCACATACATTTGGGGCTCAAATGGAGAACTGGGCGTATGGAAACGATATAAGTCTAACGACGATATAATCTACTGCCAGGATGGAGAAGTTATTTCTGTGCGTAGAAAAGCGACTTGGATTTGGAGAAAAATGAAGGAGGTGACAACTCTTGAAGAAAACTCCTGATGATGCGACTATGGAACAAGGAGAGGCTATTGTAAGACAAGAACAAGAGGGGCGTGGAGGAAAAGAGAATTTTCCGAGTGTTATTGCCGGAGCGAAAGCTGAAGATATATCCCGCTGCATAGCGAACTGTATGATGTTTTACGATAGGCCGCTTGTTAAATCTGATGATGAGTGTCGACAGCGACTATACGACTTCTTCGACACTTGCCAAAAACAGGACAGTTGCCGACTGTCGAAAAGATGATTATGTCCCTCAGGAGCGGTCAAAAGCACAGTGTGGAATTGGGAAAATGGAATTGGATGCAGCTCGAGCGCTCGAACCTCATTAAAAAAAGCGAAGGAATTTATTGCATCTTTTGAGTCCGAAATGGTCACAGAGGGCAAAAATTAATCCCGTTGTGTACATTTTTAGAGCAAAAAACTATTTTGGCATGAAAGACCAACAGGAGGTTGTTTTGACGCCTAATCAGCCTCTTGGCGACTTTCCGGACCAAAAGCAGCTTGAAGAGCGAATCGCTGGGTCTATTGTGGCGGATGAGTAAGCGATTTTGTTGTGTAACTTTTGCCAAATGGTCTCAAAAATTTCCCGAGGAAACACTTTTATCAGTTGTGGAAGATGAACAAAATCGGCTATAAAGAGGAGAACGTATATGCCCTAAAGGTTTTACTTGCGACTATCTGGTAGATATTACTGGATTAGTGGACGATGGGAAAAATCTTTATTCCTGCTGTCATCCGTCCGGCGTTATGTGCGGGAAAGAAGATTGTCGGCTGTTATCGACTTTAACAGGAAGTGCCAAAAAGATTCAGAGGCAAACGACTATGATAGAATCTGCGCGGGAAGCTGTGTCCGCTGAAACAAAGGGATAGGAATTGACCACTGGCGGCAATGCGACGGCCCCCGCTGCGCCTGGTGGGATGCGATGGCGGAGCGCTGCGCCGTCCTCTCCTGGCACGCAACAAATGACAACACCCCGGCTTGCTCCTGGTGGAGTGGGCCGGGGTTGATTTATGCCTTGCTGGGCCCTCCGTGGGCCGCTGTGAGGCATTTTGTGGTGCGGGAATAGAGAGACACTGACGGACAATAAAACACCGTGTAAGGGCCTGTAAATGGCCTTTGCGGCGGTTTTGCTTTTTGAGGCTTGTTCCGCCCCTGCTGGACATGGGCGCAAAAATGCCGCCTGGAGGGCATGAAAAAGCCCGCCCCATAGCAGGGGCGGGTAGATGGTATATGCCGTTAGATGTCCCATCCCTCAGATAGGACGCGGGCGGGATAAACGGCCCGCCGCGCTGGGGTGTGGTCAATGATGCAGGGCACGCCGTCAGCGTTGGCGGTCAGCTCGTAGCAATCAGAGCCTCGGAAAATGTGCTTGCGCCCGTCTCCGGCCTCTGCCGCCTCAAACCCTGCGGCCAAGTCCACAGAAATCCGCCGTGTCCATGTGCGGCTAATTTCCGGGTACTCATCCAGCGTAACCTCTGCGGGCTTGCCTGTCTGGAGCATATCCCCCAGTACGGGTGATATATAGTGTAGTTGCCATAGTGTATCATCCTTTCTCGCCTTTAGCGGGTCTTTGCTATGTTTTTAGCATTATTTTGCAGGGCAATTAAGCCTTTTTGCGCACTCCCATATAATCATCAAGGGAGGGCCAAAAAAAACAGGATAATCAAGCGGGGCACCCCCCCTCTCAATGGGCAGTGCCTTGGTGGGCCAGTAGCCGCGCCGGTAGACAATGCGCCAGCGGTCGAGATCGTAAATCAGTGCCCCGGCCTCTTGCCGGTATTGTTGAGTGCTTGCTGGGCCTCTCGTTGGGTCTTATAGTCCCCGTGTTCGTCCCCGCCGGTGTCGGGGTCGTATGTGATAATTTGGTAGCTCATGAGCCCGCCCCCTCTCAAACGATCATGTTCGCAAATTCCCGCATTTCTGCGGCCATATTCTGCGGGTCGTAGGCGTATTTTTTTCAGCCAGTCCCCAAAATGTTCGGAAAGATAGGATTACGCAGATTGTCCAAGTTGTCCGGCTTGCTGGCAAGTGTGCGTATATATTCGCAAAACTGTGCGGCCTCTTTTTCATATGTGCGTTTCATGGTCTGTTTCCTCCATTCTCCAACGGCGGGTCAATTCCAATTAAAAGCAAGTTGTGGGAACATTTTTTCAATCTGTTTCGTTTCATTGTACGGCCCTCCTTGCGGCCTTGTTGACCGCTGCACGGTTTACGGCGTTTGCCTTTGCGCTGATGCTGCTATCATCAAACAGGATTGTAAAGCCGTCATGCTGGAGGCTTGCGGCCATTTCTGCGGGGTCAATGCCGGGGAACTGGCAAAGATATTGGACACAGCAGAAACGGATTTTTGCTGGCCTGTGACACATTCAGAAATCAACCGATTTTGTAATACTCAAACATCCGTGGCGCTGTCCTTTGCTTTCCGTCCACGCTTTCGGCGTACCGTTCTGCCTCGCGGAGTGTCCGGCAATAGCGCCCATGGCCGCAATGCCAGGTTTTTTCCGCCGTCCACGCTATGCCATTCCATCACATTATAGGTGTATCCGTCAATCGGGAAAGCCAGCTTTTCGATTGTGCATTTTACGATAGTTTCCATACTGTTTTCCTCCTTGTCATGGAGGGCCGCCCGTGGTATAATGGGCGCGCCCTGGTTGTGTGGTAAGCTTCTGGGGCTTCTCTTTGCCCTGGTCACTGTTGCAAGCGGTGGCCGGGGCTTTTATTTTCCTCGTGACCTCCGGGGCGGGCTGTTGTTTAGCGGTTAAATTTTGGTGTGGTGATGTAAGCACATATGACATCAAACCCTTGTTCTTCAAGCTGTTTCACAAAGCCTGATACCGTATAATGCACACCGCCGATATAGTAGGTATTTCCAGGTTGGCCATGCTTGCGAACTTGAGCCATAAAATATTTCAGTTTCATTTTCTTTCCCTCCCGGCCTGTGGCCTGTACTGTATTGCCCTGTGGCCAGGGGCCTGGTGTCTTGGTGTGATTGTATGATAACACACAGGAAATATGTCAATAGGGTCTTTGAAAAAAATATGAAACATCTTGCAAAGTAATGGGAACCCGTGCGACACATATATATATATAAAATCGGCGTTTCCGTTGAGTATACCCATGTGACAGGCCGATAGACGGGCCGGGCACCCCTGGGGAATGGGGAAATCCCCGCCCCCATACCTAAGTGTCGAACTGTGAGCTGCATTAAAAAAGGCCCTAATTTTGAAAAATGTTTCAAAATTCTATTGACACATAAAGAGACACGTGGTATAGTGTAGGCAAAGGAGGATCGGGCAATGAAGATTGGATATGTAAAGGTGTTCCAGCACAACGCAGAACCCGGAACGCCAAGAAGTTCTCATGGAGCAGCTGGGTGTAGATAAGATTTACATTGATATGTGTAGCGGCAAAGAACATGCAGAGGCCGCAGTTGCAAGCTATGTTGGACTTCATGCGTGAGGGCGATACGATTATTGTTGAGAGTTTCAGCCGACTTGCGAGAAGTACGAAAGACCTGCTGGAGATAACGGACACCATGACTGAGAAGGGCGTTGAGTTTATCAGCCAGAAGAAACGATCGATACAAAGACCCCTGCCGGAAGGATGCTCTTGACCATTCTTGCGTCGATTAGCCAGTTTGAAAAGAGTGCATCCGAGCGGCAACAAAGGGAATCGAATTGAAGAAGGCCCGTGGAGAGTATAAGGGTCGTGTTCCCATCAAAATTGAGGATGCCGATTTTGAGGAACAGTACAAGGCGTGGCGGGCAAAATCATTACCGCAAAAAGGCAATGAGCAATCTTAGGCTAAAGCCGAACACATTTTATAGAAGGGTTGCAAGGTGGGAGGAAAGCCACGGGCAGTATGACCCGAAACTGGACAGGTACTATAAGGAGGACGAAATTGAGTACAAAATAAAGAATTTGTCCTTCAAAAAAACTCGATTGATATGCTTACTGATATGAATTTCCAAAAAATGAATACAGACGCCAACCATTCATGGCTGACGTCTGTAAATATTGTTATATGCCGCAAGAAGAAAGAAGGTCTTTAAGGTTGTCGATGGAAATTGGGTTGTCATATTTCCAATATAAAAAGACAAACTCAAACTGCCTGCACAAGTCTGCTTTTCTTTTGTCTCTTATTTGAACTTGCGAGAATGAATTTTTCCCTCCGAAAAAACCAATCGGCTCGTAGTGTTGTTGCCCTTGATATTCGATAGCAATATTTTTGGATGGAATGTAAATGTCAAGACTTTGTTTGTTCAACCATTCTGGGTGATATTGAAATATTCCAATGTCGATCAGATGATGGAGGAGCTGCTTGCCGATGTATAACATAAGACCAACCACAAAGTTTCAGAAGGATTTGAAGCGCGTGAAAAAGCGCGGCTTTGATATTCCTTTGCTGACGGATATTATTAAAAAAGCTGGCTGCGGGGGAGCCGTTGCCAGAGAAGAACAGGGAGCACCAACTTTCCGGGGATTATACGGGGTGTCGTGAGTGCCACATTACGCACCAACGCCCAGGATATGATGATTGACCTTGGAACAGACCCGAAGAGAGGAAAACGCTTTTGCAACGCTGGAATTTTCCTCCATTGGTTCTGGAAACGCTGGTAAGGTTCGGGCGGAAAATCTGCTTTATTGTGATGACTTAGTGGATGGCCTGGAAAGCGCTCTCAAAGGAGCGCATGGACAAGCTCTGGAATCTGTACGCAACGGATTTGCGGCAACGGAAAATTGAGACTGCAAGGAGCTCCATATTGCGACTC
>VOFE01001290.1_pt1 | contig 16000 bp, 32 predicted proteins | sample 5384071 | NCBI WGS metagenome assembly VOFE01 (sample SAMN12384724, study PRJNA508395) | human gut metagenome | isolation source: healthy gut D | host: Homo sapiens
AACAGGACGTTACTCCCGGCACTTGGGACACTGCTTTTTTTCTACGCGGGCACTGCATGCCGCGCAGCTCATGCCCGTTACTTCATATTGTTTCATCCCCAATCCTCCTGTACTTTCATCAAACCTTACCGCATCAACTTTTTGAAGTGTTGCAACAAGTTCGTCAATGGTCTCATCCTTGCCATTGCGGATATCCTCCGCCACACAGGTGTGGATATGATTGGATAACAATTTTCTATTAAAGCTGTTAAGCGCCGCTGTTATTGCAGATACTTGAATCAAATATATCTGTACAATAATACTCTTCTTCCACCATCCGTTTGATCCCTCTCACCTGACCTTCAATTCGATTCAGACGATTGAGCAGATCCTTATACTCTTTTTCTGTTCTTTTTTTGTTTTATGACAACATTCTCTTTGGTTTCGCTCAAATAAACCACCTCTTTCAAGGTGAATTATATACCCTGTTAGGGTATTTTGCAAGCATTTTATTTTTCTTTATATTTTTTATATTTTTCACCCTTTTTTGGCAGGTGGGGAATACTATTTAGTTCAGGCAAAACAGAGCCGACAAACATTGCGTTCATCGGTTCTGCGTCTTAGCGTTTGGCTCTTTGATGATATGTTGTTCTGCCCTAAAAATCAGGATTTGTCGTTTTGCTATTCAGCTATGTATTTTTGCTCCAAATCCTTTAATAACCGATACCTGTAAATCCTTTGCGTCAATCAAACTTTCCTGTTTGCACTTTGGCAGTAGAGGGAAAGTTCTTTAATCCTGTATCCGCCCGTATCTGTAATCTTGTTTTATTTCCGCAGACAGGGCAGCGTACCCATTTGCTGTTTTCCATGGAAATCCTCCTGCGTTATTTTGCTCTGCCTCGTTGCTCCAGTTCTGCACCATAACGCACAACCATTGCAAGTAAAATCAAGCAAATACCGATACCAATGCCACCGCCGTTATCAATCCCTTCTGAAACAAACGCAAACTTTTCCATCGCAGAGGAAAATGCTGCTGATAAAATATCTACAACAATAAAAGTATTCCGAGCTTCGTTATGCTTTTTGCTCCTGTTTCGGTAAAAGGTGTTCCCTCGCTCAGTTCCAACTTAAAATATCTGCAAACACAAATAGCTTCAATCGCTCGAAAATCAAAACCACGCTTTCACAGAGCCGGGCTATTCCTATTTCACGATTGTAAATCGTTCTGTCACCTTCTATAAGCAACCTTTGCACAAGCTCGCCAAATGCAAGTTTATCTGCCATCAAACTTACGCTGCCAGCCACTAATGTAAAGGCAAGCGCCACAAAACTAAATACCAATACAATCTTCGTTAGTGTTTGAAAGACCTTCATTGTCTTTTGGATTTTTTCAAGATTATTCATTTTTACACTCCTTCGTTTTTAATCGTTGCAAATAACAAGCTCACTTTTTAATGCCATTCAGTTCTATGACATTTTCCGCATCGGGCGTGTCAAAGCGTTCCGTCTGTCTGCCGTCCTTTTCATAGAAATGCTCGTTCCAATACCTTTCGTAACAGCAGTAAATACTTCACCCTCTGGAATATGGATTTTGGAAGTTGCCGACACCTGATTGATTGCAAGGTATCCCTTTAAGGAATTGCAAACCACACTCATATCCAGATTGCAGTTAATTTCTACTGTGCCGCCGACATCGTTTATAATGATATTCGGCGTCTTTACATCAAGCTCAATACTGTCGCAATCTAAAGAGCGGATTTCTACGGTTTCCGCATTGACAGCACTCTCAATTTTTCCCACATAGGGCATAGGAATTTGAACGAAAATATTGACAGTTTCTTTTGCCGTTGCTTCAGATATACCGTTTTTACGGATTACATCTACATCAATCCGTTTTCGGATGTCGTCAATTTTAACCTTAAAATCGTTCTGGAGCGTGGAGAGGGTATTAGATACCAGACGGACACGGATTTTCTCTCCCTCATAACCAGACAATACGAATTGCTTTGCTCCACCGAATTTCATATCATAGCGTTTCGGCTCGTCAATATCGTATTCCGTAACGCTTTCAAAAGATACTCGTCTGATTTTTTCATTCCTCTTTCATTGGAAAGTAGCTCGTCAATGGAAATGTCAAACAGGGCAGAGATAGCCATCATATTTTCAATGTCGGGAATGCCTGTTTCAGTTTCCCATTTTGTAACCGCCTGTCTTGACACGCCTAACTTCTCCGCAAGCTGTTCCTGCGAAAGTCCCGCCTTCTTGCGGATAGATTTTAGTTTTTCTGCAAATGTCATTCTCGTGATCCTTATGTTGATACGCCAAGTATAGAAAACCGTGCTTTGCATTACAAGCAAGCAGATTACATTCTGAATTTTCCTGCTACTTTTGCGTGGCATTTTCTGATTTTGAGCAAAATATTTGATATATCACTCACTGATTTATCATTTTCACATCTGCCAGTAACCGAGATTTCGTTTTTTTTACATTATTTCCACGGTCTGCTGTCGGCAAGCCAGCCTTGCTCCGCCCAATACTTTCCATCAAGGTGTTCGGGATCGGATCTATGTATGGATTTCTGTATCATACGGCAGAAGAAAAACTTAATTTTCGTAATCAAATTGTGTGTGCGGATTTTGTGTAATCCATATGTGCAAACTTTGGGATAGCTTTTTGAATCTTTTCCGTAAGCTCGCCTTGTTTCTTTCGGGATAGCTTTTTCCCAAACAATATCGCCCATCAACGCCCCGGTGAATATCCCGATCTCGGAAATCCCCCACCAAGATAAACTGTGCTTTATATCTTTCGCTGCAGATTTTGCTCCGCTACCCAAGCACTGTGTTATGATGACTGCCCGCTTCCCAAACATTTCAGGAGCAGGGCGGTGTGGCATCCATCGGTAAGCAAAATGGTCAAGCAATGCTTTCATTGCTCCCGTAACGTGAAACACATATGCAGGAGAAGTCATTACAATCAAGTCTGCTTTAAAAAAGTGATTTATCAATTCTCCCAATATATTCTGCGTCCTTGCAAGTGCTTTCACCCTTTAATGTACAGCTCAGGCAGCCAGTACAGAAACTCGGACAGTCTTTTGGAAGATAATATTCTGTGATATTGGCTTTATCCTTAAATTCTGCTAAAACATCTCTTTCAAGCGGTAGGTAACGCCATGCTTTTCTGTTCCGTTTATAACTGTGATATTCAATCTTTATACCTCCAAAATGTCGTGCAAAACTTGTGTATGAAAGTTCCTGCGGTTTTCTTTATGTCTAAGGTCAATCCCCAATGTTTGTGATATAATTTCGTATCGCAGGAACATTTGCTGCATAATAGTAATCAAGTACAGTGTCTTTCGATTTATTGCTGCTTCATCAAGGTCGGGGCGGCAGGCTGTAACAAGCAGAAGATATGCCGCATAAGTTCTGTAAGTGTTGTCATTTTCTTTCGGTGACCGCATATCGGTAAGAACAGAAATTTTGGAAACAGCATAATGTTCAAACAGAAAATCAAGCGTCATATTGCTGAGATATTCCAACTTTTCAAAGGGGGTAAAACTGTCCGTTTTCTCCCGTATATTCTGAAAATGCTCGACTGTTCCGTTTATCATACGCTCAATACATTGCTCGATGAGTTTATCCTTGTTTCCAAAATGATAATTCACAAGACCTAATCCAACGCCTGCTCTTTTGCATATCTCACGGACTGTAATTTCTTCTAAACGCTCGCCTTTTTCTTCGATAAGTTTAATCGTTGCCTGTATGATTGCTTCTTTATTATCCACACTATACCTCCTGTTGAACGTCGTTCAATTATATTATACTGAACACGGTTCAAAAAAATCAAGAGATTGCGACTAACAAGTGGAGTATGTAACGCTTTTGGTGTCAAAACGCCTTGTTTAAGCAGATAAGAGAACAAAAAAATGACGGGTAAGGAGTTTATCCCTACCCACCAAAATTTTACGGTTATATGAGTTACAATTCTTTAATTGTAGATGATTTTCATTGACAAGCTCCATCGCACACGCTCGAATGTTATTCATTTGCCTCATCCACTCTAAGCCATTTTCCGCTTTTAACTGTTCCGTCACGCCCTTCTCGCTCCGCCATCTGTTTTACTAACCGAGAAAACATTTCTTGCGCCTGCTCGTCAATATCGGCAAGATAGACGTTCAGCTTGCCGTACATAAGTGCCGCCCATTTCTTCAAAAATTGTCTTTGCCATTGTGTTGTCCCCTTGAGCATATTGTAAGCAATTAAGGGTTAGTATTCTGATGTGTTTTCAAATTACTTCCTTATCGGGCGTTTCCACAATGCACATCCTTTTTTTTCTTCATTATATTTATACTTTCGGCTTTTCCATCGTCTTATCGTCACACTCTTTTACTTCTCGAAAACCATATTTTCATACAGTCCGGCAGCATTTTCTGTATGAAGAATTCCATGTAGATGCCCTACATCTTCCATAATACCGTCCATTAAAAGTTTTCCAAGTCCACGTCCACGATACGCTTCATCTATCACTACATCCATAAGATAAAATGTTGTCGTAAGATCGGAAATAATTTTGCATAACCTATTTGATAATCATTTTTATCAAATACACCATAAGAAATCGATTGTGCCATTGATTGCTCTATCATTTCAGCGCTTCGCTCTTTCGCCCAATCCGTACTATGGAGAAGTTCTACCACCCCTCTCCTTATCCATCACTTCCAGCCCTTTTTCTCACCTTTGTAACCGGAATATTCTATCTCTCCTGAAATCTGCGCCTCCAGCGCTTCGTCCGCCGCTTCCTCAATTTTTTGCTTCCGAAGCTTCTTTCACAATCTTACGAAGGTGCTTTAAAAACGGATGGAAGGAAGCTTCCTCCTGCCCATAAGTTAATTGCAGCTCATATTCCAAAGGAAGCCACGTGTCAATAGGCGCCTGATTATGCTGAATCACCGCCTCCAGCTTATCAAGTGCATGAACCAGCTTTGCCTCGACAGTTTCATTCTTCCACAGTTCTTCCATAAGATTCATAAACTCATGCCTCTTTTTATCCGGCAGTAATTCTGAAAGCTTCTGTATTTCATTCTTTTCCTTCTCTTCGTCCGAAGAATGTTTCTCAAATGACGGAATATCTCCGGTAACTGCTTCTCCTATATCGTGAAGAAGACACATCTCCATGACTTTATTTACATCACATTCCTGAAATTCGTCTTTCACAAGCCATGCTAACATCCCAAGTCCAAAACTATGCTCGGCTACACTTTCGCATCTCCGCTGCTGGTCCACGAATGTCTTGTATTACATTTCAGCTTTTCCGCAAGATCCATCCAATCCAACAATGCTTGATAATCCATACTTCCTCCGTATTTTTTACTGCCTTATTTTTCCAAATATCTTTGCAGCGCCTCCGCTGTCTCTTCATCAAATTGTATCCATGTTGATAAAAAGCTGTCAGCGCCGTCTCATCACGTTCCAGTCTTGATACAGTCGGAACAAGCGGACGTATCACGAAGATTTTCTCCTCTTCTTCCAGCCGTTCTACGAGTTCCATTGTCTTATTATATACATGATTGCGATAAATGGCAGCATGAACAAGATTTGGATATTTCTTATATGCACGTCGATACAGTTTTACAGTTCCTTTTGAAATCGGTTTTTACGATATCCGGGATTCCTTTAAGCACAAGGACGATTTTTTCATTCCCTGATTGCAATGCTCTTCGGATCGGGACCGAATCTGCAAGTCCCCCCATCCAGATATGGGACACCGTCTATATTGACGATAGGCGACAGCAAAGGCATACTGCTGGATGCCCTGCACAGCTTCATAAGCCGGTCCGGATCACTTTGTTCTGTCATATATTCTGCTTTTCCCGTTTCACAGTTTGTCGTAACAATTTCACAGACCATATCAGACTGGAAATATGTCTCAAAATCAAACGGATATATTTTCTTTGAAATGTGTCAAATACCATGTCCATATCCAGAATACTCTTTTCTTTGATTGCACTACGCACTCCAGAATAATAACTGTATTCTTTCTTCTCAGGAATCATACATTTCTTCGTTCTTCCGATCTGACGAGATACATAATCTACACCGTTACATGAACCGGCAGACACGCCGATCACATGAGAAAAATACAAATCTTCTTCCATTAAATAATCTAATATGCCTGAAGTAAAGACGCCTCTTGTTGCTCCACCTTCTAATACAATCGTTCCAGTTATCATATGCGTTCCTCCTTCTTTCAACTATTATATACCCATTTTTTGCGAAGAGAAACCATAAAATCCGAAAACATTTCTTAAAAATCTTTGTAATGCTTTACAGCTTCCTCGTTTTATATTGCTATTTCTATATAGATTTGTTATGATGGTGAATGTATGTAGATAAATAGGAACCGCAGATAGCATGCGGCAAGAAAATGATGATAAGGAGCATGTAGATTATGATAAGCACAAGCAATATTACACTGCGTGTTGGGAAAAAAGCATTATTCGAAGATGTCAACATCAAGTTTACCGAGGGAAACTGTTACGGACTCATCGGAGCCAACGGTGCCGGTAAATCCACATTTCTTAAAATTTTATCCGGACAGCTTGAACCTACGAAGGTGAAGTAATCATCACACCCGGTGAACGTCTTTCTTTCCTTCAGCAGGATCATTTCAAATACGACGAATTTCCTGTTCTTGACACCGTCATGATGGGAAATGCAAGACTTTATGAGATTATGAAAGAAAAAGAAGCCATCTATGCCAAGGAAGATTTCACAGACGAAGATGGAATCAAAGCAAGTGAACTGGGAAGGTGAATTTGCCGCAATGAACGGGTGGGAAGCCGAATCTGACGCTGCAACCTTGTTAAACGGACTTGGTATCGCCACAGAGTACCACTATGAAATCATGAAAAACTTAAATGGACCCGAGAAGGTAAAAAGTCCTCCTTGCTCAGGCATTGTTTGGTAACCCTGATATTCTTCTCCTTGACGAGCCTACCAACCATCTGGATCTCGATGCCATTGCATGGCTGGAAGAATTTTTGATCAACTTTGACAACACAGTGATCGTTGTATCTCATGACCGTTATTTCTTAAATAAAGTCTGTACACAGATTGCAGATATCGACTACGGTAAGATCAAACTCTACGCCGGAAACTATGACTTCTGGTATGAATCCAGCCAGCTTTTGATTCGTCAGATGAAAGAAGCAAACAAGAAGAAAGAGGAGAAAATCAAAGAATTACAGGAATTTATCTCTCGTTTCAGCGCCAATGCTTCAAAATCAAAGCAGGCAACCTCCAGAAAACGTGCGTTGGAGAAAATTCAGCTCGATGATATTCAGCCATCCAGCCGTAAATATCCTTATATTGATTTTCGTCCAAATCGTTCCATTGGTAACGACGTCCTGTCCGTAGAAGGATTAAGCAAGACTATCGACGGTGAAAAAGTGTTAGATAACATTTCCTTCACCTTAAATCATGACGATAAGGTAGCATTTGTCGGCGGAAACGAACTTGCAAAAACAACACTTTTCCAGATTCTTATGGGTGAAATGGAACCGGATGAGGGTGTATATAAATGGGGAATTACAACATCTCAATCTTATTTCCCATTAGATTTCGGCAGCGAATTCGATAATGATTCCACAATCGTAGAATGGCTCACACAGTATTCAGAAGAAAAAGATGCCACTTATGTCCGCGGTTTCCTCGGAAGAATGCTCTTCGGCGGCGATGACGGTGTAAAACGTGTCAATGTGTTATCCGGTGGAGAAAAAGTACGTTGCATGCTTTCCAAAATGATGATTTCCGGATCTAACGTATTGATTCTTGATGAGCCTACCAATCATTTGGATATGGAATCCATCACAGCACTGAATAACGGTATGACAAAATTCCCAGGCGTACTGCTCTTCTCCTGCCGCGACCATCAGATCGTGCAGACAACAGCGAACCGAATCATGGAAATCGTACCGGGCGGAAAACTCATTGATAAGATTACAACTTATGACGAATATTTAGAGAGTGATGAGATGGCAAGAAAACGTGCCACTTATACCGTTTCAACAGAAGAGGACGACTAAATAAAAACATATTTCCTAATATAAGAAATGGGACAGCCCACGTGCTGTCCCATTTTTCTTGACTTGTCTATTCCAGAATTTCTTTTACTTTCTTCAAAAGCATCTATCTGATTCTCTCTGGAAATCCTACTTTTTTTTCTGTACTTTGCGGAGTGTCTTCATTGCATAATAATTTGCTTTTTTCCGCATTTTCTTTGATGATACCATCAATATATGCCTTATCTTTGCTGAGTCTTTCCACTTCCTCCTGCAATGGCTTTAATACAGACACGACAGATTCTCCAACTGCCATCTTAAAGTCACCGTATCCTTTTCCGTCAAATTCTGCCACGACTTCTTCCGGCTTTTTACCTGTACATGCACTATAGATGTCAATTAAGTTCTTCACTCCCGGCTGCTCGTCCCGGTAAAGAATCTGTGCCTCTGAATCAGTCACTGCACGTTTGCATTTTCTCATAATAGTATCCGGATCGTCCATGAGCAAAATACTCCCGTTTGGATTTTCATCTGATTTTGACATTTTCTTGGACGGTTCCTGAAGGCTCATGATCTTCGCGCCTTTCTTACCGATATACGCCTCCGGTATGGTAAATACATCTCCGTAGATGTTGTTAAAACGCTCTGAAATGTTTCTTGTAATTTCAAGATGCTGCTTCTGGTCAATCCCCACCGGAACCACATCTGCCTGATACAGAAGAATATCTGCTGCCATCAGTACCGGATATGTAAAAAGTCCTGCATTGATATTATCTGCATGTTTTGCTGCTTTATCCTTAAACTGTGTCATTCGGTTCAATTCACCCATGTAAGTAAAACAATTCAAAATCCATGCAAGTTCTGCATGTCCGGACACATGAGACTGATAGTAAATACAGTTTTTCTTCGGATCTAATCCTGCCGCAATGTAGAGTGTCAGAAGCGCTCTCGCTCTCTTTCTCAAGGTTGCCGGATCCTGTCTCACTGTAATAGAATGCATGTCAACCACACTGTAAAAGCATTCATATTCATCACTCAATGTCACCCAGTTTTCAGCGCTCCCAAATAATTTCCAAGTGTGAGATTTCCTGTCGCCTGCATTCCGCTGAATAATACTTTCTTATCTCCGATCATCTCTTCATTCCTCCTGTTTTACACAATTCTATCATTAAATAATACTTCTATACTTTTCCATATCCCCGTGTCACTCTACCACGGTTTTACTTCGTCTTTATAATAGACTTCATTTTCAAACTCAATCACAGCTTCTTTATCTGTGACATCTACTTTTGTCACGGCACAATTTTTATGCACACCGATTCCCCAATATTGTTCTAACGGTTGCCTGCGAATATTGTTAAGCAGTCCTGCGAGCGCCGCGCCGTGAGTGGTAATCAGAATATTGCTGTCCTTGTAAGCATCCTGATCATACAGCCAGTTCAAAAAATCACCGGTGCGTTCTTTTACCTGTAAAAATGTCTCTCCCCTTCTCCCGGCACAAAGTGTTCCGGATCATCAAAAACTTCTGAAAGCTGTCCGGTACATTCCATCCCTCACCGGAACAACAACCACCTTCATAACTTCCGAATCCCATCTCTATGATTCGTTCATCCTCAATCACCGGGACTTCTCTTCCTTCTAATATAATCTCTGCCGTTTCTCTGGCTCTGTCAAGCGGACTGGTGAAGCACACATCAAATGGAATCTCCTTCAGTCCTTTTTGCTGTCTCTCTCGCCAGATGCCTGCCGAATTCATTCAAAGAAATATTTACCTGTCCTTGAATCTTTCTATCCTTGTTCCAATCAGTTTCTCCATGTCTTACAAAATAGATCTTCATCTTCTGCCTCCTCACATCCGAGGTTAAGTATAACACATTTCTTCTCATTTTCCCACAGAAAATCTATCTTTCAAATCTCAGCTTTCAAATCTACGAAAAAAATGTTATGATATGGTCGGACATAAAAGGAGGTTATCAATATGGAAAAATAACAAGTTTCACGATAGACCATTTAAAATTAATTCGGGAGTCTACGTTTCACGCATTGATTATGTAGAAGGGCATCCCATCACAACATTTGATCTTCGCATGACCAGCCCGAACGATGAACCGGTCATGAATACAGCAGAAATGCACACCATTGAACATTTAGCTGCCACCTTTTAAGAAATCATTCTGAATTCGGCGCAAAAACAATTTATTTTGGTCAATGGGCTGCCGCACCGGCTTTTACCTTCTTCTTTCCGGCGAATACAGTTCCCGCGATATAATTCCCTTAATGAGAGAAATGTTTACATTTATCGCAGATTTCGAAGGTGAAGTTCGGGTGCAAGTGCAAAAGACTGCGGAAATCACTTAGATATGAACCTTCCTATGGCAAAATATTTGGCAAAAAATATCTTCAGGATGTTTTAACCGATATCACAGATGATCGGCTAATCTATCCAGCTGATTGATCATTTTTCATTACTTTCCACAACTATTCTATCAGTCCGCGCATCACAGCTTCTTCCAATCGAAACATCACACAGGAGTCAAGCATATTGGCTCCTTGTTTCCGGTAGAAGTTCATGCCGGGCTGATTTTCTTTCAGGCAGATCCATTCGATTCTTCCACAGCCACGCTCTTCTGCAATTTCAGCGAGTCTTCCGAAAATAGCCTGTCCCTCCGTCTCTTCGATATTCCTCCAACACATACAGCGTATCAAGAAACAGATTCTGTTTTCCCAGATATCCGGCAAACCCAGCAGTATACAGAGCCATTCCCACTTCTTTTCCATCTACAAGAGCAAATAAAACCTCTGCGCCTTTTTTGCGGAATAGATTCTCCCTTAAGAGTTCTTCTGTCGCCTGCACCGAACCTTCCATTTCCTCATAAACCGATAAGTGATGGATAAATGACATCACAAGTCCTGCATCTTTCTCCTCTGCCATCCGAAAAGTAATCTTTTTTCGTTCATAACTCCCCTGTTATCTAATCTGAATCTGACACATTTTCATAGCTTCCAATGCATTATTATGACTTTCTACCGTAACTCCGGCACAACAATCAGACTCTACGATCACCGGAACTTCCGGCAGATATGCTTTCACAAGCAATGCATTTGTAATCACACAGATATCTGTACAAAGTCCAATCAGCGTTACCGAAGTAATTCCTTCTTTTCCCTGCTTTCTCAAATCTTCATCCTGCGCTTTTTAATACTTGACCAAGCACGGGACTTCCAAATGACGGCTTATCAATAGGATTTTCCTTTCTAAGCGCTTCCACTTCCGGACAAATCTCCCATCCCTTTGTCCCTTTGACACAATGCACAACCGGAAGATTCACTCCTTCCTGTGTTTCCAGATAATTTTCTCCATGTGTATCTCTTTGTATACAAAATACGATGTTCTCCATCTTCGTGAAACTCCTGAATCTTTTTCACTACATTCGGAACGATTGCTTCCGCCTCCTTCGTTCCCAGCGCACCATCAATAAAATCATTCTGCATATCTACAACGATCAACGCTTCCATATCTATTCTCCCTTTCGTTATCATTCTTATTTACCATTATATACATAAGGAAATACCCATACAAGTATTTTGTGACCGGATTACAGAACTCTTCACTTCCTTTCCGTATAATAAAGAAAAACAAAACAAAAGGAGAGGTTCTTATGAATATAAAATTAGACGAACGATTAAAAAAAGAATACATGGAAAAAAGGCTATAAAAACATTCTGATCACCCCGATGATCTGCCATACCTGAGGAGGTTCTCGTCTTGAGATATCAGCAAGATTTGTTGATGAGAATGAAGCAGCTCTGTTAAAAGCAGACCACTTTCAGAGTGTCAGCCATGAACTGGGCGAAGTACTGATCCGTAGAATCCCCGCGTACATTGATAATGTTGTAACCCTCGGATTATCCAGATTCATAAAGCGGATTACCGTTGAAGGCATCCACTCTGCATAAGTAAAATATATTTATCCCTCAGATTATAAAACAATAAATCCCCCATTATAAATCAAAGTACAAGATTCATCTGCTCATGAATCTTGTACTTTATTATTTTACATATCTCCGGCGAATACCTTCCGGGCCGACTCTTCTTCAAACTGCTTATTATACAGGTCGTGATAATAGCCCTTTTCACTAAGAAGTTCCTTGTGTGTTCCCTGCTCGATGATTTTTCCATCTTTTACTACAAGAATAAGGTCTGCCTTTCTGATTGTAGACAGGCGGTGTGCAATCACAAAGGAAGTGTGTCCTCTTAGCAGCTTATCAGTCGCTTCTTGTATCAACTGTTCTGACACCGTATCAATAGATGAAGTAGCCTCATCCAGCACAAAATTGCCGGTTCTGCAAGAATCGCTCTTGCAAAAGGAAATCAGCTGCTTCTCTCCCACGGATAACCGTCCGCCGCTCTCTCCGACATCACTGTCGTAGCCGTCTTTAATTTCATTACTACTTCATCTGCGGAAACACTTCTTGCTGCCGCCTCCACTTCTTCATCTGAAGCGTCCAGACGCCCATATCGAATATTTTCTCTCACCGTTCCGGAAAATAAATGTGGGTTCTGAAGCACATAGCCGATCTGACTGTGAAGCCACAATTGGCTTCTCTCTCGATAATCCACACCGTCAATCAATATCCGTCCTTTTGTCGCCTCAAAAAAATCGTCCGACCAGATTCACAAGCGTAGATTTCCCGGCTCCTGTTTCTCCTACAATTGCCACATTCATTCCTGCCGGGATATGGAGATTAAAATGTTCTAAGACATATTCCTTACCATCAGGATACATAAAAGAGACATCCTCAAAGACAATATCTCCTTGAATCTTCTCCCAATTTTCCTTCTTGGGATGAAAATTATCTCCGTATTTTTCTATGATATCCGGTCGGTCTGTCACGTCCGGTGTCTGTTCCAGAAGATCCATCACCCGCTCAATATTTGCCTGACAGGAAATAAGATCCGCAAGAAGCCTAGCAAGCTGCTGAATAGGCTCAAAAATTACAACTGCATAGGAAATAAAAACAGACAGTGTTCCCAGTTTGATCAAATCCTGCTGAACCATATAACCGCCCCGATAAAGTACGAATGCCGCAGCAGCAGAACCGAACAGCAAAATGGTCGGAATGTAGACAGCATTTAATTTTGCAGCCTTCCCCGCTGAGCGATACATATCAGAAGTCCGTTCAAAGAAGGCTTCTTCATTATCACTTTCAATCCCCATTGTCTTAGAGGTCTTCACTCCGGTAATCCCCTCGTTATATGCACTTGTAATCTGCGAATTGATCCTTCGAACCCTTCTGGTTCCAATGTAGGATCTTATTCTGAAAAACTACTGTAATCACTGCAATACACGGCACGATGACAAGAAGAATCGCCGCAAGGCGGGCATTTAAGACAAACATAACCACAAATACACTCACCACATAGAGAAATGCCCAAAACATATCCACCAGTCCCCATGCCGCCACTCCTGCAATTTTCAAAGTATCGCTCATCACTCTTGCATGAATATAACCGACCGGTGTTGTATTATAGTAAGAAAAGGACAAAGTCTGCAAATGTTCAAATTGTGCCCATTTCAAATCTTTACCGACACACATTTCTATTGTAGTTGCCGAATGCACAGACCAGTACACGGAGATCGTCTGCATCACGATCATACTAATATACACAAAGGCAAATGTATAGATTCCATCCAGTGTATCCGGCACGATAAAATGATCAATGGCATAGCTCTGAAACAGCGGCGTAAGCACATCTACACCCGCAAGAAAGATATTAAGTCCAAGCGTAATTGCGAAATATTTCTTATAGGGATTAAAAAGGGAAGCATTTTCGCCCAAACCTTTAACCTGAATGGTTTATGATATTCCTGTTCTTCATATGCTGCCATTACTCTCTCACCTGCCTTCTGTCATCATGTCTCATTTGAATCTCATATATTTTTCGGTAAATGCCTTCTTTTTCTATCAGCTCTTCATGCGTTCCCAGCTCTTCCATCTTCCCTTGATTCAGCACTAGAATCTGATCTGCCCCCATCAATGTTGTAATCCGATGTGAAATCAAGATCAACGTACTTTCTCCCCGCTCTTTCTGAAGCGCTGAACGTATCTGATAATCAGTCTTTGCATCTACTGCCGACAATGAATCATCAAAATCATCACCGGAGAACGTGAAAGCAACATTCTTGCAATTGCCACACGCTGTCTCTCTGGCCCTGACAGCGTCACTCCCCGTTCTCCTACCAAGGTATCATATCCGTCTGGAAAACTCATAATTGCATCGTCTACGCAGGCGATCTGAGCCGCCTTTCTGATTTCCTCCATAGAGGCATCCGGTCTGGAAGCGCAGATATTTTCTTTAATCGTGCGCGAATAGAGAAATGGCTCCTGAAGCACCATTCCTACTTTACTGCGCAGCTCTTCCAGCGGAATTTCCCGAATCTCCTTCCACCAAGCCTGATCGAGCCATCCTCTTCTCCGCAATCATATAATCTTGTAAGCAATTGTACAATCGTAGATTTCCCGCTTCCGGTACCGCCCAAAATGCCAAATGTGCTCCCCGCCGGAATCTCAAATGACACATCGGATAATACTTTCTGTCCATCCTCATACGAAAAAAGAGACATGCGAAAACTGAACATCTTCTGCCGGCGGATCGACACTTTTCTTTTGTCCGCTATATGCTTCTTCTTCACCCCTGATAATGTAATCTACACGTTCAAAAGAGACTCCTGCCTTGCTCATATCAGAAAGAATACGTCCCAATCCACGGATTGGCCATACAAGCGTTGTGTTATAAGAAGCAAATGCAACAAATTCTCCGGCTGAAATAGAGCCATTCACTGCCTCTGCCGCACCTAAGACAATGATGGTCACCACCTGAAGTCCGGTAATCAAATCTCCCACTCCCCCAGTAAAGCCCCGACAATGTACCAAGCCTGATCCAGAGTTTTGCAAAGGCGTCAACGCATCTGACGTTTTTTCTGCTTTCTTCCTGCGTATGCTGATGTAAGGGCTCTCATTACAGACTGTTTTGCAATTCTGTACTGTTTAGAGCGAGCTCCTCTGTATCCTTTAGCCAGTTTTAAAGTTCTATTGTGTTTCTTCTTAGCGTTCATTCCGCCTTTAATTCTTGCCATTACTTAATCCTCCTTCTATCTTTCCTGCCAAATCTTAGAGATATGGTAAAACTTTCTTCATGTTCTTTACATTTGTAGAATCTGTGATAGTTGACTGTCTAAGATTTCTTTTTCTCTTAGTAGACTTCTTTGTTAAGATATGGCTCTTGTAAGCTTTGTTTCTTTTAAGTTTACCTGTAGCTGTTGTTTTGAAGCGCTTTGCAGCAGCTCTATTTGTTTTAATTTTTGGCATGATATTTTCCTCCTTAATATAGATAATTTATTTTTAACGTTTTTCAGTTAAAACCATGCTCAGGCTTCTGCCTTCAAGTTTTGCCGGCTTTTCAATGACAGCAACATCTTTCATCTTCTCAGCAAAATCGTCAAGAATATGTTTACTCTGCTGCATATGAGCCATCTCTCTACCACGGAAACGAAGTGTAACCTTTACTTTATTTCCTTTTTTGAGATAAAATTTTCTAGCATTATTCATCTTCGTGTTCAGGTCGTTGGTGTCAATATTTGGTGAAAGACGCACTTCTCTTAACCTCGACAGTTCTCTTTTTTCTTTGCTTCTTTTTCTTTTCTTGCCTGTTCGTATCTGTACTTACCATAATCGATAATCTTACAAACCGGCGGTTTCGCTGTCGGAGCGATTTTAACCAGATCCAGTTCCGCTTCCTGTGCCAGCTTCATAGCCTCTCTTGCTGACATTATTCCTAACTGTTTCCCCATCATAAAAAATAAGTGAATCTCTCGCTACAAAAAACCACGCGTACCTCTCTGTCGCGGATTTGTTCGTTAATCATTTAAATATTTTTTAGATTCCGCTCTGTTTTTTCTTGCC
>VOFE01001332.1_pt1 | contig 16000 bp, 14 predicted proteins | sample 5384071 | NCBI WGS metagenome assembly VOFE01 (sample SAMN12384724, study PRJNA508395) | human gut metagenome | isolation source: healthy gut D | host: Homo sapiens
CCGGGTCGATGATGTCGTAGCTGTCCACGCGCAGCACCGTCGGACTGTATTGCCCTTGGAAGAAATTCCCGTCCCAGCCGTAGGTGATTTCGCTGCCGTCAGCTCGGTAGAGCTTCACGCGGCCTTGCACATTGTAGCGGCTCAAATTCTGGGGTTCGCTTTCGTAGTCACCACCCACAATGCTCACGGCCAGCGGCTCAATGCGTATCGCAGTGATGTTAAACGTCCCGTCCGGGAACGCCTCGCGCTCCTCGTCGGTCAAATCGTAGTGGAACCACGGCCGCCCTTCATTGCAATGCTTGTGTTTGCCGCTATTGTGATAGGCTGGGCGGCGTCGGGCAGCTCCACCTTGAGGCTGGCTTTGGCGTCGTAGTTGTTCAGGTCGCCAATCCACAGCGTGCGCATCTTGGCGGGATTGCTGTGCAGCGGAATATCCACAAAGCAGGAGAGAATGCCGCTCTCGCTTGTGGCGTTGCGGGTTTCAAACGAGCCGACGGCATAGCCGCCGCAAAGCCCTGTGCCGAAGTTTGTTACTGTGTACATCCGTTTGTCAAGGGCGCTTTCCTCGGTCGGGATGAAGGTGAAGTTTGCGGTACTCCACACCAAATCCCACGGCTCAAGCCCTTGTGCATGATCAACATCATACAGCACTCTCAGTGTATTCTGCCCCCGCAGCAGCACCCGCACGGTGACCGTGTGGCCGTTGATCTCGGCGGTCAGCGGTTCGTCCAGCACCACGCCGTACTTCTGCACCAGCTTGTTCGCCTCGTTCGCGGCACTCATGGGGTGGAAAAGCCCCAGCACTACCGCGCCCGCGGCCACTAAGCAGAGCGCTGCCGCCGCGGCTGCCACCCGCCAGCCGCGCAAAGCGTGCAGCCTTGGGCGGCGCGCCAGTACTTTTTGGCGCAGTGCAGCGGTTTCCTCCGCCGTCAGGGCGTCTGCCAGCGGCGGGTGGTCATCCATCCAGCGTTCCAGTTCGGTCATAGGTCAGCCCTCCTTCAATAGCTTTTGCAGCGCCAGCCGCGCGCGGTGCAGCCGGGTGCGCACCGTCCCGGCGGGCATGCCGAACCGCGCACCCAGCTGGGCCGCCGTCTCGCCGTATAAGTACCGCCGCAAAAACAGCTCTCCGTCCGGCGGCGGCAGCGCCATGATCTGCGTCATCAGCTCGCGGCTTTCCAGATCGCTTTCCAGCGCCATGGCCAACTCGGCGTCGTCGCGGTCGTCCAGCGGCAGTGTCTCGCCCCGGCGCAGCAGGGCGCGGTAGCGGTCGATGGCGCACTGCCGCGCCGTCAATACCACAAGCCGCCGCCGGTGCGCTTCGTCGGCAGGCAGCTTTGCGCTGCGCCATAGCTTGTAAAATGTGTCGGCCTCGGCTTCCTCGGCGTCCTGCGGGTGGCCGGGCAGAATCGCCCGACACACCGCCCGTACCGCGCCGCCGTAGTCCCGCAGCAGCCCATCCAGCTCACGTTCGGTCATTGCTACCGCCCTTTCATAAAGATTATACGACAAAATCGGGCGGGGTGTTTCAAAAACTTTGGCTTCCCCATTGGGGAAGCTGTCGCCCGCAGGCGACTGATGAGGGGCGGCATTCGCGCAGTGACCCGTTCACGGGCAATAGAGAAAGCGCTGCCCCTCATCCGGCCTCGGTCGGAGCCTCGGCCACCTTCCCCCTCAGGGGAAGGCACCCCTGTTGTGCTCCCGCCCAATCTGTGCTATAATATGTTTAATAATGGGATACTGTTGGAAAGAGGTGAACTGATGCTGAAAGTCACGCTGCTGGGCACAGGCGGCACACAGCCTCTGCCGGAGCGCGCGCTGGCCGCCGCCGCTGTCACGGTGGGCGGGCGCAGCGTGCTGTTGGACTGCGGCGAGGGCACACAGGTCGGTCTGCGGCGGTACGGCGTCAGCGCATACAAACTGGCAGCGGTGCTGCTCACCCACTACCACGGCGATCACATTCTGGGGCTGCCCGGCCTTTTGCAGACCCTCGGCAGCCTGAACCGCACCGAGCCGCTGACGATCTACGGCCCGCAGGGCATCGACCCGGTGGCAAAGGCCGTCATGGCGCTGGCGGGGCAGCAGCCCTACGTCGTGCGCTGGCTGCCGGTTGCCGCGCCGTTCGCGGTGGAAGCACTGCAAATCACCCCGTTCCCGCTCGACCACCGCGTGCCCTGCTGCGGCTACGCGCTGGAGCTGCCCCGCGCCGGGCGATTCGACCCCGCGCGCGCCAAGGCGGCGGGCGTCCCGGTCGAATACTGGAAGACCCTGCAAAAAGGCGAGGCCGTCGGCGGCTTCATGCCGGAACAGGTGCTGGGTGCGCCACGGCGCGGGTTGAAGGTGGTCTACGCCACCGACACCCGCCCTTGCGCCGCGCTGAAGGCCGCCGCCCGTGATGCCGATCTGCTCTGCATGGACGCGACCTACGCCGAAGACGCTGACCTGCCGAAGGCGAAGCTGTACGGTCACGCCACCTGCCGCGAGACCGGCGCGCTGGCCGCCGCCGCCCATGTGCGCCGCCTGTGGCTGACGCACTACAGCGCCGCCGTGACCAATCCCGCCGCAGGGCTGGCCACCGCGCAGACTGCGTACCCCGCTGCCGTGGCCGGGTACGACGGCCTGACGGAAGAACTGGAATTTGACAAAGCATGACGAGTAAAAAGAAAAACCTACTGTTTATCGCGGTGATTCTGGCCGTGGCGGCGGTGCTGTGGTTTGCCACCCGTCCCGGCGGGACGGGCAAGACGGCGGTGCTGCGCTACGGCGATCCGCAGGTCGAGCAGCGCATCGACCTGCGCAAGGACGCCGACTACGACATCGACACCGGCCTGTATACGATCCACCTGCATGTCGAGGACGGCGGCATCGCGTTTGTGGACAGCCCCTGCCCCGACCACACCTGCGAGGGCTTCGGCGTCCTGAAAAACCAAGGCGATTGGGCAGCGTGTATGCCGGCGAAGGCGAGTTTGACGATAGAATAAGGGCAATACCGCATAATTCTAAGTGCCGCAGCCGCCGGAGCGGTGCTTAAGCCGTAAGGCGGGAATTGTGCGGTGTTGCCTAAGATCGAGAACGTAGGGGCGCATTCTATATGCGCCCGCAAGCGGCTGCCTGTTGACGGGCGGATATGGAATCCGCCCCTACAATGTTTTACAAACAAAGGAGTACCCATGAATCCCACTTTCAAACAAGTTACCAAGACCCGCTATGTGCAGCTGGTGGCGGAGCTGGCGCAGGAAATCTTCGTCCGGCATTACACCAAGCTGACGCCGAAGGTCGCCGCCGCGCTGGCTGAGAAGTACCAGAGCGACATCCTGACCGACGACGAGATCCACAGCGGCGTCATCAACTATTTTCTGATCTACCTCGGCACCGAGCCGGTGGGGTATTTTGCGCTCGACTTGGGGCCTGCGGGCGCCATGTGCCTGAGCCGCCTTTTCCTGAAGGAGAAGGCACGCGGGCAGGGCATCGGCCGCAGCATCGTGGCCTACGCGCAGAAGCTGGCCGAAGGCGACGGCCGCAGCCGCCTGTATATGAAAGTGTGGGCGCGCGACCTGAAGGCCGAGGGCTTCGCGAAAAAGTGCCGTTTCCGCAAGGCCGAGACGGCCCCCATGGAGGTGCTGCCCGGCACGACGCTGGACATTACCACGTGGGAAAAATTGTGGCGGTAAACGAAAATAAGTGGGATGTTTGTAGGGGCGGCAATGCCGCCCCCTACAAACCAATTGAACCGTAGGGCGGCCTGACAGCAGGCCGCCGCGGCGGGGTGAGGTCACCCCGCCCTGCATCCCCGGCAAACGGGGTTTGGAGAAGTACCTATGAAGTTTCTGCACTTGGCTGACCTGCACCTTGGCAAGCGGGTCAATGGGTTTGATATGCTGGAGGATCAGCGCTTTATTCTGGAGCAGGTGCTTGCCATCTGCGACGAACACGGCGTCGAGGCGGTCGTGCTGGCCGGTGACATCTACGACACCCCCGTGCCGCCTGCGGCCGCCTGCACGCTGCTGGACTGGTTCCTGACCCAGCTTGTCGCGCGGCATATCCCGGTGCTGGCCGTGTCCGGCAACCACGACAGCGCCGAGCGGCTTGATTTCGCCAGCAGCCTGCTGGCGGGGCAGGGTGTACACATCGCCGGGCGTTTCACCGGTGTGCCGAAGCAGGTCGTCCTGAACGACCGCCACGGTCCCGTAGAGTTCACGCTGCTGCCCTTTGTGCGGGCGGCGACGGTGCGCCACTACCTGCCCGAAGCCGAGATCACCGACTATGACTCCGCCGTCGGCGCGGCGCTGGCCGTCTGCGAACCGACCGCCCCGCGCCGTGTTCTTGTTGCGCACCAGATGGTTGTGTCGGGTGTCTGCCCGCCGCAGCTTTCCGGCAGCGAGACCGCGCCCCTGACTGTCGGCACGGTGGATTCCATCGATGCAGCGCGGTTTGCAGGCTTCTGCTATGCGGCGCTGGGGCACATCCACCGTGCGCAGCGCGTCGGCATCGACGCCGTGCGCTACGCCGGGGCACCGCTGTGCTACCACCTCGACGAGTGCGGCGCGCAGAAATCTGTGACGCTGGTGCGGTTGGGCAAGCGCGGCGTCGAAAAGATCGACCAGCTGCCGCTGACGCCCCGCCGCGCCATGCGCCATCTGACCGGCCCGCTGGCAAAGCTGGTCGAGCACCCCACCGACACCGAGGATTACATCTGGGCGACGCTGACCGACCCGACGCCGCTGCCCGACGCCATGGCGCAGCTGCGCGCGGCCTACCCCAACGCGATGCGGCTGGACTACCAGCCCCAAGGCACGGCAGCTGCGCCCGCCAACATGGCGCAGGTCGTGCGCGGCAAGCCCTTTGCCGAGCTGTTTCAGGACTTTTTCACCCGGATGAATGGCCGCGCCATGACGACCGAGGAAGTGCTGGCACTGAAAAAATTGCGCGAGGAGGCGTCGAAAACGGAATGAAACCCCAAAAGCTGACCCTGACCGCCTTCGGCCTACCCTATGCCGCGCGCACCGAGCTGGACTTTTCCGTCTTCGGCGGCAACGGCCTGTTTTTGATCGGCGGCGATACGGGCGCGGGCAAGACCGCCCTGTTCGACGCCATCACGTTCGCCCTGTACGGCGAGACGTCCGGTGAAAATAGAAAAACAACGATGCTGCGCAGCGATTTCGCTGCGCCTGACGCCGAGACCTGTGTCGAGCTGACCTTCACCCACCGGGGACGCAGCTACACCGTCCGCCGCTGGCCGGATCAGCAGCGCGCGGCCAAGCGCGGCAGCGGCATGGTGAAGGTGCCCGCCAAGGCCGAATTCATCCGTGAGCCGGACGAGCCGGTCAGCGGTGCGTCCGCCGTGACCGACGCCGTTGTTAAGCTGCTGGGCATCGATGCGAAGCAGTTCGCGCAGGTGTCGATGCTGGCGCAGAACGATTTTACCAAGCTGCTCAACGCGCCGTCCGCTGACCGCGCGGCCATCCTGCGCCGCATTTTTGACACGGCCGACCACCAGCGTCTGGGGCAGACCGCCGTCGAGCACGCCCGCAAGGCCGACGAGGAATGTCGGCGGCTGGACGATGTACTTTTGATGCACATCGGTGCATTGCTGGGCGACGGTGCGGACGAGGTCATCGCTGACGAGCTGCGGGAAATGCAGGCCGAGCGCGACCCCTTCGCCGCCGGTGCGGCCGCCGAACTAGGGCTGCACCTGCTGGAGGCCGACGAGGCGAACGAAAAGCACCAGACGAATGTTGTGAAGGAGCTGGACGAGAAGCTGGCGCGCGGCAACGCAGGCATGAAGATTGCCGAGGAGCGCGCCGCCCGCCGCGCCAAGCTGACCGAGCTGATCGCCGAGGAGCAGCGCGCCGCTGATGTCGAGCACCAGACCGCCCTCATCACGGCGGACTTGGAAAAGCGCACGGCCACCGTCAAGACGAACATCACCCGCAACGAGACCGACCGCCTTGCCCTGAGTCAGGCCGAGGCCGAGCTGTTGAAAACCGACCACCGCATTGAGCTGGCAGAGGGGCTGGCCGCTGACTGCAAGAGCCTTTTGCAGGACGCGGACGCCGCAGATCAGGCGCAGACCGATGCCGCCGCCCGCCAGACCGAGTACGTCGCCGCGCAGGCAGCACTCGACCGCGCCGAGGAAGAATACAGCACGATGCAGCGTCAATTGAACGCTGACCGTGCAGGCTTGCTGGCGCAGGAATTGGAGCACGGCAAGCCCTGCCCGGTCTGCGGCTCGACCAAGCACCCGAAGATCGCGGCACTGCCGAAGGATCACATCACCGAAAAGCAGCTGGAAGAGCGCGAAAAAGCGCTGACAGCCCAGCGCCGCAGTACGGCCGCCGCCAGCCGCAAGGCCGGTGACGCCGCCGCCCACGCCAACGAGCTGCGGGTGGCATTGCAGCGCAATGCAGATGGATTTTTCGCGCGTCGGGGTGAGCGCTACACCGGCAAACCGGCGGCAGAACTGACCGCCGACGAGTTGAAAGCCGCCTTGGCGGAGCAGCGAGCCAGCCTTGCCGAAGGGCTGCGCGGCCTGCAGGCCGATCACCTGAAACTGAAGCAGAAGACCGACCGCGCCAAGAGCTTGGCGAAGCAGGCCGAGATTTTGAGCGGCCAGCTGGCCGACCTCGACAAGCAGAGCTTTGCTGCCACGCGCCGCGCCGCCAACGCGAAGGCCGGGCACGCGGCGGCCGCCGCCCGCGTCCAGCAGATGCGGGAGACGATGCCCAAGCGGGACAACCCCGACGCGCTGGAGCAGCTGCGCGACGCCCTGAACCGGCTGCAGCGCGACCGCGCCGCAGCGATGGAAGCCCGCGATGCTGCCGTGCACCGCCTGCACACGAACCGCGCCGCGCTGGACGCCCTGCAAAAGGCAATGAAGCAGAGCGCTGCCGCCCGCGAAAAGCGCGCGATGTGGGACAATTTGTCCAAGACGATCAACGGCAATCTGGCGGGCAAGATCAAGCTGCCGTTTGAACAGTACGTACAGGCGTTCTATTTTGACGGCGTCGTCGAGGCCGCAAACCTGCGCTTCACCCGGATGACCGACGGCCAGTACCGGCTGCTGCGCCGCAAAAGCGAGGCAGTCGGCGGCAAAACAGCGCTTGACCTCGACGTGTTCGACGCCTATACCGGCAAGACCCGCCCCGTGGGCAGCCTGTCCGGCGGCGAGAGCTTTATGGCCGCGCTGAGTCTGGCGCTGGGCATCAGCGACACGATCCAGCAGAACGCGGGCGGCGTTGTGATCGAGACGCTGTTCATCGACGAGGGCTTCGGCTCGTTGGATTCCGACAGTCTGGAAAAGGCCGTCGACACGCTGGCTGGGCTGGCCGGGAGCAACAAGCTCATCGGTGTGATCTCCCACGTCGAGGCGCTGCAAGACCGCCTGACCCGCCAGATCCATGTGACGAAGACACGGGCAGGGAGCAAGGCGGAAATCGAGATTTCGTAAAATATGCAAAACAAATCAACGTTGCAACAACAATTAGAAGCTCTTTCCGCTGCGCGGTACCCCCTGCACATGCCGGGGCATAAGCGGCGGGTCGCGCCGGCACCGGGGCTGGGGTGCTATGCGTGGGACATGACCGAGATCGACGGCGCGGACGACCTGCATGATGCCGACGGCATTCTGGCAGACGCAATGGCGCGCACGGCGGCGCTGTACGGCGCGCGGCGGTGCTGGTACCTTGTGGGCGGGTCGACGGTCGGCTTGCTGGCGGGCATCCGTGCGCTTGCGCCTTTCGGCAGCGAGGTCGTCGTCGCCCGCAACTGCCACAAGGCCACCTACCACGCCATCGAGCTGGGGCACCTGACTGCCCATTTCGTGACGCCGCCCGTCGATGCGGCTTTCGGCGTCTATGGCAGCGTGCGCCCAGCCGACATTGCCGCTGCGCTGGACACCCACCCGGCGGCCAAGTGCGTCATATTGACAAGCCCGACTTACGAGGGCGTTTTGAGCGATGTGCGTGCGATCGCGGAAATCTGCCACGCGCGGGGCGTGCCGCTGCTCGTCGATGAAGCCCACGGCGCACACTATCTGCCGCTGGCCGCCGCCCACGGTTGGCGCGGCGGCGCGGTCGCAGCCGGGGCGGACGTCGTGGTGCAGAGCGCCCACAAGACGCTGCCCAGCCTGACCCAAACCGCGTTTTTGCAGCTGAACGGCGATCTGGCCGACGCAGCGGAGATCGAGCGGCAGCTCGATGTGTTTGAGACGAGCTCGCCGAGTTATCCGCTGCTCGTCAGTCTCGACGGCTGTACGCGCTGGCTGGCCGAGCAGGGCGACGCCGCGTTTGCCCGGTGGCGCACGCGGCTGGACGCCTTTGACGCGGCGGTGCGAGAGCTGAAAAACACACCTGTTATGTGCTTCGGCACGGACAAGCCGGCCGACCACACGTACTTTTTTGCGCATGACAGCGGCAAAATTCTGCTGCGCATCGGCGCAGCGGGGGCGGACTGCCTGCGGGCAAAGGGCTTTGAGCCGGAGATGGTCTGCGGCGAAAACGTGCTGGCGATGACAAGCCCCTGCGACGACGCCGACGCGCTGGAGCGGCTGGCCGATGTGCTGGCCGCGTGGGACAAGACCACCGCGCCGCCGCCGGCGGGGCACACGCTGCCCGCGCCCGGTGCGGCACGGTGTACGATCGCTGCCGCGCTGCTGCGCCCCGCCCGCACCGTGCCGCTGGCCGAAGCCGTCGGTGCGGCGGCAGGGGAGTATATCTGGGCGTACCCGCCCGGCGTCCCCTGATCGCCCCCGGCGAGGAAGTGACGGCGGCGTTTGCGGCAGCCTGTGCCGAGCTGGAAGCTGCCGGGACACGGTTGAAGCATATGGGGGGAAGCGGCGCAAAAGAAATCCGCATCCTGTAGGCGGTTCTGCTTGACAAACCGCCCTTTTCCGTGTACAATAATAGTAATTCTAAAATGTATAAAGGGGTGACTGTTTTATGAAGCACATCCAGACTCTCGAAACCCGCGATATGGCTAAGAGCCTGCTGAACGGTGGCTGCGGCGAGTGCCAGACCTCCTGCCAGAGCGCCTGCAAGACCAGCTGCGGCATTGCCAACCAGCCTTGCGAGAAGAGCGACAAGTAATTTTTGCTGGCTTTGATGCCGGGGTGCCGCATGGCAGCCCGGCATTTTCTATGATACAAAACGGACGGCGGGCGCATATAGAATGCGCCCCTACAAAATGGGGCACCGTAGGGGCGGATTCCATATCCGCCCGCTGCAGCGGCCTGTTTCCAAGACAGATAAAACGGAGAAAACCATGATCCATCAATACAAACTCAGCGGCTACAATATCGTGCTGGATGTCTACATCGGCAGTGTGCACGCCGTGGACGATGTGGCGTATGACGCCATCGCCCTCATCGACGCGGGCAACACGCGGGAGCAGGCCGCTGCCGCGTTGGCGGTGAAATACGCCGACCGCGCCGACGTGACCGAGGCAGACATCAGCGACGTCCTCGACGACATCGACGAGCTGACCGCCGCCGGTCAACTGTTCGCGCCCGACGCCTACGCCGACCACGCGTTCGACTTCAAGAACCGCTCCAACGTCGTCAAGGCGCTCTGCCTGCACGTTGCCCATACCTGCAACCTGAATTGCAGCTACTGCTTCGCCGCGCAGGGCAAGTTCCACGGCGAGGCCGGGTTGATGAGCTTCGAGACCGGCAAGCGCGCACTGGATTTCCTCATCGAGCATTCCGGCACCCGCCGCAACCTCGAAGTCGACTTCTTCGGCGGTGAGCCGCTGATGAACTTCGAAGTCTGCAAGCAGCTGGTTGCCTACGCGCGCAGCATCGAGAAGGAGCACAACAAAAATTTCCGCTTCACGATGACGACCAACGGCATCGGCATCACCGACGAGGTCATCGACTGGTGCAATAAAGAATGTCACAACGTTGTTTTGTCGCTGGACGGCCGCAAGGAAGTCAACGACCGCTTCCGCGTCGACCTCGCGGGCAACGGCAGCTATGACCGCATCGTGCCCAAGTTCCAGAAGCTCGTCAAGGCGCGCGGCGGGCAGGGCTACTACATGCGCGGCACGTTTACGCATCACAACGTCGATTTTACGAAGGATCTCTTCCACATGGCCGATGACCTCGGCTTTACCGGGCTGTCGATGGAGCCGGTCGTCGCCGCGCCCGACTCCCCGAAGCGCTGACCGAGGAGGATCTGCCCAAGCTGTTCGACCAGTACGAGCTGCTGGCCAACGACATGCTGCGCCGCCAGAAGGCGGGCAAGCCGATCACGTTCTATCATTATATTCTGGACTTGAAGCACGGCCCCTGTATCTACAAGCGTATTTCGGGCTGCGGTTCCGGCACCGAGTACATGGCCGTGACCCCGTGGGGCGACCTGTACCCCTGCCACCAGTTTGTCGGCGACCCCAACTACAAGCTGGGCAACGTCTGGGACGGCGTGACGAACACCGCCCTGCGCGACGAGTTCAAGTTGTGCAACGTCTACGCCCGCCCCGACTGCAAGGATTGCTGGGCGCGTTTGTACTGCGCGGGTGGCTGCGCGGCCAACGCCCTGCACGCCACCGGCGACATCCACGGCACCTACGAGTACGGCTGCAAGGTCTTCCGCAAGCGGATGGAGTGCGCCCTGATGATGCAGGTTGCCCAGCGTCTCGACCCCGAACTGGCGAAGAACGCCGTCCGGTTCGAGAGCGACTGCGACGGCTGCGGCGAGGGCAACGACGGCGCGTGCGAGAAATAAAGTAAAAATCCCCCGAAAGGCGACGAAGCCTTTCGGGGGGACTTTTTGTGTGGCTGCAGTGCCTGCTATCGCAGCCTTATCGGCCGATGGGGCGCACTTCTCCTTCAACCAGACCTTTTCGTCCTCGGTCAGGCGGGGGCTCAGCATCTCGTAGACATGGGCGTGGTAGTCGTTCAGCCAGTTGATCTGGTCGCGGCTCAGCTCGTCCACCAGCACGGGCGATGTGGCGATGGGCACCAGCGTCAGCGGGGCAAAGCCAAGCCAGTGGCCGTACTGATTGTCGCCGAGGTCGATGCACTCCAGCTCGTTCTCAATGCGGATGCCGACCTCGTCGGTCTCGTAGATGCCGGGCTCGTCGGTGATCGTCATGCCGGGCTTGAAGATGACGGGGTTGTTCGGGCGCAGGCTCTGCGGGCCTTCATGCACACTGGAGATGAAGCCGACGCCGTGGCCGGTGCCGCAGCGGTAGTTGACCTTGTGCGCCCAGACGGGGCCGCGGGCGAAGGTGTCCAGCGCAAAGCCGGTGCAGTAGTCGAGGAAGACCGCGCGTGCCATGTCGATATGGCTCTGCAGCACCCAAGTGTAGTAGCGGCGCTCGTTGTCGGTCAGGGAACCGACGGGGTAGGTGCGGGTGATGTCGGTGGTACCGCAGTCGTACTGGCCGCCGTTGTCCACCAACAGGAAGCCGCGCGGCTCGATGACGCTGTTCACGTCACCCTCGGCGTGGTAGTGCATCATAGCGGCGTTCGCGCCGTAGGCCGCGATCGTGGAGAAGCTGTCCTCAAAGTAGCCGGGCATCTCGCTGCGGCGCTTCTGCAGCATCGTGTCGATGTCGATCTCGGTCAGGGTCTTACCCTCGGCCAGCGCCTTTTCCAAGTCCATCTGGAAGCGCACCACGGCGATGCCGTCGCGGATGTGGCACTCGCGGATGTTCTTCAGCTCGGTTTCGTTCTTGATGCCCTTGAGCGCGAAGATCGGGTCAGCGCCGGCCACGATCTTGTGGGCGGTCAGTGCCTCGTACAGGGCAAAATTCGTCGCCTTTTCGTCCACAAGGAAGACCTCCTCGGCGGGCAGGGCGTGGACGGCGTCAATCAGTTCATTGTAGCCGCGCAGCGTCACGCCGCTCTCGGCCAGCGTGGCGGTGTCGGCGTCAGACAGGCGGCCGGGCGCGATAAACAGCGTGCAGGCGTCCATCGTGACGAGGGCGTAGGCGACGGCCAGCGGGGTGCAGGGCAGGTCGCGGGCACGCAGGTTCAGCAGCCAGCCCACGCAGTCGAGGCCGGTGACGGCCAGCGCGGTGGCACCGGCCTTTTGCAGCTCGGCGCGCACCATGGCGATACGGTCGGCGGCGGTCGCGCCGGTCTGGGCGGGGGTCAGCAGCTCGCAGGGGGTGTCGGGCAGGGCGGGGCGCTCGCCGGTGGCATCCCAGATGGGGCTGGCGACGTCGGCGCTCTTGAGGGAAGCGCCCTTCTTCGCCAGCGCGTCGATGTACTCCTTCGCAACCGTGGCGGGCACGCAGCTGCCGTCCAGCAGCAGGGTCTCGCCCTCGCCGAAGTGGCTTTCCAGATACTCGGCTACGGTGGGCACGCCTGCGGAGCCCGCGTGCATGCACTCGATCTCGCTGCCGGCCAGCTGCTTGTCGGCCTGCACGTAGAAGCGGCCGTCGCACCACAGGGCGCTGCGGTCTTGAGTCACAACGAGGGTCGAGTTCTCGCCGATGAAGCCGGAAAACCACGGCAGAGCGTTATAGTAGCCGGGCAGATACTCGCTGCAATGGGGGTCGCTCGTCATGATGAGGACGCCGTTTGCGCCCGCATCCTTGGCGGCGGCACGCAGCGCGGCAATTTTTTCATTGGTAGTCAAAATGGATCGCTCCTTTTTGTATATAAAATGTGGGTTAGGTATATCATACCACTTTTGGGGAAAATATTAAATAGCAAATTTGGCAGAGCTGTAGGGGCGGTAATCCAATAAATTTTGCAAAAATTCAAAAATTTCCGCGCAAAATGGCGTAAAACCCCTTGACGCGTTTGTTATAATAGTATTAGCAGTTAGTGTATTAGATTGCCAACTATCTGAACATTTGAACACATCTTGAATAGAGGTACCCAATTATGGCTGAAAGCAAAACTAAAATCGACATTTTCTCCGGCTTCCTTGGCGCGGGTAAAACGACCCTTATCAAAAAGCTCATCAAAGAGGCGTTTGCGGGCGAGAAGATCGTCCTCATTGAAAACGAGTTCGGCGAGATCGGCATTGACGGCGGCTTCATGCGTGAGGCCGGCATTCAGGTCAACGAGCTGAACTCCGGCTGCATCTGCTGCTCTCTCGTCGGCGACTTCCGTGAGGCGCTGAAAAAGGTCGTCGAGACCTACCACCCCGACCGCATCCTCATCGAGCCGTCTGGCGTCGGCAAGCTGAGCGATGTCACCCGCGCCGTCGAGGGCGTGGCCGAGAATCTGCCCGTCATCCTGAACAGCTTTGTCACCGTCGCCGACGTGAACAAGGTCAAGATGTATATGAAGAACTTCGGTGAGTTCTACGACGATCAGGTCAGCCACGCGTCCTGCGTCATCCTGAGCCGCACCGGCAACGCCAGCGAGGAGAAGATCGCTGCCGCCGTCGCCCTGCTGCAGGAGAAGAACCCCACCGCTACCATCGTCACGACCGACTGGACTGCCCTGACCGGTGCGCAGATCGTCTCCGTCATGGACGGCAAGCGCGACCTCGTCGCCGAGCTGCTGACCGAGGCGCGCGCCGCCAACGTTGCCCACGCCGACGAGGATGAGCACGAGCATCACCATCACCACCATCATGACGATGGCGACGACGAGCACGAGTGCTGCCACCACCACCATCATGACGATGGCGACGACGAGCACGAGTGCTGCCACCACCACCATCATGACGATGACGACGATGACGACGACGAGCACGAATGCTGCCACCACCATCACGACGAGCACGACGAGCACGACGAGCACGAGCATCACCATGAGCACCACTACGACGAGCACGGCGTCTGCAGCTGCGGCCACCATCACCACCATGACCACGACGCCGACGAGGTCTTCACGAGCTGGGGCAAGGAGACTGCCCACAAGTACAGCCGCGAGGATCTGGAGCAGGCGCTCACCGCGCTGGACGGCGGCGCTTACGGCATGATCCTGCGCGCGAAGGGCATCGTCGACGGCGGCGACACTTGGTATGAGTTCGACATGGTGCCCGGCGAGCATGAGATCCGCACCTGCGGCCCCGACGTCACCGGCAAGCTCTGCGTCATCGGCTCCGAACTGAAGGAGCACGAAGTGGCTGCGCTGTTCCACGTTTGATTTTGCGACGCCTTCCCCCTTGGGGGAAGGTGCCTGAGGCTTTGCCCGAAGGCGGATGAGGGGCGAGCCTGCCGCAACAGCCCACTAATGACAGGCCGTGATTAGCTTTCCCCTCATCAGTCCGCTTCGCGGACAGCTTCTCCCCCAGGGGAGAAGCCTTTGACTGCTACTAACCGAAAGGACACCTCTATGCCTAAACAAATCCCCGTATATCTCTTTGTCGGCCAGCTGGAAAGCGGCAAGACGAAGTTCATTCAGGAAACGATGGAAGACCCCAACTTCGATTCCGGCGACAAGACGCTGCTGCTGGTCTGCGAGGAGGGCGAGATCGAGTATGATCCCAAAAAGTTTGCCTTCGGCGGCGTGCATGTTGCCCAGATCGAGGACAAGAGCGAGCTGACGCAGGAGAACCTGACCGCGCTGGAGAAAAAGTCCGGCTGCGGCCGCGTTATCATCGAGTACAACGGCATGTGGCTCATTCAGGACTTGTACGACGCCATGCCCGACAACTGGCTGGTCTATCAGAGCCTCGCCACCGCCGACGGCACGACGATCAAGACCTACGCGGGCGACAGCGCCATGCGCAGTCTGCTGCTGGATAAGCTGCGCGGCAGCGAGCTGCTGGTTGTCAACCGCGCCGAGGCCGTCAACGACGACGAGAGCCGCCAGCTCATCCACAAGCTCGTGCGGCAGGCCAGCCGCCGCTGCGACATCGCCTACGAGTTCAAGGATGGCAGCGTCGCCTACGACGACATCCCCGACCCGCTGCCCTTCGACGTCGATGCGCCGGTCATCGAGATCCGGAGGAATTCTTCGGCGTCTGGTACATGGACTGCATGGACGACCCGAAGAAATACGAAGGCAAGACGGTAAAATATCTGGCGCAGGTCTGCCAGACCCCGCAGGCCGGCAAGGGCGCGTTTGTGCCCGGCCGCTTCGCCCATGACCTGCTGCGTGCAGGACATCCAGTTCGTCGGCATGCCCTGCAAGTACGACGACTGCAAGAAGCTGGAACAGCGCAGCTGGATCAACATCACCGCCAAGGTCAACGTGAAGTATCACCCCATCTACAAAGGCCAGACTCCCGATTCCACGGGGCCGGTGCTGACCGCCATCTCCGTCGAGCCGGGCGAGAAACCCGCGCAGGACGTGGTGATGTTCAGCTAAAACAACATAAAAAGCACCTGCCTTCGTCAGAAAGCAGGTGCTTTTTTGTTGGTCGGCCTGTAGGGCCGGGCATGCCCGGCCCGCAGCCTTCCCGCAGACGACCGTCTGATTTTATGTTGAGGGCCGGACATGTCCGGCCCCTACGGTGCGGCTTCTTTTTTTATCCTCTCGTCCCCGCGATCTTCGAATCGGTGCTCCAACCCTGCAAATCGGTCGGCGTTAAACTGGACTGCCACCAACGCCAGGTCATACTTCATGGCCTTTTTGCAGAACGCATTGGCGTCCTCCTCCAGCGCTTTGGGGAAGATATAGAAGGTACCGGAGGGTTTAACCACGGTAAAGCCCAGCTTTTTCAGCTCGGCGTAAATCAGCTCCATGTTGGTTTCGTACACGCCCAAGTCGCTGGTTTCGTCCAGGCATTCGGCCACGGCCAGCTGGATCAATGATGCCGGGCAGTTGTGGCCGGTTCCGCGGCTGATCTGGCCGCACATGGGCACAATATACTCGGCGTCCTCGCAGCGCGGGTTCGCAGCCACATAGCCGATGCGCTCGCCCGGCAGGCTCAGGCTCTTGCTGAACGAATAGCAGGTCAACGTATCGTCATAGAACTTGGCGGCGTACTGGATGGGCTGTCCGCCGAACATGATTTCGCGGTACGGCTCATCCGAGATCAAAAAGATTCGGTGCCCATACTTGGCGCTGGCGGCGCGCAGGCGGTCGGCCAGGCCGGTCAGCGTCTCGGCGCTGTAGGCTGCGCCGGAGGGATTGTTGGGGGTGTTGATCAGC
>VOFE01001397.1_pt1 | contig 16000 bp, 28 predicted proteins | sample 5384071 | NCBI WGS metagenome assembly VOFE01 (sample SAMN12384724, study PRJNA508395) | human gut metagenome | isolation source: healthy gut D | host: Homo sapiens
TAATCCGACGGCGGATGGCAGTCTGAATAACTATCCGGTAGAACAGAAGGATGAGATCGGATCTTACAGTACATACCTCCGGGAAACCGGTACATAATATGTATCTGCGGGGATTTACCGGCGGAACATATCAGGGGAATTACTGGAGCGGCGTGGATCAGAAAGATTTTGCGGATGCGTTTTCAGAAGCGGACAGCAGCTGGCAGATACAGAATATTCTCTACCGTTACATCGGATCCCGCTCTTTCGGAAGGGGAAGGAACTGTGACGGTTACCAGAGAAAATCCGGGCGGTGATTATGGATATATTTCCTTATGGCTGTGCGGTGCCGGATGATGAAAATGTGCAGGCGGACGGCTGTTATGCCAGATGCCGGAAAAGATCTCGTACCAGGGTTATGTAAACTGGACAGAATGGATGGATCCACACCTTCGAAAGATGCGGAGTCAGAGATCGAGAGCGCTACCGGGAATATGTGGCGAAAAGGAATATCTGAAAGTTCCTGTGGAAGGACTGGATCGTCTGCGTTCGTACTGTGAACAGCAGAATCTGCAGTCGGTACAGGAGTGTTATCGATTTTGTGGTACGGGATGTGGGAAGGACGTACGTACAGCATGGATCTGGAACCGGTTCCGGCGGATCGGGATTTTGCAGAGTATTTTTTCTTTGACCAGAAAAAAAAAAGGATACTGTAGTTCATTATGCGACAACAGCAACGCTGATGTTCCGTCTGCTTGGTGTGCCGGCGAGATATGTTACCGGATATGTGGTGACACCGGAGGAGTTTACGGAAGATGGAGATGGCTATACGGCACAGGTACCGGATACGCAGGCACATGCGTGGGTGGAAGTTTACCGTTCCGGAAAAGGCTGGATCGGTAGAAGTGACACCGGGTTATCAGGAGAACACCGGTGGAAATGAAAATCAGGAAGTGACCGGAGAGGAAAGCACACTGACACCGGAACCGACCGCGGAGCAGTCAGGAGGCAACACCGGAGCTTCCGAAACTCCACAGCCGAACAGGGAAGAGGCATCGTTGATACCGGAAGTGAAAATGATCAGGGAACAGAAGAACAGGAGACAAATACGGAAAATGGATCCGGAGAACAGAGACCGGAGAATCGGACATGCATTCCTGAAACTTTTCGTGATACTGTTGATTCTTGTCGGGCTGGCCGTGGCGGTGTGGGTATAGTTGCTCTTCGCAGAGAAAACAGATATTGCAGGAGCACGAAACAGTTGCTTTTCCAGAAAGATATCAACAGGAATCTGTGAGATTTCCTACGCGATTTATGGGATTTTCCGGGATAGCAAAGGAAGCCGGTGCTGCAGGAAGTCCCGGAACAGAACGATGATGACCGGGAATTTGCCGCCAGACAGAAAAAATTCTCCAAATGGATGGAAGAGGGACATACACAGCAATTATTGGAACTGGTAAGAGCGGGCATCGTTCGGACCGGATCCGCTGACAAAGAATGATCGGACCGGTGTTATCAGTTTTGAAGTCTGGAGCAGCAGTTCTGGACACAGATGCCGAAACAGAAAAGATTCTGGTGAAATACATGAAAGCGTATAAAACTTCATAAACTAGGAAAAAGGCATCGGGCAGTCTGTGAAAATATGAAAAAAAACTTCGTATGATCCTGGCAGTGACAGGGATCTTTTCTGTTGCTTCCTCTGCTTCTGACGGTTTTCTGTCGGGCAGAAGTGTTGCATAAAAAAACAATGGAATATGGAATCCTTCTTCCCATGATGATGTGCAGGGAAATCCCCTGGGGTATGAGGAGGAGATGAAAAAAGTACAGGCTGTTCTTACAAGGGCAGCCTGTACTTGCGTATAGAAAGACTGGGATGGTCATGGGGAAGACTGGGAAGAAAAACTGTGGAGGGAGTGAAAGCAGCGCAGCATCAGAAAAGGGTATCAGCAGGCATACCGGGTATGGAGCAGCAACCAAAGATACTGAGGGGAGATGCTTTTTACCGGTCGAAGGTCTGTGGTGTGTTTCTGGATCAGCAGCAGTGCGGGCCACAGGCAGGCTGGAAGTGTTTGGAAAGATGGAGAAAGGCTATCTTCTCAGTGTGGACAGCAACTGGGATATGTATGGGGAGGGGCTATCTGAGCGGTCATTATTTTTCGGAGGAAGCACTGCGAAAACAGCTGGAAAAAGCATATCCAGGCTGGTATTTTCGGAAGAATCACGGAAAAACAGATAAATATGTATAAACGGGACAAAGTGGGACACATTTATCCTTGACAGTCGGGAATAAGACAATCTCAGGGGAAGAATTTCGCAAGCTTCTGGAACTGCCGTCGAGTAATTTTGCGATGCAGGCGGCAGACAGGAAAATTCGCTTTTTATGTAAAGGACAGGGGGCACGGGCTGGGACTTTCGCAGTATGGAGGAAATGTGCTGGCGAAAGAAGGAAAATCGTATCGGGAGATTCTGCGGTATTATTTTCCGGAGTGTGAAGTGAAAAAGAAGATTCCTGACCGGATAGAAAAACGGTGTATACTTCTGAAAAATCAGGGAATTCTATAGATAAAGAATCTGGATGAGTAACTGGGACTGACGGGGACGGTTACTGGTTTTGTTCTTTAGTATAGAATAGCAGAGGTGAAGATGATGAAAAAAAAGGAAAAGACATTGCGTATGGCAGTTACCGGTGCGCTGCTTCTGACCGTGGTTGCGGCGGGAATCTCCATGTACCGGACGGATACAACGCCGAAAAAGGGAAAGTAAAGTACAGCAGGAGGAAGAGAGCAAAGATGTGACGAGTAAAGATGCCGAGGCACAGGATACCGGAGAACTGGCAAAGAATACAACAGAAAATCAGGAAGCGACTCCGTCGCCAACCATGAATCAGGATAACCGGACAATGCAATCCCTCCGGCACAGGAAGACGAAAATGGACAGGAAACCGCAGATGTCCGGGAATCTGCCGATACATCCGCAGCCGTGCAGCCGGAACTGAATTTTACCGAGGACAGCCAGATGCTCTGGCCGGTCAACGGTCAGGTAGTGATCGATTACAGCATGGATGCCACCACATATTTTCCGACACTGGATAAGTACAAATATAACGATGCCCTGATGCTTGGCTGTCAGAGCGGCGAGCCGGTACAGGCAGCAGCCAACGGTCAGGTAGTTTCGATCAGCGAAGACGTCGAGACCGGAACCACCATGGTCATGGATCTCGGAAACGGCTATCAGGCAACCTACGGCCAGCTCAAAGACATCGCCGTAGAACCGGGACAGACCGTGGAGAGCGGAACCATCCTTGGCTACGTCAGTGACCCGACAAAATATTATGTCAAAGAGGGCGCAAATCTGTACTTCTCCATGACCAAAGACGGCAACCCCATCGACCCGATGATCTATATCGAGACGGTGACAGAATAGAATCATCCGTCTGTCTGAAGCTTCCCTTCAGGCAGGCGGATTTTTGTTGTATTGCATATCAATAATTGATCCGGCGGACCAATTTTGATTGTTGTATTTCCTGTATGGACAGGTGGATGGGGATGTGCTATTATAGAGCAAAGCATTATTATTTCTATCATCTAGGAGATCTAAATATCATATCTTTTTCAATTCCAGATTCCACATCCAGAAATCTCAATGCTTCAGATTCAGAGAACAGCAGAGAGGTTTTATGGAAAGCAGAAACGGACAGATCAGAAAACCTCCTGCACAGTAAGTATAAGGAGGGTCAATGGGAAAAACAGACATTGTAACAAAAACTATATGCGTGGGAGTGATATATTTGCGGATGCATTTAATTTCCCTGATTTATAACGGGGAAGCACGGATTCAGTCACAATCGCTGCAGGAGAGAGATGCAACGGAGCTTGCCGTGTTGTTTTCGAATGACAGTGTGAAAAATGAAAAGAAGTACAACAGAAATATCGCGATGTACTGAAACGTGCGGTTATCATGCAAAATAAGGAAGCTACTTATTTATTGCTTGGAATCGAAAATCAAACAGATATCCATTATGCGATGCCGGTAAGGAATATGATTTATGACAGTTTGCAGTATGGAAAAACAGGTAATGGAAATCGCAGCAGAGCACAGGAAAAAGAAAGACAGGAATGGGACACAGGCAGAATATCTGTCGGGATTTTACAGGGATGACCGCCTGGTTCCGGTAATAACGCTGGTGATTCATTTTGGTGCAGAAGAATGGGATGGCCCAATGTGTCTGAAAGATATGATAACGGTTCATGATAAAAAGCTGCTGGAATATATTCAGGACTATAAAATATATCTGATCGATCCGGCAAAGTTGACGGAGGAAGATCTGAGGAAATTTTGCCACCAGTCTTCGGGAAGTGTTAGGTTACATAAAATATTCAGAGATAAAAACAAAGTTAAGAAACTATATTGTACATAATCCGCGCATGAAATTAGAAAAGAGGCGGCGCAGGTAATCAAAATAATTACAAAAACACCAATAAAATCAAAACGGGAGGAAAAAAACAGATATGTGTCAGGCAGTGGATGAAATGATAGAGGACGGAAGAAGAGAAAGCAACGGTGAGGATTTTTGTCTGGTTTGGTAAAAGATGGAATCTTATCTATGGAGGAAGCAGCTAGCAGAGCGGGGATGTCAGTGGAAGAATTAAAAATAGATATTGAAAATACAGCAGAAAAATAGTAGGGTAGAAAAAGAACAAAAGAAAGAACAACCGGAATCTGTTTTGGAAAAAACGACTTCGGTTGTTTTTTTGATTCCCTTTTTCGAAAAGGTATGTGTATAATGAAAAACGGAAGTGAACGAAATGAATTATACATATATGTTGCAATGCAGTGACGGAACTTACTACACCGGCTGGACGAATGATATAGCAAAACGACTGAAAACGCACAATGAAGGAAAGGGTGCAAAATACACCGAGCCCGAATCTGCCGGTAACACTGGCATATTACGAAGCGTTTGAGACGAAAAGAAGAAGCCATGCGCCGGGAGTGGGAGATCAAGCAGCTGTCACGGAAAGAAAAAAAAAACTAATATATTAAAAATATCAGGGTATTACCATAAAAGGTACTGTTGAAAACCTGTCAAAAAAATGAAAAAGTCAGCGAAATATAGATACATAGTTGTATTGATAGTTCGCTGATTTTTTTTTATGTGCAGAAATTACTACAGCTTTTATAAGAGAGGCATAGTGATTGCTGCTTCATATGCCAGATTCGCGAATTCTGTCGAATGAAATTACAATCGATTTTTTTTTGACGGAATTCTTTTGGTGAGATTCCATATCTGCTTTTGAATGCCCGAAGAAGATTCAATTCATTCGGGTATCCTACAGCCCATGAAATTTCGGAAATAGACTGATTTGTTGTAACCAGAAGTTCTTTTGCTCTGTTCAGCCGGGCAGTAATCAGGTATTCCTGCAGGGACATGTGAAGAGATTCACGGAAGAGTCTGGTAAGATGACTCTGACTGATGTTGCAGTAAACAGCGATTTCGTCCAAGGATTGGATGGTTGCATAATAAGTGGAGACATACTGGCAGGCAAGATTAACATAATGTTGTCGGAACATTCCCTTGTTAGAACTTTCGATGATTGGATGAGCAGCATTTTTGTATCAGCTGATCCAAAAACAGGTAAAAATTTCCCATAACTGCAGCTTCTGAAGCATCCGGATGCTCGAGAATGTTCATTAGAGGTTGGCGGATATTCTGAGATGTTTGAATTGTAGTATCTTTGGGATGATAAACAATATTTGTTTTTGGAAAGTCCGCAGGCCCGAAAGAAGATGTGGAGCGGAGGCACCGCTGAAAACAACCCAGATATAGTGCCAGGGATCGTTCAGATCTGCATTATAAATATGCTTGGTGTGAGGCTCTATCAAAAATCCTTCTCCGGCTCTCACTTCATGAGCGGTTGGTCCACCGGAAGGCTGATCAGGTCTCTGATTAGAAGATTCCTGTACATCATGTCCCATGGAACAGTAACCCTTGCCACTGATAACATAATGAAAAAAATATATTCATTTCCTGATAAATGGTTCCAAAGGAATATAAAGGTGTACATTTCTGCTTTCAATTTCAACCAGATTTAAATCGTGGAGATTAAAGTTAAATACATAACAGGCCATATGATTTCCCCCTTCTGTACATGACTAAGTACAAACTTTATTATAGTAAATTTTACAAAAAAAGTATATGGACAAATAAAAATAGTTGAAAATTTCAGGGGTAGGGGTAGTGAAAATCAGACAAAACAATGCAAAATATACAAAATAAAACATAAATGCTGAAATGTGAAAGGAAAAGGATGAAAAAAAGATGTGTTGGCAAAAATCAACAAGTGATACTATAAAAATACATTAAAAACGTCAAAGTGCTAGCGAAAAAGGCGGAGAGAAAGAAAAGAACAGAAAAAATAAACAATGAAATGGAGGAAAATGTATGAAAAATATGAAAAGATTTCTAGCGTTCGGAATGGCAGCATGTATGGTGATGGGAAGTATGACGGCCTGTGGATCAGGAAACTCTGACAGTGGAAGTTCGGATGCAGCAACAACGGACAGTAGCTCTTCTGATTCTTCCGGAGATAACGGAGAAGTAAAACTGACGATGCTTGGATGGGAAATCTATCAGCAGGCGGGTATGGAAGCCCTGGCGGCTGCATACCATGAAAAACATCCGAATGTAACGATTGAAGTACAGATCTCCACATGGGTGAGTACTGGACAAAACTGGAAGCTATGGCCAACAGTAATTCCTTGCCGGATATTTTCTGGATGCACACCAATGAATTCAGTAAATATGCAGAGGCAGGTATGCTGGCAGATCTGACAGACCTGTATGCAGATGAAGACCCGGACTATTATCACAATAACTTCCCGGCAAACCTGGTTGAGAACTTACATACGAAGACAAAATCTATGGAGTTATGAAAGATGTTGATACCATCGGTCTTGTATACAACAAAAGATATATTTGATGAAGCAGGTGTTTCCTATCCGGATGATACATGGACCTGGGATGATCTGGTAGAAGCATCTGAAACTATTCATGAAAAAACCGGAAAATACGGTATGATGGCAGATGAGAATGAGCAGGAAGGATGGGCAAATACCATTTATCAGGCAGGTGGCTACTATATTAATGATGATAAGACAAAAGCCGGATTTGATGATCCTGCAACACAGAAAGGTATTGCAGAATATATCGGATGGCAGACCGATTATGATTTTTCTCAACCCAGAGTGATTTCTCTGATCTTGGTAAAGCAGAACGTTTCTTCGCCGGTGAAGGCGCTATGATGTATCTTGGAAGCTGGGGAATCAATAACCTGTATATCAACTATCCAGACCTGAACTGGGATGTGGCGGTTCTGCCGAAATGCCCGGATCCGGTATCCGGTGACGGAAGAGCCAGCATCTCCAACGGACTTGCATACGCTACATCCGCAGATAATCCACATATGGATGTTGTAAAAGATGTACTGAAATTCCTGGGAACGGAAGAAGCAGCGATTATTCACGGTGAAAATGGTGCAGTTATCCCGGCATTTAACGGAACCGGTGATTCCTGGGCTAATAATTATGAAGGTAAAAATGTACAGGCATACGTAGATCAGCTGGAGTACAGTGTTCAGTATCCGTATTCAAAATCCAAATCTACATGGTTCCCGGAAGTTGAAGCAACTCTGCTGGAAGCATACAGCGGAACGATGAGTCTGGATGATGCGTTCGCACAGTGCCAGCAGCAGGTAGATGAGTGTCTTGCTTCTGAATAAGACAGAATGAGAGGTGGCAAAAAATGGGAAAAAGAAAAAAAAATATGATAAAGGTGCCAGCGTTGGTTTCCTGATGGCATTACCTACTGTGCTCGGTCTGATTCTTCTTAATATTTATCCATTATGCAGAACCGTCTATATGAGTTTCTTTAAGTCTGGAGCTTTTGGAAAATGGACGTTTGCAGGATTAGACAACTATGTTACCATGTTTCAAAGTGCCGGTTTCTGGACTGTAACAAAAAACACCCTGTTATTTATGTTACTGACAGTGCCTGTGACAGTTATCCTTGGTTTATTAATTGCAGTACTATTAAATCAGAGTATCAATGGTAAGACAGTATTCAGAGCAATTTACTTCCTTCCCATGGTCGTTGCCCCTGCGGCAGTGGCCATGGTATGGAAAATGGCTGTTTAATGCAGAATACGGTATTATTAATATCGTATTAGGTGCACTGCATCTTCCATCGAAGATCCAGTGGATTTCTGATCCAAAGACAGCATTGTTAGCATGTGCGATTGTTACTATCTGGAGCAGTGTTGGATACGATGCAATCTTGCTTCTGTCCGGTCTGCAGAGTATTTCAAAATCATATTACGAAGCAGCGAGAATCGATGGGGCAAAATTCTTTCCAGCAGTTTAAAGTATTACGATTCCTTTGGTTTCGCCAACGTTGTTCTTTGTATTGATGATGCGTGTTATGGCTTCCCTGAAGGTATTTGATATTGTCTATATGATGATTGAAAAACCAATCCGGCGATCAGAAGCTGTGAAACGATTCTTTATAATTTCTATCAGGAGACCTTTGTTAAGAATAACAAAGGTTATGGATCAGCACTGGTTGTATGGTGTGTCATTCTGATTGCAATCATTACGGCAGTACAGTTTATCGGACAGAAGAAATGGGTTACATATGATGTATAGACGAGAGGTGACACAGCAATATGGAAAAACAAGTAAACAGACCAAAAATAAAAAAAGGCAACATATTGGTGTATCTCGTTTTGATACTTGGAAGTGTTCTTATGATATTCCCATTTATCTGGATGATAAGCACCAGTTTTAAAACAGTTCCGGAAACAACGTTAATACCGCCAACACTGTTACCGGCATCGTTCAGTAATACTGCAGCATATGAGCAGGTTACAAAGAGTTTACCATTTTTAACTTGTATTTTAATACGATCATGATGATTGTGATTCGAGTGATCTGTGCAGTGGTATTCTCCTCTATGGCAGCGTATGCATTTGCAAAAGTGAACTTTCCACTGAAGAATCTGTTTTTATGATCGTATTATCCCAGCTGATGTTTCCGGCACAGGTGTTTATCCTGCCGCAGTATGAAATGATTTCAGCATTGGGAAAAACGGATTCACTATTCGCGTTGGTGTTCCCGGCACTGGTAAGTGCTTTCGGTACATTCTTCCTGCGACAGACCTATATGGGTATTCCAGATGATCTTCTGGAAGCCGCAAGAATTGACGGGTGTGGACATTTTAGAAGCTTTATCAGTATTGCTTTCCCGTTGACCAAGACAGCAATGGCAGCATTGGCAGTATTTACAGCATTGTTTGCATATGGAGATTTGATGTGGCCGTTGATCGTAAACACGAAGTTGGATAAGTTGACATTATCCTCAGGTTTATCAACTTTAAGAGGACAGTTTTCTGTTAATTATCCAAACCTGATGGCTAGTTCCGTTCTGGCAATGATTCCTATGATTATTATTTACATTATTTTCCAGAGACAGTTTATCGAAGGAATTGCTTTGACAGGAACAAAAGCATAGTAAAAATAAGGCTACATCTGGAAATGAACTGGATGTAGCCTTTATTTTATATGTACGAACAAGGTATGTTCAGTACAAAGAACTAAAATCGATTCGAAGAAAGGAGAAAACATGGACATGACTAGAGATTCGTATCGAAGAGGGAAAATTAAAAGTAGTTTTTTGAAATTCAGGAAAACGGAGTAGTAGAACTGAAGCAATTCGACCCTGCCGGGCGTATGGATGTAAAGGAAAGAGATCGTGGGGGAAGAAGATTTTTATCCGATTACAGAAGTTCAGATCACCGGACGTGGAACCAGAGGGATGCATGCATATAAGCACAATGTCAGTGGTGGAGCTACGGATTTTGTATATCAGAGCCATGAGGTTCTGGAAAATGAAAAAGGAAAAGAACTGGTAATTCATACAGCTACTGAATATGGTGTAAAAGGCGAGTATCACATGCAGTTTTACCCAAATGTTGCAGCAGTTCAGGTATGGACAATTCTTAAAATGAAGGAACAGAAGAGATTGGTTTGGAATATGTGTCTTCCTTTTTATATATCAGGGACTCTGCCAGAGCGGGAGAAAAGCCTTATTTTGAGAAAACAAGTAACTATACACCACATAACAGTTGGGATTGTGAGAGTCAGTGGAGAAAGAATGACTGTCGGGAAATTAATCTGAGTGGAATGGCAGTAAATGGATTTAACACACCAGGATTTGGCATGAACAGATATTGTTACGGTGGACACAGTTCCTGGTCTACCTGTGAGTATTTACCAATGGGCATCTGTGAAGATGAAGAATGCAAAGTAACTTATTTCTTCCAGGTGGAACATTCCGGTCAGTGGCTGATTGAGTATGGACCAAGTACCGGAGAACGGTTGTATGTGGCTCTTTCCGGGGCAACAGAGACGGAACATGGCTGGTGGAAAAATCTGAAGCCAGGAGATACGTTTACCACAGTACCCGCCGGTTTTGGTGTGGCAGATGGTGATGTTAACGAAGCGATGGCAGAATTAACAGAATACAGAAGGAAAATCCGTCGTCCAAACGAAGATGATGAGAAATTAAATGTAGTATTTAATGATTATATGAATTGCCTGATGGGAGATCCTACCGAAGAAAAGGAAAAAGCAATCATCGACAAGGCAGCGGCTATGGGTTGTGAATACTACTGTCTGGATTGTGGCTGGTATGATAAAGGTTTCTGGTGGGATCGTGTAGGTGAATGGAAAGAGTCACCGGAACGCTTCCCGAATACTCTGAAGGCAGTATGCGACTATGCAAAGGAAAAAGGCATGGTTATGGGACTGTGCTTGAGATTGAAGTTATGGGGGTTGCCTGCGAATTGGCGAATAAACTGCCGGATGGCTGGTTTATCTGCCGCCACGGAAAAACGTCATATCGACAATAAGAGATATCTACTGGACTTTAGAAATCCAGAAGTCCGGAAGTACTGTATGGATGTAGTGGATCGTCTGATCGAGGACTATGGTGTGGGCTATTTTAAAGTGGATTACAACGTAACCATGGGATATGGAAGTGATCTGTATGCAGACAGCATGTGCCGATGCAATTCGTGATCATTATCTGTATCTGTATGAATGGTATAAGGAAATCTTCTGTAAACATCCGGATCTGGTGATCGAAAACTGCGGTTCCGGCGGACAGCGTATGGATTATGGTATGCTGAAGATCTTAAGCCTGCAGTCTACCAGTGATCAGACAGATTATGTTTACAACTCCTATATTGCATCCAATGTGGCAAGCGCGGTGACACCGGAGCAGGGTGGAATGTGGGTATATCCATATAAGGGATGAGCCAGAACATGTAATCTATAATATGGTAAATGGATTGCTTCTTCGTCCATACATGAGCGGTATGGTATGGGATATGGGAGAAGAAAGCCTGGAACTGATGCGGGAAGGAATATCCTTATATAAAGAAATCCGTGATGATGTGAAAAGGGTGTTCCTGTATTTCCACTTGGCTTTACAGATACCAGAGATGATGTGCTGGCATATGCGATCAAAACAGAAAGCAAGACCTATCTGGCTGTATTTACACCGAAGACAGATAAAGCAGAGATTCCATTGGCGGCAGCAGGAATTACAGGAACAAGCGCAAAAGTTATCTATCCGGCAACGGGAGACTGTACGTATAAAGTTGAAGACGGTAAATTACAGGTAGCGATGCCGCAGGTAATCTGCGCAAGACTGTTTGAAATCAAATAAGAAGAAAAATGAGAAACAGAAAATAAAAATATAAAGTGTCAGGTATTGAAAACAGAAGATATAATCCAACCGGTTTTATAGTACCTGACATTTTTTTAAACAGACAAAGGAGAGAAAACAGATGATAAATAAAAATACATTTGCACCAACAGCAACCGATGGGGTGGAACAGTTGGGATTGTTACGGCGCAGCAGTAACGGAAGAGGTTCTTTTGAAAAATACGGATTATATGGCAGAACATTTGAAAAGTATGGATGGGAATACATCGTATGTGACATCCAGTGGTACGAGCCTACTGCAGATTCCAGTCATTATCATCAGTTTGCGGATCTGTGTATGGACGAATACGGTCGTGTAATCCCGGCTCCGAACCGTTTTCCGTCCGCGTCAGACGGCAAAGGATTTGGTCCGATTGCGGAATATATACACAACAAAGGACTGAAGTTTGGTATCCATATTATGAGAGGTATTCCGCGTCAGGCTGTGACGCAAAAATGTAAAAAATCAAAGGAACGGAGTACACAGCAAGGCAGGTAGCTCATCCGGCTTCTATTTGTTGCTGGAATTCGGATATGTATGGTCTTGACTGTACTAAGCCGGGAGCGCAGGAATATTATGATTCTTTATTGGAATTATATGCTTCTTTGGGGTGTCGATTTTATTAAGGTAGATGATATTTGCGTCAAATATGGAAGAACAAATGATGAAAGTACACTTGCTTATGGCGGAGACGAGATAGAGATGCTTCGACGAGCTATTGATAAATGTGGACGTCCAATCGTATTAAGCCTTTCTCCGGGACCGGCAATGTTAGATAAAGCGGAACATCTGCGGAAGAATGCAAATATGTGGCGAATTACTAATGACCTGTGGGACAGTTGGGGACAATATTATGGAAATGTTTTCCAGATGTAATGAATGGAGCCATATGTGTCTGAGGGATGTTATCCGGATTGTGATATGCTGCCGTTAGGACATATTTCTATCATTGGCTGCGAACATGGCGTGGAGATCGCATGTGTCGTTTGTCGCAGGATGAACAGAAAACAATGATGTCATTATGGTGTATTTTCCGGTCACCCCTGATGTTAGGGGCGGAGATGACAGATTTGGATTCCTGGACACTATCACTGCTGACAAATGAAGAAGTGTTGAAGATGCATAAAGACAGTCGAGATGCACATCAGATTGAGAGAAGCTTTGATTTGATCACATGGGGTGCAACACGATGAGGAAGGTAGCTGTTATATTGCACTGTTTAATGTTACTAATTGGGATGAAACTTTCAGCTTTGACTTTTAGAAAAGCAGGTTTAGAAGGATATTATGAAGTTCGTGATTTGTGGGAACGGGAAGATCTTGGAAGTGTGGATAAGATAGTGACAAAAAAGTAAAATCGCATGGTGTGAAGCTTTATAAATTATCAAAAAACAAGATAAGATGGATAAAACCATACATATGACAAGATAAAGCAAAATATACATAATCGATGCATAATGGTAGAAAATGTATGGTTTTTAATGAGAAAAGAACTGTGAGAACTGGTACAAAATTGATATATTGAAGCTATAAAAAGAAACGTCTAAGGCCGGCAAAGATGGAATTAACAAGGAATAACGGGAGGTTTTTATGAGCTTAAAAATTACATTTATCGGGGCAGGTAGCCTTGTTTTTGCAAGAACATTATTTACTGACATCATGTCTGTACCGGAGCTGCAGAGAGAGCAGAAATTTCCTTTACAGATATTAATCCGGACAATCTGGAGAAGACACGGGAACTTTGCCAGCGAGATCTGGATGCAAAATGGAATTCCAGTGGTTATCGAAGCTACAACAGATCGCAGAGCAGCATTGAAAGACGCAAGATACATTGTAAACTGCGTACGTGTTGGTGGATTGAAGGGTTTGAGACAGATATTGAAATTCCGCTAAAATACGGAGTGGATCAGTGTGTTGGAGATACATTGTGCACTGGTGGTATTATGTACAGACAACGAGTAATCGCGGCAATGCTGGATTTTTGTAAAGATATTCGGGAAGTATCAGAACCGGGCGCAATCATGCTGAATTATTCGAATCCGAATGCTATGGCAACATGGGCTTGTAATAAGTACGGTGGTGTTAAAACTCTTGGTCTTTGCCATGGAGAAATTCATGGAGAAATGCAGATAGCAGAAGTTTTAGGAATTCCGAGAGAAGAACTGGATATTACTTGTGCAGGAATCAATCATCAGACATGGTATGTGTCTGTGAAACATCATGGAAAAGAAATGCTAGATAAGATTCTGCCAGGATTTGAAGCACATGAGAAATTCAGAGAAGAAGAAAAAAGTCAGAATTGATATTTTGAAACGGTTTGGATACTATTCTACAGAATCAAATGGTCATTTATCAGAATATGTGGCATGGTATAGAAAACGTCCGGATGAAATTAAAGACTGGATCAATCTGGATAATTGATTAACGGGGAAACAGGCGGATATCTGCGTGTGACAAGGGAAGAACGCAACTGGTTTGAAACAGAATATCCAAAGATTCGTGAGGAAGAACCAAAGAAACTGGATGGATCCGAAAGAGGAAAAGAACATTGCTCTTTTATATCATCGAATCTCTGGAAACGGGGAGAAAATACAGAGGCCATTTCAATGTGATGAATGAAGGCTGTATCACCAACCTTCCTTATGAGAGTGTAGTAGAAGTTCCCTGTTATGTGGATGGTAACGGAATCAGTATTCCAAAAACTGGGGGATCTGCCACTGGGATGTGCAGCAGTGTGCTCACAGTCCATCTGGGTACAGAAACTGGCAGTAGAAGCAGCTGTTCACGGAGATGTATCTTTGTTAAAACAGGCTGCCTTAATGGATCCACTGACCGAGCGGTATGTAATCCGCCGGAAATCTGGCAGATGATCGATGAAATGCTGGTTGCACAGGAAGAATGGTTGCCACAGTACAAAGAAGGAATCGAAGCTGCAAAACAAACTTAAAAAGGAGCATTATGTAACACCTCGCTGTGAAGGATACAAAGGGTGCAGCGGTTGTAAGAGAGAAAACTGTAGAAGAAGTGGCAGCAGAACATGCAAAAAAGAAAATTACGGTATAAGAAAGGACGAAAATAGAAAAATCCTGCCGGAAGTTTCAGATGGAACTTCCGGCAGGATTTTTGACGTATATAGTTTTTACTAATTACAGCAGATTCGTGATGTGGGCTGTAAAGGCTCAGGCGAGAAGAAACATCGTCACAAAGTGGCATGCGCTTCCGCCCATCACAAACAGGTGGAAGATCTCATGGGAGCCGAAATTTTTATGCTTTGCATTGAAAATCGGCACTTTCAGTGCATAGATAATACCGCCGATCGTATAGATAATGCCTCCTGCGAGAAGCCATCCGAAAGCCGGTCTGGACAGTGCGTGAAAATCTGGGAGAATGCCAGTACACACAGCCATCCCATGCCGATGTAAATCAGGGAAGAAAACCATTTGGGACAGGTGATCCAGCAGGCTTTTCACGATGATTCCAACCAGTGCCACGCTCCATACCAGGATACATAACAGCTTTCCGGTGTGACCTTTCAGAGCGATCAGGCAGATCGGTGTGTAACTTCCTGCAATCAGTACGAAGATCATCATGTGATCCACTTTCTGCAGTCGTCGGTTTACCTTTGCACTGATATCCAGTGAATGGTAGGTGGTACTTGCGGTGTATAAAAAAAGAAACATACTGAGGGCAAACACCGATAATGCGATCAGGTGCAGCCAGTCCGGTTCTCGGGCTGCTTTGACCAACAGAGGGATGGTTGCAAGCAAAGCCATCATCATACCAATAAAATGAGTAATTGCACTTCCGGGATCTTTTTTAATTTGAATGTCATATGATCAACTCCTATCTCAAATGAAATTAAAAAAACTCTGTTATGTAGTTTTAAAACTACGTTATGATATTATAATATACACTTTATCAGGAAAATACAACTACTTTTTTAAAAAATGAGAAAAAATTAAGAAGTAGAAGAAAGAAATGAAAACAAAACCGGGAAATGCATAAAAAATCCCGTAAATTTCACCCGGGAGACAGTTCTCCTAGGAATTTACAGGACAAGGTATTGAAATATCTGTCATAAAAACCTTACAGAAACAAAATTAATGATGATTTGTAACTATTCGGCAGATGGAACTGTGAAGGTGCTGAATGGTTACGATAATTTGATATTTGCAAACAGAGAGCCCAGCGTAGTATG
>VOFE01001492.1_pt1 | contig 16000 bp, 28 predicted proteins | sample 5384071 | NCBI WGS metagenome assembly VOFE01 (sample SAMN12384724, study PRJNA508395) | human gut metagenome | isolation source: healthy gut D | host: Homo sapiens
ATGACATAACCGCCGGCAGAAGGAGGCAGCCAAAAGCAGAAACGTATTTTCTACCGGCGTTTCATCTGCGGTGGAAACTGCTTTTTTCTTGGTGTCTTTCTTTTCTGTATTGCAGTATCTCCGGTAGAGGTGGACATATCGCTTCCCATCTGGGAAAGGTCATTTAAACCGCCCGGGCAGGTGTTCCGGAAATTTCAATGGCTGCGGAAGAGAATTTGGAAGTAATCCGGTTAATTTCTCCGGTCGCTTTCCAGTCGCCATTTTGTAAACACATTTCTCCAGGAAAAATATACAGGTTAAATGTGGATTCTGTGGTAATTCCCGCTGGGATGTCAATTCTCCATGAGGTATGCTGCTGTTTTGCAGATGGATTTTGCAGCAGTGCTCCAATACGGGGAACCCATTTTACATCGCCCTCCCCCTGCGGTTGGAACTTCTTTGCCATAGTATTCATAATAATTCTGCGTACCTGCGCCGATCACCTGGAATTCATAGGTTCTTCCCGGATAGAATTCAAGCGGTTTTTCAGACCAAGTACAATACTCTCGGACGCCTCGTAAACCACCGGCTCATGCGGTTCCACAGAAGGCGTAGGTGATGTGGAAGGTTCCGGAGAAATCGACGGTGAGGGTTCCGGAGATACGGACGGTGAAGGTGTGTCGGTCGGTGCCGGTTCTGCCCGGACGGCCGTTTGCTGCGTTGCCACCAAGGTCTACGACAGCAATATTGATATCCGTATTCTGGCTTGGATTTTCTGCATAGGCGTACAGCACGTAGCCTGTTTCATCGGTCAGGTTCTTTTTCGTGAATCAGGATATCCGTCTCAGCATCCACAGGAGTTCTGACACCGGTTTCTTTTTATTTCTTTCAAGAGGGTGTCGCGGGCGGAAGGATCTGACAGACTCTCTATGATCTCTGCCTCGCTTCCCGGCTTAATGAGATAATAATATACACTGCCTGCGGTGACATTTTGAATACGGAGTTTTACGGAAACCTCATCATGCGAACTCCATTGAATGGAATCTGCCATACGCAACAGAGGGCGCGGGATTTTCCGGTGTCGGGGTCGCAGATGGCTCCGGCGTTTGTGTCGGTGTGACGCTGACTTCCGGGGCAGGTGTTCCGGTCGGTGCACCTGTTGGTGTCGGTGTAGCTGTCGGTGTCGGCGCTGCGGTAGGCGTGGGTGTTGAAGGCACCGTCATAAGCCCTTCCCCATCAATAACGAAGGAAGAATTGTCATAGGGACAGTTTTTCCCTCCAGGGGAGTTTTTCAAAAATATCGTCTGTAATATTTACAATTTTGTTTTGTCAGCCGCTTTTCTCTGCGGTAAGGCCGATTGCCGCTCCTCAAAGCTCTGCAATAAGGTCGAGGGTTTTTCCTTCTGCAAGAACGGTGTTAAGCGCCGCTTTGTCGTCCGATGCAGAAGTATTTCCGGTGATGACTGTGCTTCCGTATACCTGCAGAATACCATCGCCCGACACGTAAACAGCTCCCTTGGAAGATTTGTTTGCAGTGATGGTCGCGCCATTTAAAACGGTAATTCCCTTTGCGTCAATGGCAGCTGCACCTGCGGCATTATGATTGCCGCTTAAAGTTACGCCGCTGTTGATGATCAGGTTTCCGCCCTTCTCTACATCAATGAGCGGAGCTGCGGCGGTCTGTCCGTTTGCGGTCTGTCCGTTTAAAGTCAGAGAAGCGCCGTCATTTACCACGAATTCAAGGCTGCCGGACTCCACATGGAAAAAGCTTCCAGCATTTCGGCTTTTCTCTTACCATCTCCGTCGGGCTGACAACGATCAGTCGTATATTGCTTTTGACGGTGATGGTTTCTTTACTCTCTTTGTGCCAGATTTCCAATATAGATATCCATTCCGCTGGAATAGGTCAGAGCCGCGTTTTCAATCGCTTCTTTCAACGCCGAAAAATCTGTAAAGGGATCTCAGGCGTTCCGCTTCCAACGGAGGGCGCCTCTGTGGGAACGGGCGTATCGGTAGGAATCGGGTATCGGTGGAACCGGAGTTTCACTTGGAGCTGCAGTCACAGTAGGCACAGGTGTTTCGGCCGGATCCTCCGGTTCGGTGGTATCCGGTGCCGGCGCAGGGTCTGTATTTCCGTCTGTGAAGCCGTCTGTCCCGTCCGGGGCAGGCTCGGTACTGTCTGGAGTCTCTGCCCGTCTGGGGTACTTCCCTCCGGCGTTGGTTCTGCTGTTTTCCGGTGCAGTGTTTCCTGCATCGTCGGTGCCGGGACTTCTTCCTCCGGTACATCTGCCGGCGGAATTTCCTCAGCCGGTGCGTCCGTAGCAGGGACGTCTTCCGCAGGGGCCTCTGTCACCGGCATATGATCGGCGTCCTCAACATAAATATCCGTAGGACTCGTCCACACCGCCGATCACTGCGACATCTTCCGATGGAGTTTCCATTTGGAAGCAAACTCTTCCGCAGAAGTGATACAGGGCGTCATACTCACAGTGAGAGTACCGGCGAGCAATAAAGCCATTAATTGTTTTTTCTCATATTTATCCTCCCATAATGAGTGAAAGTTCAAATAGAAACATTTTATACATTCTAACACATCAGGCCGAAAAAATCAAATCATGGACGTGTCTGCCCGTTTCCATAAATTATGTATTTTGTGGTAGTTAATGCCAACAGCCCCATGGGTCCTACGGGCATGCAGCTTCTGGGTGCTGATACCGATTTCTGCACCAAATCCAAACTCGAAACCGTCTGTAAACTTGTGGAGGCATTGACATAAACAGCAGCCGCATCCACTTCTTCCAAAAACTTCTGGGCGTTTGCATAATTGTTTGTGAGGATCGCCTCGGAATGCTTCGTATTGTAACGGTTGATATGGGCAATGGCCTCTTCCACAGAGGCAACAACCTTGATGGAAAGGATGTAATCCAGGTACTCTGTACCCCAGTCCTCCTCCACGGCCGGCACCGCATCCGGAATACAGGTGCGGGCTGCCTCGTCGCAGCGCATTTCTACATGCTTGTCCCGAAGACGTTCTGCCAATACCGGAAGAAAGGCATCTTTTATGTTGGTGTGTACCAGAAGGGACTCGCAGGCATTGCACACGCCCACCCGCTGGGTTTTGGCGTTGATCACAATATCTGCAGCGTTCTTCAGATCCGCACTTTCGTCTACAAAAATATGACAGTTTCCGGTACCGGTCTCAATCACCGGCACGGTGCTCTGATTTACCACTGCCTGAATAAGCCCCCGCCCGCCCCGTGGGATCAGCACGTCCACATAGCGGTTCATCTTCATGAATTCCGCTGCTGTTTCCCTGGAAGTATCCTCGATCAGGGCAATGGCATCCGGTGTCACTCCTTCTTGTTCCAATCTAGTACGAATGCATTTTTACAATGGCGGTATTGAGTGGATCGCATCGCTTCCGCCCTTGAGAATGACCACATTTCCTGTTTTGAAACAAAGACCGAACGCATCCGAGGTCACATTGGGGCGTGCTTCATAGATGATCCCCACGACGCCAAGAGGAACTCTTTTTGTCCGATCAAAAGTCCGTTGGGACGCTTTTTCATCCCAAGGACTTCGCCGATGGGATCCTCAATCCACAAGCTGCAGAAGACCGTCCGCCATGCCTTCGATCCGCTCCTTTGTCAAAAGAAGCCGGTCCAGCAGTCCCTGGGACATGTTGTTTTTCTTTGCCGCGGGCGATATCAAGGGCGTTGGCGTCAAGAATGCTTTGTGCATTGTCTGTGTAAGGCTTTTGCTGCGCGCGCAGCACCTGATTTTTTTGTCCGTGGACAGAAGCCGCATGCTGCTTTCAGCATCCTTCGCCCGGATTCCAAGCTGTTCCAGCATTTTGTTCATAGGTATTCTCCTCTTCCTCTCTGTTGCACAGAGTTTCATTCTCAGTTACAATATACTGCGGAAAAATATCCGTAGGCTCTACCGGCACTTCGGGTACCAGCTGAAAAAGAAAAAGCCACGGCCGCCGGATAATATCCGGGTGTTTTTCCAGAAAGCGGTCATAAAAACCGCCGCCGTACCCCACCCGGTGAAAGCTTCGGTCAAAGGCGACTCCCGGCATGATCATAAGTGCTTCCTCCCAGTCTGCCACCTCTCCCTCAATCGGCTCTGGAATGCCGTAATATCCGGGAGCAAGAGATGCAAAGCTCTTTAGCCGGTAAAAAACCATATCTTTTCCGACAACCTTGGGAACAGCCACCTGTTTGCCCATTTCCCAGGCTTTTTTTATAAGATACCCGGTCATAACCTCGTGGTTGTAATCTGCATATGCCAGGATCCTTTCCGCTTTTTGAAAGGCGGGAAGCTTGAGAAACCGCTGGGTAAGCGCCCTGCTCCAGATGTCCACCTGTTCGTCTGTAACGGCTTTTCTTGCCGCGAAGATCTGTTTTCTAATGGCTTGTTTTGTTTCCATATTTTTTCCCAGATTGGTAATGCTTCCGTCGGTTTCCTGAATATTGATGTTGTCAAGCTGCGTGCGCAGGTTCATGCGCACGCTTGCAATATATTCCTTGCGAAGAGCCGCCTGCTCTTTTTTTCTGTGTCACTCAGCCCTTCTGCTTTGGCCTTGCGTGCCAGTTCGTTGATTCTCGCTATTTTTTCGTTGTTCATAATTCCTCCGAAATGGTGCTATAACAGTTTTTTCAATATAATCGATCAGATAAAATTCTTCTCTGGCATTGCCCACGAACAGCGTCCCCTTCTGTTTCCCTTCCATAATCTGGTGGATCGCGTGGAAGTCACTGCCGTTTGCAATGATCATGTCCGCTCCGGCTGCAGTGGCAATACGGGCAGCTGTGAGCTTGGTGGCCATTCCGCCGGTTCCCACGTTGCTGCCGGTGGAAGATTTTTCCCATATTTAAGAATTTTTCATCCAGTTCCTCCACGGTGTCAATAAAACGCGCGTCCGGATTGGTGTTGGGATCGTCGGTAAACAATCCGTCAATGTCGGACAGAAGGATCAAAAGATTCGCCCCGATCAGCGCAGCAACCACTGCGGAAAGAGTGTCGTTGTCTCCGAATTTTTCCACAGACTGAATCTCATAGGTTGAGATGGAGTCGTTTTCATTTACAATGGGGATCGCGCCAAGTTCCAGAAGCTCGTTAAAGGTATTCTCCGCATTTTTGCGGTTTACATTGTTTACCATGGTATTCTTCGTCATCAGGATCTGGGCTGCTGTCTGATTATATTCGGAAAAAGCTTCTGGTAGATCATCATAAGTCTTGCCTGTCCCACAGCGGCGCAGGCCTGTTTTTCCGGAGCTCTGTTGGCTTCCCGCGCATGCCGAGGGCAGCTGCGCCAACGCCGATCGCGCCGGATGACACCAGAACAATATCCTTTCCCTGATTACGCAGATCGCTGATCTCGCGCACCAGAACCTCCAGCTTCCGAAGATTCAGGCGGCCGGTCTGTGCATGGGTCAGGGAAGAGGTGCCGATTTTGATGACGATTCGCTGTTTCTCTTTTAAGTGTTCTCTGTAATTCATGTCTGTTGATTATCCATAGTTTACATAATATTATTATTCAAAACCTATCTGCCGATGCCAAGGGATTGAAGCACTTCTTCCTGAAAGCGCTCCATTTCGCAGCCTCATCCGGCTCCATATGGTCGTAGCCGGTCAGATGCAGCATGCTGTGGGCAACCAGAAAGGCAAATTCCGCCGTGTGCTGTGTCCGTACTCCTCTGCCTGAGAAAATACCCGTTCCACGGAAATCATGATATCTCCAAGAACCAATTCCTGCGTGTCAAGATCTATGTTGGATACATCTTCATTAAGTCCGGAAAATCTCCGGGGTCTCGAATTCACAGTTTGGAAAAGAAAGTACATCTGTGGGGGCGGCAATGCCCCGGAATTCTGTATTGATGCGCTTGATCTCTTCATTGGTGGTGACAATAAGGTTCACCTGTGCCTCAAAAGGGCATTTCTCCATTTCCAGAACCCGCTGTGCCACCTCTTTTGCCAGGGAAGCGCAGTCAAATCCCAGCTCCTGCTCTGCCTCGTATTCAAACTGAATGGTCATAAACTGCTCCTTTCTCGCTTCGGAGAACGTGTTTTTGATTTCTCTGGTTTCTGCGTTTCTCGTAGTCGTCATAGGCCTGTACGATCTGCTGTACAAGTGGATGACGGACCACATCCTTGCTGGTAAGCTGGCAGAAGGCAATGTCGTCAAGCTTTTTTCAGAACCTTCATGGCAACGTCAAGGCCGGATACGGCATCCCGGGCAGATCCTTCTGGGAAGAGTCGCCGGTGACAATGACCTTGGAGCCGAAACCGATTCGCGTGAGGAACATTTTCATTTGCGCCGGCGTGGTATTCTGGGCTTCATCCAGAATGATAAATGCATTGTCCAGTGTACGTCCGCGCATATATGCAAGCGGTGCAACCTCGATCAGGCCGCGCTCCATATTTTTTGGCAAAGCTGTCTGCGCCCATGATCTGATACAGAGCGTCGTAAAGCGGACGCAGATAGGGATCGACCTTGCTTTGGAGGTCGCCAGGAAGGAATCCCAGCTTCTCGCCTGCCTCAATGGCCGGTCTGGTAAGAATGATCCTGGAAACCTCCTCATTGCGAAAAGCAGTTACTGCCATAGCCATGGCAAGATAGGTTTTGCCGGTTCCGGCAGGTCCCACGCCGAACACGATCATCTTCTTACGGATCTGTTCCACATAATCCTTCTGTCCGAGAGTCTTGGGCTTGATGGGTCTCCCCTGTATGGTGTTGCATATAAAATCCTTATCTATTCCATCACGGACCTGCCGATGCTTCTTCCATGGCAAGGGACAGGCCGTAATTGACATTCTGCGGTGATCATGGTTTCCTCTGCCCGCCAGGGCAACCAAATCTTCGATCGTTTTTTGGCCTGAGAGGCACTTGTCTGGTTTCCGAGAATTTTCAGAGAGTCGTCTCTGGCTATCAGTGTTACGTTCAGAGTACGTTCGATCAGCTTCAGATGCTCGTCAAACTGTCCGAAAATATTGCCTGGCTGGTCTCGCCGGCACATCCTGACATATAATTCGATAATGCTGCTAGCCATCCTCTGGTGTCCTTTCTTTTGGCTGTTCTAAATTTCTGCGGGGGTCTCTTCCGGTTTTTTCGATGACGGTAAGGTGCCTCTGCTGACGCAGTCCTGGTGATTTATTTCTATTTTAACATTATTTTCAGATATTTGAACCCCTTTTCTATTAATTTTTCTTCATAGGCATAAAGCCGCTCTTTGCCAGCGCCATGGCTTCTTCCTCGCTGTAAACGCCGCGGATGGTTTTTGCTTTTCCAACACGTAGGTTCCGATCCAAACCGGAAGCCTGAAGTTTTCCGTCAGCCGCAGATGGGTCAGTTCCTCCGTGCAGTTCCAGCCGTCAAAGCGGGCCGCTTTGCGCCCGCCTGCCAGTCGCCCACCCGGAGATAACAACGCTTTTTCACCGTTCCTTCCGGGATGCTTTTTTCATATTTCAATGGAAATTCATGATAATAGGCAATGTCATGACGAATGTAAATGTCCGCATCTGCCTGCATATATTCATAACGCACGATTTCTTTGCTGTCATTTTGAATTTCCAGCCGCCCCTGCACCAGAATATCCCCTTTAAGCCTGCACACATCTCCCGGCTTCACCAGGGGAACGCCGCTTTGGTGATGATCTTTACAATCGTACCTTCCTGGCTGGCGGACAGATTGCAGGGCGAAGTTTCGATTTTTCTTCCGGGTCAGCCCTTTTCCCTCCTGAACAGTGAGGATCAGCTGTGTGCCTTCGATGCGGGCGGAAACCCAGGTGATTTTGGGAAACTGTTCCCGCACTTTGGCTGCAAGGCTTTGGCAGTGTACCTCGCGCTTCGCCATTCCATGCACCACATCTTCCTCTTTCAAAAAACCAAGGATTTCCGGCGTGCTGTATGCGATATTGCCTTCAATATGGATATTCCAGATGCGCGTGGAGCACAAAAAAGAAGCAGCAGGCAAAAAAGAATCCCCAAAAAGCCTTTCTTTTTTTATTGCGGTTAAAAAAGAAAGGCAGGCCGCATTTTTTGAGGATATGAATATGTACGCCGGTTTTGCAGGAATCGAGGGGAGCTTCCAGAAGTCCGCAAGAGAAAGGACAAAACGGAGCTCTTCGTTTTGGAGGCAGGTCAGATGCCTTATAAAATGCCTCGGTTTCTGCAGAGATTTAAAAGCGTTCCAGCTGGCTTCCGTGGACAGAAAGCACAACATAGCCGTGAAAGAAAAAACAGAAATTTTTCCATGAAACAACCTCCTGCCCCGGCCTTGCCCGGGATTTCCATGCTCTATATTTTCCAGCACAACACGGCAGATTCTTCCTTTTATCATCATTTCCAGAGGCGTATAACAGGGGATTTCCAGGCATTTGCCGCTGATCGTCACTTTTTCCGCAAAGCGTTCGAGAACGATCTCCTCCGGTGAATAGCGAAGAATGCAGCGGTAATTTTCTACAACAGCCTGGTTTTGCCCCGTGACGGTGACAATGGCATCCCTGTAGGCCAGATCGCCCGGAAGCTCCAGTGCGGTTACCAGCTGCTCTTTCCAATGCCTTCTTTTTTCATACAGAAAAATCCCTCCGGCTTTTTACCATTAATGTATGCCAGAGGGATTTGTACTATGTCTGTCAGCGAAACAGTACCAGAGAAAAACCAGAGAATGGTATTGCCGCCAAGATGATATTCCATCTGTTCCTTCTCCACGATTTCGCTGGCAAGAATCCCGTGGCTTTCAAGACAGGGATGCATCCTTTCGGGATACCGGCAGGGCTTCCTTCCAGATACGCACAGGTTTCGCAGAGATCGCAGGATTCTGTGGAGAGAATAAAAATTTCATAACCTTCCTGCTGCAGAAATTTTCCCACCTGTGTTGTCAGCTCTTCATGGCCTTTTCGGGTGGAAAGCATTTCTTTTTCATATTGATAAGATCTGAAACTTCAGCAACGCTGGAAAAGAAGATCCCCTGGGGGATAAGCCTTGATCCTCTTTTTCGCACTCCTCTATGGTGCCCACCGCCGGCGGACAGGCCCCAGGTGGAGCCGTAGCGCTCGCATTCCACCTCGCAGATCGTGCGGACTCTTGGATAGACGGAAATCTTTGGGGTGTCAAGAAGCCGGTATTCATAAATGGAAATCCTGCAAGAAAGGCTTCCAGCTTTTCAAAATCCAATGGTTTTGTGCTCATAAGCGCTCCTTTTCTTCTCAGAGAAGTTCACTCAGTTTTTCGATATCTTCTTCCTTGGTCGCCCAGCTCGTGGCAAAACGCACCACGCTTTCGGAGTCTCCAAGGGGTTCCCAAAAGCTGAAGCGGCAGTTCTCTTTCAGACGTTTTCCCACGGTGTTTTCCAGAATGACAAACTGCTGGTTTGTAGGAGAATCAATATAGAGCCGGCAGCCTTTTTTCAGGAACATGGCTTTTCAGCTTCATGGCCATATCAATCGCGTGACGGCTGATCTTCAGATACAGCCCGTCTGTAAACAGCGTGTCAAACTGAATGCCTAGAAAACGGCCTTTTGCCAGAAGCGCGCCGTGCTGTTTCACTGTCGTAAGAAAATGCGCCGGTGCGTTCCCGCGCGGAAAGACCACGGCTTCGCCGCAAATGCGCCGACTTTGGTGCCTCCAATATAAAAATACGTCACAGCATTGACTGAGGCACAAAGATCCACGTCCGTGTCATAGGCCGCAAGACCATAGCCCAGACGGGCGCCGTCCACATAAAGAGGAAGCTTGTATTCCCCGGCAGACTGCGGAAATATCCTGAAGCTCTCCGGCCGTATAAAGAGTTCCGTACTCTGTTGGGTGAGAAATGTAGACCATGCCGGGAAAGACCATATGCTCAAAATTCTCATCTCCGAAAAAGCAGCGCAGGTAATCCCTGAGTTCCCCGGCGTCTATCTTTCCCAGGTGCTGTGGAAGCGCAAGAACCTTATGTCCCGTGTACTCGATGGCGCCGGCCTCATGGACGTTCACATGTCCGGTCGATACGGCAACCACGCCCTCGTATCCGCGAAGCATTCCGCCGATCACGGTTGCGTTGGTCTGCGTTCCGCCAACAAGAAAAAAGACATCCACATCCGGCGCCTGACAGGCCATCCGTATTTTTCTGCGGCGCTTCTGGTATAAGGGTCATTGCCGTAGCCTTCGCAGGCTTCCAGGTTGGTTTCCAGCAAGCGTTTCAAAATGGCCTCATGCGCACCTTCACTGTAATCACAGGAAAAAAGAAAGCATTTGTAAATTCTCCTTTCATCCATAAAAGAACTGCACACACCGCCAGACACAGCGGCTGATGAAATATATAAATAACAAGGCTGTGCTGCCTGTTCCGGTCAAAACGGGAATGCGTTTTTCAAAAAGGTGCTTCATCCAGGCGCTTTTTTTCAGCATCCGAAGAGCAAAATATCCTGCAGCATAGAGAAACAGCCAGGGAAACAGCGGGAAATAATCTCCGGAGGTAAATCCTCGAAAGGAAATCCAAGAGCTGCAAAAGCTTTGCACTCATACAGAAAAAGAGGGAAGACAAAGCTGGAAATTTCCCATTCCCACATACCCCGCAGGCAGATGTTTTGTCAGCAAAAACAGAAAATAACAGCTCAGAAGTCCCGGAAACGCCGGAATTTTGGAAAACAGCTTATCAAGGGGGATCCATAACAGGCAGGCGCATCCGAGAAACGTAAGGATGCCGAACCAGACCGTCTGCTCTGGCAGGAGGAAAAAATGTCACGGCAGTGATCCCCGCGCCCAGAAGATTCAGGATCAGGCCATGTCTGAAATGCCTGTGGCCAAGCGCCCAGGTCATACCGGAAACGAAAATGAAGGTCTGGCAGATTCCCCTGCTGCCAGATGACAACCGCCGGCTTCTGGTACCATGCCGGATCCATTCCGGAAAGAACAAACCAGTCAAAGAAAAAAAATGAAACAGCACCATATTGAGTACGGCCAGGCCGCGGATGGCGTCCAAAAGCGCATAGCGACGACAGGATTTTGCAGTGCCCATATATCTTCACTCTCCTGTTTCAGTTGCATTGTTTAAAAACAGTTATGGGACAATGTTTTCAATACCGGTATTTTTTCAGGAGCAATACCAGGGAAACGCATACAAAATAAATGACAAAGGGGATCAGAAAGCGCCATGCATAGGATGATTCTTCCAGCATGGTATGTTCCAACAGGACTTGATATACAAGCATATGCATAAGATATACGCCAAATCCTGCGCCGGAAATTTTGCCAGCCATTTACGGACAGTTTTGTTTTCCAGAAGAGGATCCAGCGGGAGATATTTTATGAAGATGAATACGCCGATCGCCAAAAAGACTGCCGGAAATTAAAGTATCCCAAAAGGTCCGATCGAGCGCACCGCTTCTGACAGACCACAGCACCGTTGTCACATAGCGCACTCCACATCCGACCAAAAGCGCAAGGCCATAGAAAAGCCATCTCTGGTGTCTGGTGAAATCGGTGTTTGAAAGCAGATATCCCAAAAGAACAAACATCATATATCCGCTGGCTGCCGGAAAACTGAACGCTCCGTTATATTGAATTTTTAACGCAACACAGGCCATGGGATATATGGTATTGATCAAAAAGCAAATTCTGTCATATACAGCAGGATGTTTTTGTTGTCCTTCAGCAATGACGTCACCGGTATGGCAAGATACACCATAAAAGAGGGATAAAAACCAGTATACATTTTCCGCTGTTGTATTGTTAAACAGCTCCAGGACATTTGGCAAGGTCCATTCAAATACAAGCTTTCCTTTGCAGATTTTGTAGAAAAGGCTGAGGAAGCTCCATATAATAAACGGGAAAACGGTTTTTAAAACTCTCTTCTTAAAATAAGTGCCCGTATCGTATCTGTCACGGTATTCCATAGTGTTGCGCCTGTGATCATAAAGAACACAGGAACTGCCCAGTAGCAAAGGGTTTCCACAACCATGCTTTCTTTCCAGGCTCTGCTGTTATCGTAAAAGTGGACGATTCCATTGCAGTGCATAAAATAACAGACAGGCATGCCAGTATATTTAGTACATCTATGTAATATAATCTTTTTTATCCGTTGTGATCGTTGTCATTTAAGTTTCCTGCGAATCAATTTATTTGTGATAAGGCTCGTGATTCATAATGCGGAATCCCCGATATACCTGCTCCAAAAGGATCAGCTGCATGAGTTGATGCGGAAAGGTCATGGGCGAAAACTGAGCTTGAAATCCGCGCGCCGGAGAACCTCATCCGAGAGCCCCAGAGAGCCCCCGATCACAAGGTCGATGGTACTCTCTCCCTGTACGCCCAGCTGTTCCATGAGCCTTGAGAGCTTTACGGAATCCAGCATTTTTCCGTCAATTGCCAGTGCGATGACATAATCCTGTTCGCGTATATGTTTCAAAAGCCGCCGGCCTTCGGTTGCTTTTATCTGCGCATTGAGCGCCTCGGAAGCCTTGTCCGGTGTTTTTTCATCTGCAACCTGCACAAAAAGAAAGCCGGCAGTATCGGCTAAGCCGCTTTGTGTATTCGGCAATTCCGTCATTTAAATATGTTTCTTTGATTTTTCCTACAGACAGTATTCGGATTTCCATAAAAAATTTTGTCCTTCGTTAATGATATTCCTCCAGATAATTCTGGAATTCCTCTGAGGTCATGAGGATTTTTCTGGGCTTTCCCCTTCCTCCGTCCCACGACACCGGCATCGCAAAGCTGTGTCCATAATGCGCGCAGCGCGGTTGAAGCCAATCTTGAACATCCGCTGCAGCATTCCAATAGAGGCTTTTTTCTTTGTCGATGATAAATTTGCCGGCTTCCTCGAAATAAACGTCCTGCTCTTCCTTTGCCTCCGGCGGCAATGCCGGAAGCTCCGCCGGTGTTCATCTGCTGCTCGATCTGCTTGTTATATTCCACAGCCGGATTTTTATCCGCAAGGAACTGGACAATGGCGCTGACCTCCTCGTCAGAAACAAAAGCCCCCTGCAATCTGGCCGGCTTCTGGTAGCCCTGGGGAAAAAAAGCATATCGCCCTTACCCAGAAGCTTTTTCCGCCCCTGTTCATATCCAGGCTCGTTCTGGAATCCACACCGGAAGAAACAGAAAACGCGATGCGTGAAGGCATATTTGCCTTAATGAGACCGGTAATGACATTTACAGACGGTCTCTGCGTTGCGATGATCAAATGGATTCCGCCGCGCGGGCAAGCTGGGCCAGACGGCAGATCGCATCCTCAACTTCTCCCGGCGCAACCATCATAAGATCCGCAAGCTCATCCACGATGATCACGATCTGCGGCATTTTTTCCGGGGGCTCTTCTCCTTCCGGAACCCGCATGTTTTCCGCCTTGCGGTTATACTCCTCCAGATTGCGGACGCCATATTCCGCAAAGGTATTGTACCGGCTGCTCATCTCGGAAACAGCCCAGTTCAAGGCTCCTGCGGCCTTCGTGGGATCCGTCACAACCGGGATGAACAGGTGCGGGATCCCGTTGTAAACACTCAATTCTACCACCTTGGGATCGATCATAATGAGCTTGACCTCTTCCGGGGATGCCTTGTACAAAATACTCATGATCAGCGTATTAATGCATACGGACTTACCGGAACCGGTAGCTCCCGCAATGAGGAGATGGGGCATTTTGCAATGTCCGTCACAACCGTTTTGCCTGCAATATCCTTCCCCACGGCAAAGGAAAGCTTGGATTTTGCGCTCTTAAATTCTTCAGACTGGATCAAATCCCGCAGCATGACCGCGCTGTGCTCCTTGTTGGGAACCTCAATGCCCACAGCTGCTTTTCCCGGGATGGGGGCTTCAATCCGGATATCCGGCGTTGCCAGATTCAGTTTAATGTCGTCTGCGAGACTGACGATCCGACTGACCTTGACTCCCATCTCCGGTTGGAGCTCATAGCGGGTTACGGTGGGACCGCAGCTCACATTGGTGACCGTCACATTGACGCCAAAATTGTGCAGAGTATCCTGAAGCTTCTGCGCAGTTTTGCGGAGATAGGCGTCGGAATCCCCCTGCACTTTGCCGCTTCCTCGTTTTAAGAGATGAAAGGGCGGAACCTGGTATTTTTTTTGGGCGCACTCTCCCGCTGATCGATTTCCTGGGCAATATTCTGATGCCGTTCTGGATTTCTTCCTGTGAGGATTTTGGATTTTTGTAATGCTTCTGGGCTTCCGGCTGGCTTCCGGAAGCGTTCTCCGGCTCTGTTTCCGGAGCCCCTTCCATGGTCTGCGGAGAAGAAAATTCTTCTGCTGTTTCCGAGGCAGGCGCTTTGCGCGATGGATCTCAAAATGGATCTGTCCTGGAGCCTGTGCTTCGGAATTGACCGTCAGCGTATCCGGTTTCAGCTTCGTGCCTTCCAGAGAAAAGGTGGATGTTCCTCGCCTGCGGTGTCTGCCCGTGCTTTGGTCCGCGGCTCCTCTGGTTCAGCAAAGGAATCCTCTGCTTCCTCCGAAGCAGCCGTTTCCATCAGCTCTGCTTCTTCACCAAGGGTTTCATTCAATTCTTCCATGGCAAGCTGCTTCTTCCATTTTGCGCATGCGCTCTTCTCTTCGCTCTCTGCGCGCATGTTCCTTCTGCTGCTGGCGAAGCTCTCTGCGCATGTCCCGTTCCGGCTGTCCTTCCATGTAACGGTCATGCGTTCCCTTTACAAGCCCGGAGATGCCATTCCAGATTTTTTCCATAAAGCCGAAAAACGAACGCTGGGTGATCAGGATCAGACATACCAACAGAACCATGATGATGATCACATATGCGCCGATCATTCCAAAGGCGGAGGTGGTGGAAATACAGATCGCTCCGCCGATAATGCCGCCGCCGGTCTTGTAGGCAGAACAGAGGGCATAATAATCCAAAAGCGTTGTGCTTTTCTATATAGCCTTCTGTGAGAAGCTGCATCAGACCGCACAGGAATAAAAAGAATACCAGGCCGGCCAGGATTTTTTGTAAGCCAGACGATTGCTTTTGTTGGATAACAAAATGCTGTGCCAACAAAAAGCAAAACAGGAAATACGTAAGCAAGAAGCCCCATGGTTCCAAACAGAAAAACACTGATCGTGTTTCCCACAATGCCGCCCATACCAAAAGCGCTGACCAGCAGAATGATCGAGGCGGCCAGAACCACAAGAAGAATGATCTCTGTCTGAATCCGCCCGATGCCTGTTGTTTTTTGTGTTCTTTTACCCTCGTGTTCCCTTTCTTTGTTGTTTTTGAAGCTGCCATGATAGATCCCTTTAATTCTGATGATTTATAATACCTTCCCGAGAAGCGTTACCGCGCCTGCCAGGAAGCAGTACACTGCAAAATAACGCAGTTTTGTTTTTTGAAGAACGGAAAAACAGAAAGGACCGCCAGACAGCCCACAAAGCCTGCTGCAAGCATTCCCAAACATAGGAAAAGCCCAGGAAGGCAGTCATTTCTGAAGCGCCAAATCCGCTTATCTGAGAAAAAATGCGCCCAGAACAGCGGGAATACTCACAAGAAAGGAATATTTCAGTGCGAATTTCCGGCTGAAACCGCAAAACAGCGCGGCGCAGATGGTAAGACCGCACCGGGAAATTCCAGGGAAAACAGAAAGCCCCCTTGGGCAATTCCGATCCACATGGCATGGTCGAATTTCGCATCTCTGGGGTGCGCTCCCCGCCGGAATTGCTGAAATCGGCGACCAGAAGAATACGCCGGTCACAAGGAAACCGATCCCTGTGGATAATGGAGAAAAGGCTGCCTTTTCGGCCAGTCTTCTTGCGGTAAAACCAAGGATCGCCGTTGGCAGGAAGGACACCAGCAGCATTGCGGAAAGCTTCCGATAGGTACTGGTGATCAGTCTGTGATAGGGCATTTCTGCGCCTGTCCGTCTGTTATGTATCAAAATCTGAAGATTGGATATTGCTTCCAGAGTCATCATGAGAAGCTCTTTTCCAATACGTATCAAATCTGTTTTGAACATAAAAAAACAGCGGCCAGCGTACCAAGATGAAGCATGGTCTCCAGGAGAAGTCCTCCGGCTCTGTTCATTCCAAGCATA